>Ga0100395_1000241_pt1 | contig 40511 bp, 37 predicted proteins | sample CryGeymeta201519_FD_81542 | JGI IMG/M metagenome (GOLD analysis project Ga0100395, IMG submission 81542) | Groundwater microbial communities from Crystal Geyser aquifers in Utah, USA - Crystal Geyser metaG 2015-19 | ecosystem: Environmental > Aquatic > Deep subsurface > Groundwater | place: USA... | reverse complement strand
GTTTGGACTACACAATAATATTTCTCTCTCTGGTATTCCCGGGTAGTAAAACTACCGGAGTCTTTGGCGAAGAAACCAAAGGCTCCACGACCTGGTGCAATGCCGGCCTCCTGAATCTCGTCGTGCCGAGCCAAGGAATCGCCGGGAAAACGAAATAGATGCTGTTCGAAACCTATATAACCCAGCTGGTGATTGAGAGATTGATCTTCTAAAACCACTTTGGCTGTGATACCGGTGTTTTCAAAGATAATCTTCTCAACTTTTTCGGCAGACTCAGGTGTAAGCTTGGTCGGCTGATGGGGTAAGAGCTTCTGTAAACCGGTCATTAATTTTTGTCTGACGGAGAGATTATTTCCTAACGGCTGGGATTGTGTAGAACCGGGTATAGTGCTACTGACTGACAAACTCGGAGGAGCCGGCATGGTTAGTATTGCTCCAATCAGGCCGGCGCCCGCTAGAATCTGGCCGGATCTTTGCCGGAGATGATAGGCAATTAAACTCGATTTTGTAAAAAATTTCTTAGATGCTGAATGCCGAAGAAGTTTGTTTCTAAGTGTATTTGACCTTTTTTCGAGCTTTTCAATCGACTTAAGTAGGTTGGTGGTAGCCATAAGATTAAGAAAAAATGGAGGACAATCTCTTGAGAGTTTCTTCCTTGCCTAAAATTACCAGGCAATCGAAGAGAGGCGGGGTGACAGAACGGCCCGAGATGGCCACTCGGAGTGACATAAAAGCTTCTTGGGGGGTGAAGCCGGAAGTGACTTGGGCTTTGACCAACTCCTCGTGGAGCACCGTCGAGTTAAAGTCCGATACGCCTTTGATAATGGACTTAGCGGTCTCAAACCAGACCACGGTTTCTTTTTCTGTGTGACCGGATTGATCCAAGACCGATTGGGGATCGACCGCAGGAGCCGCGAAGAAATATTCCGCTGCCGGAGCAAAATCCCTCAGAGTAAACATCCTCTCCTTGACTAAGGTAAGAATTTGCTTGACCTTCTCATCATTCCAATCAGCTGGGATAAAGGTATTTAATCTTAGGAATAAATCTTCAGTCGGGATTTTTTTGATCCATTGGCTGTTGAGATAATTTAAGCGTTGAATATCGAAGATGGCATTTTGTCTCTGAATTTTATGTTCGTCAAAGATCTCTACCATTTGATTGAGAGTTAGCAACTCAGAGTTATCTTTGTAAGAGAAACCAAGATAAAAAAGGAAGTTATTGATGGCTTCCGGAAGGTAACCATCGTCGGCATATTCGAGAACAGATTTGGCTCCATGACGTTTGGAGAGTTTGCTTTTATCCGGTCCAAGAAGCAGAGGAACGTGGGCAAAAGTGGGAGGTTCCCAGCCGAGTGCTTCATAAAGAAATAAATGTACCGGAGTGGAGGCCATCCACTCGACTCCACGAAGGACGTAACTGATCTTCATGAGGTGGTCATCGACGACTACGGCCAGGTGGTAGGTAGGTATGCCGCTCGTTTTCATTATTACCTTGTCGTCACATTCATTATTGGGAAGACTAAGTTTTCCTTGAACGAGGTCGTGCCAAATAGTAAAACCAGTTTCAGGAAGTTTGACTCGTAAGACGTATGGTTCGCCAGCTGTAATTTTTCTTTGAGCTTCTCCGGTGGTAAGTTTTCGACAAAGACGATCGTATTTGGCAAACTGATCTTTTTCATGAAGTGACTTTAATCTTTCTTCAGAACAAAAACAGGGGTAGGCGGCGTCTATGTCGACAAGAAGACTAGCATATTTTTGATAAATCTCCAGCCTTTGAGATTGAATGTATGGGCCAAAAGGCCCACCTACCACGGAATCCTCGTCACGCGCCAGTCCAAGAAGATCGTGAATTTGGTAGATTTTCTCGATGGAACCGGGAACAAAGCGATCTTGGTCTGTATCTTCGATACGCAAAATAAATTCTCCACCATATTTTTTGGCCAAAAGATAATCAAAAAGTGCTGTGCGAGTATTCCCAACATGGGGTACACCGGTGGGTGAAGGGGCGTTTCTAGTTCTGACGTGCGTATCGGCCATATGGATAGTATACTTGATAAAGACTATGGCTACACTAACCGAAGCTTCTGTGGTGGCAAGAAAAGCAATCAAATGGGGAGGGATTGGATTCATCGGAATCACAATTCTTTGGTATATCGGAGTGGCACTTCTAGACTATTACAAGTTCCTTAACCCACCCCCGCTCCCCCCGGCTGGGGCAAGCTTTGGGGTTTTACCCGGAGTGAATTTCCCCGGAAGTAAAGACCGGCCAAAGATGTCTCTGGAACTACCAACAGGGGCAGTACCTGCCTTCCCAGATCGCATGAGAGTTTATTGGGCGCCAACCAAACGAAGTGGTTTTGCGGATGCCGATACAGCCATTGATACAGCAACTGCGCTTGGTTTCCTTTTTAAACCATTTCAACCAACCGAAACAGATTATATTTGGACCAATCAAGATCAGCTTAGCTCTAAGCTAGAAATGAATATTGTTTCCGGCCATTTCGTGCTTTCACGGCGATGGCAAAATAATCCGGCACTAGCAACAATGGGTAATTTTCTGTCCGATAAACAAGTGATAACGGAGACTGAAAATTTTATTAAAAGAATCGGTCTGTTGAATGACGATGCTGTCGGAGTTGAGAAAGTAACGTATTTAAAAAATGACGCTTCAAAATTGGTTTCGGCTCTTTCCCTTTCCGATGCTGATTTTGTGCAATTAGATCTGTTTAGAAAAAATATTGACGAGATTGATCCCAACAGCAAATCAAAAGAAATAAAAGCGAGTTATCCATTTTACAGAACCGATCCCAGTAAGGGGTTAATCCGTATCGTGGTAAGTGGATCGAAGATACAAAATGAAAAAATCGTATACATGGATTATCAATATACAGATATCGACTACGCCAAAAATTCAACGTATCCAATTAAGACGGGTGAGGAAGCTTGGAGCGAGCTTTCGAGCGGAGGCGGATTTGTCACCCCCATAGGTCCGAGAATCGGAGAAATCAAAATCCGAAGAGTCTTTTTGGGTTATTACGACTCAAACGAGAACCAGAAATATGCTATGCCAATTTATATATTCCTAGGAGATCAGGGATTTACGGCCTATGTTTCGGCAGTGATAAATGAATGGATAGAGAAGAAATAAAAATGGAGACACTTACAATTTCACTGATACTACTTGCTTATAACGACGAAAAAACAGTAAAAATCGCACTAGAGAGTATTTTGAATCAAGATATCTTAGAACGAAATATTCAAGTTGATCTTACTGTGCTTCCAAATGGTTGTACAGATGGAACGGTACAGACGATAAATAACTTTTTTAAAACCAAAACTATTCCAGACTCTTTATCGTGGAGATGTATTGTTTCTCCCATAGGAAATAGGAATAAGGCTTTAAATATGGGATTGAAAGAAACAACTGGTAAATATGTTTTTTATATGAACGCTGACTGTACCATTTCCGAAGGAGCCATTAGCGCTTCTGTTAATCTGTTTGACAATAAAGAAGTAGTTCGGTTAGTTGGATTACACGTTATTCCTAATACAGACCATTTACTGGCTGATTCGTTCATAAAAGGAATGTTTGAAATAGAGATTGCATCTGGAAAAATTAAGGGCAAAGAAGTACCAATCGGGCGCTTTATGGGTATGAGAAATGGACTGATTGAATCTGTCCCTGAAGATATTCACTCTGAGGATATCTGGCTAGATCTATTTACGGCTGACAAGTATGGACTGGACTCTATAACAGTAATTAAAGACGAGTACGTGTACTGGAATCCTCCTGCAGACTGGGCAGAATATATAAACTTGTATGCCAGATATAAACACGGAATGACACAGTTGTTTAAAGCTCACCCCGAAAGCTTCGTTATATTCCAAAAGTTTATGGCCGAAGTAAAACCCAAATCGACGGTAGAGTTGAGAGAAGAAATTGTTGATGTTCTTGTTGGGAATGGAAAAGAGAAAGATAAGGCAGAAGAGCTTTTTGAGTTATACAAAAATGTCAACAAGATATACCACGAACAAGAAAAAATTCTCAACTCTAAACTGATAAATAGTAGTGGAAAGTGGTTGACTGATCGCTGATTAAATTTGGCCTATATTTTTGCCTACAAGTGCCTACGAGGATACTCCTTGTAGTTGAAGATTGTGAGGAAAACTATTTCCAGGTGAAGTTGGAGAAAGCCCAGTTGACCAACTTTTCCCCCTCGCCGAAACGGTCTTGGCTGTTCAACAGACTAAGAAGAATTTTGTGACCGTCTCTCTCGGCCAGTATCACCAGACACTCTCCCGCCTCCGGGGTCCATCCGGTCTTGACACCGAGTATACCGGGCTGTCCGAGAAGAATATTGGTGGAAATAAGGGGATAAAGATGTCCTTTTAAACTCCGGATGGTAATATTTTTGGTAGAAACGATGGAGGCAAAACGCTGGCGGGACAGGGCATTTCTGGCGATCATGGCGATATCATAAGCCGTAGTATAGTGGTCTGGGCTCTCAACTCCGGAAACATTCACAAAATGAGTATTCTTTAAACCGAGTTCAGCCACCTTTTGATTCATCTTTTCTAAAAAAATTCGGTAGCCCCCGGGGTAGTTTTCGGCCAGAGTAACGGCGGCGTCATTTCCCGATGGAACAAGAAGGACGTAAAACATATCGGTTGCGGTTAATTCGTCCCCCTTAATCAAATCGGCTGTATTTCCAAGCGATGACTGACCATTGACTACTTTGAGAATCGAATCATCTTGGAAATGATCCATGGCAATCAAAGATGTCATTATTTTGGTTAGAGAGGCAGGTTCAAGAGGTAGATGGGGATTTTTGTCGTATAGTATAGATCCGGACTCCATATCCATCACAAAGACTCCCTGGGCCGTGATATCTGGAGATCTGACACCGGTTAATATTGGAAGCTTTGCTTCCGAAATAAAGGCGGCTTTGACCACCGGATGAGTAGAACCCGGCACTTTGCTAATTATCGGTGAAAGAACAAAAAAAAGACAGATACCAAACAAAGAGAGATAGTTGATAATAAAACGACCAGATTTTATAGGAATTATTCGGATGGATTCACCCCTTCGGGTACCAGTGGCCGGGTCAAGCCCGGGATGACGAGCATGTGTACTATGGCGTTTTTGTTTTTTCATGAAGCTCTATCATTTTATACCCCGGTACTTTTTTCGAGTGCTTTTTTTATTTCCAGTTTGGCCTTGTGAGTTTTGACAAAACGCAACCAGTTTCTGTTTGGCGATTTGGGTTTTTTTGTTTTTATTATTTCTACTACATCGCCACTCTTAAGTTTGGCATCAACAGAAGTAATTTTATCGTTTATCTTGGCCGATTGGATATAAAACCCCAGGTTTGAATGCACATTAAAGGCGTAGTCGACAGGAGTGGCATCTTCCGGAAGATCGTAGACATCACCCTTGGGAGAAAAAACATAAATATGGTGAGAAAGTGCATCGAGATGAAAATCGGATAAAGTCTCTTTAACCCCGATCACTTGTTGCTGCCAACCGGCCAGTTGTTTGACCCAAGCCATTTTTTCCGAAATGGTGAAAGCGGTTCCCCTCTCCAGCTTCTCATCCGAAACTCCTTCATGCTTGGCTCTAGCATATGCAAAATGAGCGGCGGCACCAAACTCAGCTTGAAGATGCATTTCTTCGGAACGAATTTGAATTTCGACGATGTTTCCCCGGTTGTCAAAAACTTTAGTGTGTATAGATTGATAGCCATTTGGTTTTGGCTGGGCAATAAAATCGGAAATGCCTAAAAATGGAACTGGTTTCCAGTATTGGTGGATAATTCCAAGAGTGGAATAACAAGAGGCGGTGTCTTCGGTAATGATCCTGATGGCCATTAAATCGTGTATCCGGCTAATATCGCGATTGATTTCCGGCCTTAGTAGTTTTCGAAATAAACTATATTTCCGTTTGAGACGAAATTCGGTATGAGCCTTGATTCCATGTTTGGCCAACTGTTGTCGAATGCGGTTAATAGTTTCCAAAATGTTTTTCTTGGAATATTTGAAATGCGGTTTGGCGATGAGAACAAGCCATTCGTGTTCTTCCGGATAGACATATGGAAAAGCATAATCTTCCAGGTCACCCTTTAGCTTTCCCATACCTAGCCGATCAGCAAGGGGCGCGTAAACTTCCAAAGTCTCGACGGAGATTCTTTTTTGTTTGGATATGGGAACTGCACCTAATGTAGAAATATTATGAAGTCGATCTGCCAGCCGAATAATGACGACCCGAATATCTTGAGCCATAGCAACGAACATTTTGCGCAGATTTTCCAAAAACACTTCGTCCTGACTACCTCTGAGTTTTACTTGACCCACACGAGTTACCCCACTAACCAATAAGGCACATTCAACACCGAATTGTTTTTCAATTTCCTTGATGTTAGTATCGGTCATCTCGGTTATTTCATGCAGTAGAGCGGCTTCTACAGAAGTCTGATCTAAACCCCAACTGGCTAATGTATGGGCAACAAAGATTGGATGAGAAAAAAATGCTTCTCCTGTTTGGCGAACTTGACCGGCATGTTTAACATCTGAATAGAGGTATATTTCGGCAAGACGAGACTTATCCACCAAATTATGGGCTTTTACCAGCTCGTGGATAATATCTTTGAGAGTGAATTCCACAAAGCTATTCTACCTGATCTTGCGTGATATGATTTAAGCGTGTATACCAGACAGCTATTACCAGATGAAATTTCACTAATTCCCGAACCGCTTGAGAAGGCATTTGATGAATACCAAGAGGAAGGCTTTGAGATTTATTTGGTGGGTGGGGGTGTAAGAAATTTGATTTTGGGTAAGGTTCCCGAAAATTGTGATCTGACCACCAATGCAACGCCCGAGCAGAGTTTGGAAGTGCTGAAGATGCACAGTCCGTTTTATAACAATGATTTTGGGACGGTATCTTTTAATGTAACTGTCAACGGCAAGGAAGAACTTTATGAAATAACGACATATCGATCCGAAAAAGAGTATTCCGATTATCGGCGGCCAGATAATGTGTCTTGGGGAAAAACATTGGATGAAGATGTGGCCAGAAGGGATTTTACGATAAACGCGATCGTGATAGGAGTAAAGAACTCGAGAACTCAAGAACTCGAGAACTCAAGACAGTATGAGCTGATCGATATGGTAAACGGGCTGATAGATTTTGAAAAGGGTTTGGTAAGGGCAGTAGGAGATCCACGAGTTCGATTTAATGAAGACGCACTGCGAATGATGAGGGCAATTAGATTTGCCGCGAAACTCGGTTTTGCTATCGAAGAATATACCTTATCTGCCATTGGTGAAAAGTCAGAATTGTTGGAAAAGATCAGTGAAGAAAGAATTCGGGATGAATTTCTAAAAATTTTGGGTTCTAATTATCCAGCCGACGGGGTTAGACTATTGATTTCCACAGGACTGATGGCTCGCTTTATGCCCGAAATACTGGAGGGTAAAGGGGTTATCCAAGGTGGACACCATAAATTAACAGTCTTGGATCATATGTTGGAGGCTCTTGCCGAGTGTCCTTCGACCGACCCGATTATCCGCCTGGCTACTTTTGTCCACGATATTGGGAAACCCAGGAGCCAGAGATTTAAATGCCGAAAGTGCGGAAAAATGTTTCGAAATCTGTCGGAAGAAACGACCACTTGTGCCAATTGTGGATATACTCAGCCGACGAAAGGAATGGTGACATTTTATGGCCACGAAGTGATTGGGGCGAGAATGGTAAAAGAGATTACGGAAAGACTCAAATTTAATCGCAAACAAATAGAGAAAATAGAGACTTTAGTCAGATGGCATATGTTTGCCTATCAATCAGATATGACTGACGCCGCCATTAGACGACTAATCAGAAAGGTCGGGAAAGAAAACATCAACGATATGGTAATGTTGCGCATCGCCGACCGTAAGGGTAGTGGGGCCAAAACAACCAGCTGGAGATTTATGGAACTGCAAAAACGGATCGGGGAACAACTATTTGAACCCATGGAAATAAATGACATGGTGGTGAACGGACTAGATGTAATGAAAGCTCTGGAAGTATCCCCAGGACCGATTATTGGAAAGGTGCTTAAAGAACTTTTCGACGAAGTATTGGAAGATACCGAAAAAAATAACCGCGAGTATTTGTTGGGAAGAATTAAGGAGATTGGGAAAACTTAAGGAAATATGTCCAGCCCGAGTCCACGCGGGGGAGCTTTGTCCTATAACCTGACATTTGGGGTATTCGTGGTATATTAGGCACAGTTAGAATATCACATTCTGAGGCCAGTTAGCTTCAGATTCCAAATCAATGTTCTTTAACGAGTTATAGAAAGGAGCACTAGATGACCACAGTTCTTAAGGCTGATCGTGTCAGACAGATTTTCCTCGACTCCCTCTACAATGATGGTGAGGATACCAGCAGCCACGTCAAGGCTGAAGGTATTACGACGAATGCAGTCGGATTCAACCCCGATCGTCTCAACAGCCACAAAGCGGAGATCGAGGCAATGCTGGATGAATTACCAGATGAATTCAAAAAGTCAGGCGGCGGCGGAATGTCCTTCCTGAATGCCTGCAATGACAAGCACGGCAACCAATGGACTAATTTTCATCAAACGATGGAGCAACTGTTCCAGCTTGGCATCGCCATCGGCAAAGTTGAATGCCTGCTCCCCAGGGAGATATGGTCAGCACTGCCAGGTGGAATGCCCTATTATGTCGTGAATTAACGACACCCCCTTTTTTATACATGATCCCGCTTCCGTGAGGCGGGATTTTTTATTTATTAGACCAGTGGTCTTGAATGAGAAAAGTTCAAAAACCGTCCCACGTCATGAATTAGATTTTATCTTTGATTTGAACGGGGTATTGATTTTAGACAAACCAGGATATCAGTCCCCGGAGTCTGAACAGAAATTTTTTAAACGAATGGGGATTTCCCTAAATGATGCAAAGGAGAAAGGATTAATCCAAAAAGAACGGGGGTGGAATGATGATCAGTTTTGGAAATATGTAGGGAACGGGTGGAAGGGAGCTATCCCGAACATGGAACTGGCTCAAATAGTCAAAGAAATTAGAGGCAAGGGAATGAAAACCGCGATAATTTCAAATACTTCCGGTTTGATAATGAGAGAGAAAATCAACCAATATTTTGGCGAAGGAATAACATCTTTATTTGATGAAATAATAATTTCTTCCGAAGTCGGATTTTTAAAACCTGATCCGGAAATCTACAAACTTGCTTTGAAAAGATTGTATGTTTCGGCACATGACAGCGTGATGGTCGATGACTCTGATTCTTATCTCACCGGTGCGAGATTCCTGGAAATAATGTGTTTTCTGTTCACTGACAATAGAAGCTTGATCCAAGACATGAAGAACCTCGGAGTTGTAGACTAAGGTAAAGAAGGGGCCCGTACACCTGAAGATGCGATAATTATTGTTACCGAGAGGGAATACAGAGTTAGTTTAGAATCAGACCGAAAGCTGGATTATCCAGAATATCATACTTTTGCTTATGTTTCTAAGGCTGGAGTTGAAGGTCGTATCCCAAATTTGGTAGCGGCCTTTACGGTTCATCCTGACATCTGGGTTGGTGGATTGGGGTGCGATCTTCCCGGAGATTCCGCAAGAGATTTTCCTTTTTTGGTTGGGATTCTCTCCCCCTTTGCAACACGAGCTCCAAAAAAACCATACTTCGCCCCATTACTCACATAAGGTTAGAAGCCCTATTTGTTCTTGCCAAAGTATTTTTCCCAGACAACCAACAAAGGGGCGGCGGTGAAAGTAGAAGAATAGGTACCGGTGATAGTTCCAATTAGAAGCGCCAGAGAAAAGTATCTGGTGGTCTCTCCACCCATTAAGAACATGGCCAAAAGCATAAAAATAATAGTTAGTGAATTGTTCAGCGATCTGGCCATAGTTTCGGTAACTGCTTGGTTTATCAAGGAAACGTAGTCAACATTTTTGTTTTTGTGACTTAGCTCCCGAATGCGATCATAGACAACGATAGTATCGTGAACTGAAAAAGAAAGAATTGTCAGAACGGCCGTAACAAATAAAAGGTCTACTTCAATTCCCAAAAAGTGCCCAAGAAGTGAGAAAGATCCGAGCAGTACGATAGTATCGTGAAACATAGCCAGAACCGCGCAAATTCCATACTTCAATTGTTTGAAGGCTAGGCTAATGTAGGTCAATAGGAGGAACGAAGAGATCATCAAGGCGTTCGCGGTTTTCTTGATGGTTTCTTTTCCGAGGGCGGGACCGATGGTTTCGAAATCAGTAAGTTTGATATCCGGGTTGTCCGGCTTGAGGGTCTCAAGAACTTTTTGAACCGATTTCTGGGATATTTCTTTTGACTTTATAGTCAGACCATTACCATCTGAACTTTCAAGAATCGGTGTGTATTCTTTGAATGATTGAAGAATCACATCGGGCATTGATATTGACTGTACCAAAGTAAAGCGAGAGCCACCAGTAAACTCAATAGACGGTTTGAGACCGAAACGTACTAGAGAGTAGATACCAGGAAATATCACAATGGCGGATATAATGAAATAAAGAGAGAGATGTTTCATCCAGTTCATATATAGTTAGAAGTTGTTAGTTATTGGTTGTTGGTGATTGATTCGTGTATTGTTTGCCCCTGAAGAAGACACGCAAAAGATTCCTGGTGACGACGATACCAGTAAAAAGAGAGATAAAAATACCGAGAATTAGAGTAAGGGCAAAACCTCTGACGGAACCGGAAGTGTTCAGAAAACTCCAATCAAGGGGATTAAAAAGGATTAAACCGGTGATAATGGTGGCAGTGTTCGCGTCTTTGATGGAGTCCCAGGCCCGGCCGAAGGCCAACTCCAGAGCCACACGCCAGTCTCTTCCGGCTCTGATTTCTTCCTTATATCTTTCAAAAACCAGAATGTTGCTGTCTACCGCCATACCGACAGAGAGTAGGAAACCGGCAATACCAGGTAGGCTTAGAACTACCGGAATTAATTTGTATAGAGCTAAAGTAAAAATGCCATAGAGAACGAGCCCTACTGAAGCTATTAAACCCATCCAACCGTAATAAGCAATCATAAAGAAGATAACCATAGATAGACCGATCGCCCCAGCAGTGACACTTTTTTTGATTGAATCTGCACCGAGAGTCGCGGGGATATTTTTTTGACTGAGAATGGAAACGGGAACCGGTAAGGCCCCGGCGTTTAACTGGATAGAAAGAGACTTGGCTTCTTCGGTGGTGAATTTACCAGTAATGACGGCATTGCCGCTATCGATTTCGGCTTGAACTGTAGGCATGGTGAGGGGATAACCGTCTAGGAGAATGGCGATGGGTTTACCGATATTGTCCTTGGTAAGTTGAGCAAATTTACCCTTACCCGAGTCCTTAAAAGTGAGCGAGACTGCTGGACTGCGATCCTGTGATTCAAAAGTTACTTGGGCTCGCTGAAGATCAGCACCCGTCAGATCTGTCGGAGTAAAGCCGGTCAAGGTGGCGGAGTCGGAAGCTGTGACGCCAGGGGTGTATATAGGAAGAGCGAAAACCATCTTGGCTGTTTGACCGATGAGAGTGAGCGCCTGTTGGGGATCGGTAACTCCGGGAAGCTCAAGAATTAAACGATAGTCATTACCAGAAAGAGCTGTCTTGACGCCAGACTCAGAGACGCCAAAAAGGTCTACTCGACGCCCGATGACCTCCTTTAAAGAATCTAGAGCAGAAGACCGGTCGCTTGACGCTATATCTTTCATATCCACATTGAGGGTTACCTGCAAACCGCCCTTGATATCGAGACCTTGTTTTAACTCAATTTCTCGAGAAAAATCGAGTTTGCCTATTTTATATTTTAGTCTGGGTACCACGAAGTTTCCCAATTTGGCGGGCAAAATAATATAAAAGGACATAAGCGTCAGTACTGTAATAGCGAGGGAAATTTTTTGGGGTTTGGAAAACTTCATAGATTATTTTACTTGATGGAGTGAAACCCGCCTGCCGGCAGGCGGGTCGCAATGACGATTTGATTATATAAGTTTTCTTGTCGTTTTTTTTATGGATGAAAGACCCAAACTGAGCTGATGACTATCAATAAAATTCAAAGTTAAGGAATTATTTAGATTATTTTCCACCTCTACTTGATCCCCTGGTTTGAGAGATAAATTTTTTACCAAGCTTGAGGGTAGAGTGACTCCCAGGGAGTTTCCAACCCTTAAGATCTTTTGGATAGGCATCAGCTTAATAATTGAATTTCATCTCCGATCAAAGTAATTCTGGGCTGAAGGAGAACTTTGACAATAAAGGGGTCTTTGTGGGATTTGCGATAATTGAACTCTTCTTCGGTCATACATGAATAATTTAGTTCGGTGTTTAACATTTTCTCAATTTGCTTTACGGTCAAAGAGACCTGTGGCATGATGACTTTACCTATAATCATCAGATCGACTTCATCTGGATCTCGCTTGAGTCCACGGGAAAGTTTTTGTGAGACAAAGGCGAATTTCACAAAGCCTAGTTTACTGCGATTTTTTATCACTAGACGACCAAAACCTGTCGATTTGATGACCAGATTGGTAAGTTCGGAATAAAGTGGGAAAGTTGTTTTCACCGAATAGTAAAGTCGATTACCTCTTTTTTCACTTGTCAAGAGGCCGGCTTTTTGAAGATGTTCGAGCTCCCGCCTGACAGCGTTGATTTCCTCTTTGGTAATACGAGTTATTTCTCGGACATAAAACATTTCCTTCGTTTGAGAAAGAAATAACTTTAAGAGTTTGACTCTTACTTTGGAAATAATTAGGTCGGATAATTTGGCCATATGTGTACGGGCCCCGACCAACAGTCGAGGGTAAGCAGGCCCTAATAATTAATACCTCAATTGTAAACCACTTTGTTGCCAATGGGTAAAATACTTATCCAAATTGCTCCAGGGGTGAAAGTAATTTCTTTTCCATTTAAGTCGGTATAGATCGTTCGAGCAGTTTGAGATGTCTTTTTCCATTTAATCTGGGCAGCTTGACCACCAGTAAAGAATAAACCTGTGCCTTCACCAATTATGGTATAGAATATATGCTTATGTTCGTCTAGAGGGCCTTCTTCTTTTGCAAATTGAATGATGACATTGGGTGCGGTGATTTGTTTACCGGTTTCAAGATCTAACTGAGCGACTGGGCCTTGATTCCGCTGATATTCTTTGATGGTCTGGTCGTATTTCCAGTCAACCGTAAAGTCTTGGTAGTTAGCCCAAAAATCGTATTTTATATTTTGGGCAGGCTGTCCGGCTATATCAGAAGTTCCTGTTTTCCACAATTTGACTCCAGAGAGCCAGGTTTTGCCGCTCGGCATAAGATTATTGAAACCGCGTTTTTCAGCTTCCTTCCAGGCATAAGTAAGATAACCTACATAAGTATGCTCGGTGGCGATCTCTACTCCGGCCCCAAGCCGCTGATAGTCTCTTTTCATGACGGGTATGCCGATATCACCGATAGTATCGAAGTCGTTACCTCCAGCTTTCCTCCAACCTAGCTTGGCCAACTCTTCCAAAGCAAAGGCCTTTTTGTTCGAAGTGCATTGACCGCTGACTGCATCCGCGCTACAGTTGCCACCACCAACATGCATGTAAATAGGGGTATTGTATTCGGCGGCGATATTTACAAAATAAATTCGAGCGCTTCTGACAGGGGCAACTTTGGCAACGTCTGCCTGAGCACCGCAGTAGAAAACACCCATGAAACGGGTGATTCCACCTTCGGCGACCGCTTCGTAAACAATATCCGCAGAGGCAAGTCCGGATTGTGGACGGGCGTGAATATCATTTTCGATCATAGCTAGGATAGGACGTCGTGCTTCCCACAAGGTTTTTTCTGATTTCGAATAAAGCTTTCCGTTCAAAGGACAGGCTTCTGTTTTTGGCTCATCGGCATACTGGCCGAAACCAGCGGATTTCTTCTCAGTAGAGGTCTCGGCTTTCGGAGAGACCAGGCCCTCGCGGGAAGATGGCACCACAGCGTAGGCAAGGCCGGCTGAAACAAAAAAAGTGAGGATGAGCGAGATAATGATTTTGGGGTTAAATTTCATAAACTGTGTTTATTTTACGACTTCATTAATAACTTCTTGTTCTTCTTTGGAGAGGGCTTGGCTGATGACCTTACCGCCTTCCACTTTTTTAGCATAGAGCCGAGTATTTTCCCGACTATGTAAAGAGCTTATCATAATACCATCCCCATTATCATCAAGAAAAACGACTGAAAAGCTTTGATCTCCACCCGTATCGGTGAAGGGATTGTAGCGTCGGAAACCTACACGCTGAAGATGTTTTTTGTTTTCGCTGACCTCAACGGTCAGTCTTTCCTGAAGGGATTTGATATCGTCAGAGTTCTGGTCTAAGGTAGAAATGAGATGGTTGAGAGAAGAGATCAGGTCTTTCTTGGAGACGTCGGCCGTTAATCGATTGTAATGAAGCATCGTACGAACGAGCAGGAAGGTCAGAACTATCAACCAGAAGACGGCGATGGCAAAAAAAATAGAGGCGGATACCATATTGTAGTTTTATTTTACTATACCGATATAATACTAACCATGGCCAAACAAAGAAAAACCAGACGGGAAAAAATCCAAACTCAAGAAAGAATACAAAGGTCGGACGCTTTTGTTATTAATGACGAGTGGCTGACAACAAAGACAAAACAACCAATGATAAATGAAGACTTGGTTAAAGGTGAAAACAAATTCTTCAGAACAGACTTGACAAAGACTGTGATCCTGACTATGCTTGTCGTAGCCTTGGAGCTAGCTATTTGGAGTTATTTGTCCAGGCACTAACTAAAAGAAAGGGGGTGAACCAAGTAAATGCAGATCTATTGTGTAAAATGTAGAGCCAAAAAAGAGGTGGCTGAGTTTGAGAGAGTTACCATGAAAAATGGTAAACCAGCTGCCAAAGCTGTTTGTCCTACCTGTGGAACCAAAATGTTTAAAATCGGCGCTAAGTAAGCATCGAACAAGAAGCCCGGGTGAGAGAGATCAAGCTTGGGTTTTTTGGTGCTTTAAGGTCTGGAAACTAAGGTTGCCGGTTTTGTTCTGAAAATTGCCAATGGATCATCACCACCTCCCGTAAGACCTTTGGCTCTGAAAATTAAAGATTTGTATCTCCTGTTTGATAAATTATCATTACCCAAATAGCATGTATTTACCAAAATTGTTCTTCTTTCATGGTCGTATTTTTTTATGACATCGTTTAAGTCGATCCAGTTGCCTTCTGATTGGTATTCTGACAAATCGTATTTCTTATTTTCAATAGTAGTGATTAGGGGTTTAACCGGACCACTTTGTTCACCAATAATATTATCGTGACCACCATGGCTGTGGATAACGAGTATTTCTTCGACCCCTGGTTCCTCTAAAGAATGAACAAGCTGAGCGGTTATTTTTTTATTTCTACGCGTAACGTCGTACAACAAGGAATCCAATCCTTCCCTCCTGAGTCTGCTAATTTCATCTTGAGTAGGTTGATCAAGGCTTTGGAGTCCTGAAACTGATTGATCAGAAAACTGGTCTGTCAATTTTTGTAGTACATGCTTATCGAGCCAAATGTTTCTCTTGGAATCAATAGTTATTTTGTTTTTGGGTAAGGTTTCTTGAGGAGATAGTTCGATAATCCTAATTCTTATTATATTTTTTGGTAAAATTAAATTTTGTTCGCTACTGATCCAAGTTTCTTCTTTCATGGCTTCTATTCCTTCACGGAGCTGCTCCCTTTTCACTTCATTGCCATCTTCATGGGCGAACTTTATTACTAGTTCTGAATAAATATTCTTTATTTCTTCAAAACGCAAAGGTATCACAGTCTCTATACCCCAAACTAATTTGCCATCAGGCTGAGGAAACTCCACATGCTTTCCTGTTATTCCCTTGGCCCATGATAGTTTTAAAGCTTTCTTTTCAATAACCGCATCTCTCCATTGCTTTTCTTGTGACATTTCACCTTGGTCGGTGACCATTTCCATAAGTGTGTTGGGAATATAATTATTTCTCGATTTTTTTGTACCAGTCTTCGAGAACTTTCTTGGTAATGTCTTTGGAGCCAAGCCCCAAACTGAGTCCTAGGGCAAGGGCAACGGCCATAATAAATCCGACGAAAACAGTATTGATGAAGAAACTGGCAATACCTAGCTGGGAGAGGGCAGCCAGAACAAAAAAGGTCATGACGGCATAACTAACGACTTTGCCGATAAAACGGGCCATAGATGGATCAGACGATCCCAGAGAGCCCTTTACTACTTTCTCAAGGAATCCTGCAACAACAACACCAATAACCAAAGTAATGACGGCAGCGATAAGAGTGGGAATACCGGCGATGATACCGTTTAAGAACAGGCTGATGGAGGTAATACCAAGAATGTTGATACCGGCGACAAAGAAAAGGGTGACAACCAACCACTTAACTATTTCACCAATGACATCTTCAAACTTCTGTGAGATTTGGGCGTTTTTTAGGAAATCGGTGACAACCGGATTTTTGAAAAGAGTGCCGAGCTTGGTGATGTTGACAATCTTGGCAGTAAGTGTCTTAAGCCAGTCGGCAAGAAGCCAACCGATGAGGAAGACAACAAGGGCGCCCAGAATATTGGGCAAAAAGTTAATGACTCCAACCAAGACCTGGTTGGCGGCAAAGGAAAGGGCGTTTTGGAAGGAAAGGAGAACGTTTGTTTGCATATACACTTATCATAGGAACAATAAGTCTATAAGTCAAATGTCTGGTAAAATATACTATCCCTAGTACGAGAGGAATGGTCGCCTCAGGCGACAGGAAAGTCCGGACAGCTAAAAGGAAGGGTGGCTGGGGAAACCCAGTCCTTCCCGAGGTGACTCGGGAGGCGCGACAGGGCCACAGAGACGATTAAAGGTGAAACGCCCCGCCGCTCGGCGGGGATCCTCAAGGAGTAATCTTAGAGGAGTGGTAACCCGCCCCGCTGCAATCGACGAATTGGGATTAAGGTGCCTTTTCCGTCCCTAAAGTCTCGAGCATAGATAGATATTCCTCCACGACAGAATCCGGCTTATTGTACTAGGGAGCCCGCAAGGGCTCGCTTGTTGGGTGAGGGCTAGTCGATTTCGGGGATGGTGGTGTCTTTGTTTAGCCTGACGTGGCCGAGAATGACCCGGGCGCTAAGCACAGTGGGTAAAGCCAGGACAGCAAGAAGAGGACCACCCAATTGAAAACCGATCATAATGGCGACGATGGTGATAATGGGATTCAATCCAGCAACCTGTTGCATGACCTTAGGAACGATAAGATTGTTTTCCAATTGCTGAACGATGATAGAAACAACGAGGGCGGCCAGACCATGAGTCGGGGAAACTGATAAACCGACCAGAACTGCAGGGACGGTGGCTATTGTAGGTCCAATATTAGGAATTAGTTCCAGCATACCGGCAATAAGGGCCAAAGGAATCGCAAAAGGAATTCCAATAATGAGATAGCCGATATAACTCAGAAGGCCGACAAGCAACATAAGAAGCAGCTCTCCCCTAACCCAATAACCAATTTGGACTTCCAGCTTTTCGGCGATGATGTGATAACGGTGACCTTTTTCACCAAACCAGAACTTGAGATAGTTCTCCAAATTATGCATATCCTGAATCATGTAATAGCTGACGACAATAACCGTAAAAGCGGTGATAAAAGCCGAGAAAGTGTCGAGAGCAAAAGTAAGAACCTTACCGGGAACAGTGGCAAATTGGGCATTAAAAGAACCGTCGGTAAACTTGATGGGACTAACTGTATCGATAATGGCAGGTAACTTGATGAGAAAGAGCTGAGTCTGGTCCAGTAACGGAGAAGCTAAAGAAACGACGGAAAAAATGATAGTCCCGAATACAGCCAATAGAATGACCATGGAAGAAAGAGCTCGATTAATCCTGTATTTTTCAAGATGGTCCACCAGAGGACAAACTGCCAAAGTGATGAGAACAGCAATAAACAAAAGAATAATGACGTTAGAAAGCTTCATGACGATAAATATGGCGGCTAGAGAAAATAGGACCCAGAAGATGCTTCCAGTGGAGAAATCAAAGATAATGTGTTTCTGTTTAATCATTTTGTATATATTTCTGCCAGTTTTTGACTTAATGATTTATCTACTTCACTTTTATCATACCAAAATATACTGGGTTGTTTCTTAAACCAGACCATTTGCCGACGGGCATAATCCACTTCGGATGCCGTCCACAGGTCTACCAGTGTTTCTTGAGAGATTTCATGGTGCAAGAATTGAAGAATCTGTTTGACGCCCAGACTCGTGTAGATTGGCAAGTGGAGGTCGGGGTATTTTTTAATTATATTTTTTACTTCTTCCACGGCTCCATTTTCTAATCTATCAATAACTCTATGATTGATCTGTGATTTCTGAATTACTTTATCGACTTTAAGGCCAACCCAAAGAAAGTTTGGTGGAGTGAGATTGCCGCGGTTCGAAGTACCGAAACTCGCAATGACGTTGGAGGAAGAAAAAGCGGTACTCATTGGATGGATTCCCGCCTCCGCGGGAATGACGGAAGGCGAGGATGACAAGGGGAGGGTTTTTTGTTGTGAAGAGAAGATTTCGATGGCACGGATGAGACGTCTTGGATTATGGAGATCGGAGTTGTTTAGGGAAGCGAATTTGTGGGGATTTAATTTTGATAGACGGGATTGTAAAGACTGAAGATCTAGTTTCTCCAGATCCAAACGGAGAGATGGATTGGATGGAACGTGGACGTTGAGAAGATCTGAGGTAATGGCTTGCAAATACAAGCCGGTGCCTCCGACGATGATGAGAGGAATACTTTGAATAAATGATTCGTTAATCATTTTTTGAGAATAATTGACATAATCAGATAAGTTGAAGGGTTGGTTCGGCTCCACTAGATCCAGCCCAAAGTACCTGATGCCTTGGGGAAGGTCACGAGGAATGTCCTTCCCCGTAACAATGTCCAGACCCTTGTATATCTGGCGGGAGTCGGCGGAGAGGATGTTGACGGATCGAGGTGGAGTGAGATTGCCACAGCACTTCGTGCTTCGCAATGACGAAGCGATGGAGAGAGCGAGGGAGGTTTTGCCGGAGGAAGTGGGGCCGCAGATGACGAGGATGGTTTGGTTTGTTTTTGTTATAGCTTTCATGTTTCCCGGATGGATCCCCGCATTCGCGAGGATGACAAATATAACTTACGGGACGATGGGACGAGACCTGAGATTATCTTTGTTGGTAATTTGATCCAATATTTCCCAACGTTCTTTCTTAATCCTGGCCGGAATGTCGTCTGGGAATAGTTTAGCGGAGACTGTGCCGGGACGAGGCGAGTATCGGGCGACAAAGGCAACCTTGAAGCCAACTTCTTTGACTAAATTCAGTGTGTCCCGAAAATCATCCTCAGTTTCCCCCGGAAAACCAACGATAATATCCGTACCAAAAACTACGTCAGGAATTTTAACTTTTATCTGATTAATTAAATTGAGGAAGGATTCTCTGGTGTATCCTCTATTCATCAGTTTTAAGATCCGATTGCTGCCGGACTGAACTGGTAAATGAATGAAACGATCGATTTTGGGATTTTTAGCTATCTCATCAACCAACTCGTCCCAGAAGTCCCAGGGGTTACTAGTAAAAAAACTGATCTTTTGGATGCCGTTAATTTTGCTGATTTCTCTAAGCAAAGTGACAAAAGGTGGGGTGTCTTGTGGCTTGAAGTATTGAGACTGATTGGAAGGAAAAATGTCTGAGTTGAAGGTGTCTTTATCCATGAACATCTTCCGGAGGGCCACACCGACTTTTTCTAAGCCCCAAGAGTTCACATTTTGACCCAACAGAGTGATTTCGGTATAGCCTTCTCCGGCCAACCCTGCAACCTCCCGAACGATATCGTCAATTGGGCGAGAACGTTCCCGACCTCTGGAAAATGGCACAATACAAAAGGTGCAAAAAGAATTACAACCTGAGGAAATGGTAATAAAGGCCTTGTCCTTTTCTTTTCTGATAGCTTTTTGATTGAAACCGACTTCACCAATAGGAAGAATTTCGTCGATCTGGGGCAGAAGTACTCTTATTTCTTTTTCATTGAAATGGAGCATGCAGCCGGTGAGAATTATCTTGGGTCTTTGTTTCCGCGCAAAAAACTTGTCGACATTGAGCAAAAAACCGGTGACACGGTCCTCGGCAGACTGGCGGACGGAACAAGTGTTGATGACGATTTCATCGGCTACTTTCCAAGTATCGGCCTCGGCATATCCGCGGGAAAGATAATCACCAAGTATGCGCTCGGAGTCTGACTTGTTCGCTTGGCAACCAAAAGTGTTGATAAAGACCGACGGCATTAGGCAACTTTCTTTTTCAAAGGTTTACCAACATGAAAGTTGATAACCTTGTGGCCCTTGACTACTTGTCTCTTAGACTCATTACCAAAAGGAACAACTTGTTTGTCCTCAACTTTGCCGATATAGAAAGTCCCAAAGCCAGAGATCACGACTTTTTCACCTTTGCCTAGCGCGGCAATTGATTCCTCAAAAAAGCTATCTACCGTTTCTTTGACGGCCTTCTTGGTTAAATGGACTTTCTTACTAACGATGTTGACAAGAGTTTGTTTGGTCATTTATTTCTCTTTCCGGGCAGAAAACTTAATAATAATTTAGCTGATGTTACCACCTAATTATACTACGCGCAAGGAGCTAACTGGCGATTTTTGAGTCGCGGGATTCATCGAAGACAAATTCGAGAGTGTCTGAGACTAGTTTGTCCTCAAGACCATTAAAATCGTGGTCTCCACCATCATAAATGACGATTCTCTTTCTTGGACAATCTGCCAACTGCTTTTCTAAAATGTCCATAGCTCGATGGACGTCCATGACAGGGTATATACCATCGTCGTTCGTACATGTAAAAGATAGAACTGGCTTATTAATGGAGTTAACTTTTTTCCATCCCAGAGTTTGATCACCGTAATTGAAAATGGCGGCTTCGGAATTGTCTCCAAACAGACTGATATAGGCGTTGGCGGTGAGTGTTTTGATTCCCCAAAGCAAGTGGTCTATTTCTTCTTTCCCTCGCCCTTCAGCAACTAACGCTTTTGCTTTTGACAACATAATGTTGTGATCAATAATACCCTCTTTGTCATGAACCAAGCCTATCATATCCGAAGGGCTTAAAAATATAAAACCAGCTAAATCGATTGGCTTTCGATTGTAATACCAGTTGACAATTTTTGCCGGACCAAGACTACTAGCCTGCATCCAGATATTCTTATACCCAAGACTATTGGTGAAACCAAACCATGCGTCGATATCTAGTAATGAATCTTCAAATAGCTCGGAAGTATACTCAGTACCTTTAGTTATTTTGTTTTTATATGATCTTGTTTCTGAGGCCAAGAACGAAACTCCTTCTGTGGGGAACCTATCTGACATTTCTCGATAGTATCCGAGATTATATATGTCTCCAGCCATGCCAGGAATATGCAAAATGATATGTTCCCTGTTAGGGGTTTCGAATAGTCTTCCACCAAGTTGTAACCCATCGGCAGTTTGAGCGTGGACTTCTTTCATATTGTTTAACTGGCTATTTCGCTGGCACGGGTTTCGCGAATACAATTGACCTTGACTGTTCCTGGGAAAGTCATAGTGTCTCTGATTTCATCACGAATGGCTTGAGCCAGTACCGTCAATTGATCATCTCCTGCCTTGCTTGGGTTAACAATGACCCTGATTTCTCTCCCGGCGGAAATAGCGTAGGCATCATCAACTTCAGGATGTTTCCTGGCAATTTCTTCGAGATGACGAATACGTTTGCCATATTCTTCGGTGTTTTCGTGGCGGGCACCGGGTCTGGAACCGGAAATAGCGTCGGCAATATAGACAATAACGGATTCGTTGGAAGTAAATTCTTCATCTTCGTGATGCTGGGCCACACAATCGATAACGGTTTGAGGAATATTAAATTTCTTTAAATATTGAACTCCGAGCTCGACATGATTACCCTCGCCTTCGATTATTTTGCCGATATCATGAAGGAGGCAGCCCATACGGACAGTGTCGACATTGGCACCAATTTCGTTCGCCATCTTAATACCTATTCTGGTTTCTTCCAAAGTGTGACTGATCATATTTTGCCCATATGAGGTGCGGAATTTAAAGCGGCCCAGCATACCAATGATCTCGCGGTTCATGTTGTATACCCCGACAGCATGACAAAGCTTCTGGCCCTCAAGGAACATAATTTGCTCGACATCGCGTTTGGATCTCTCGAAGTACTCTTCAATACGGGCAGGGTGAATGCGGCCGTCTTTAATTAAATGAATTAAAGTGAGACGAGCAATCTCCCGGCGAACAGGGTCGAAACTGCTTAGTTTAACTTCGTCTGGGGAATCATCCATGGAAACGTCACAGCCGGAGACTTTTTTAAAAATGCGAATATTCCGACCATCTTTGCCGATAATCCTACCTTTAGTTTCCTCATCCGGAATCGGAACAGTAGAGATGGTGTACTCGGCCACATAGTCTGTAGCCCCCGCCTTCATGGCATCCACCAAAATTTCTCTGGCTAGATCCTCACACTCTATCTTGGATTTTTCTTCGGCTTCTTTAATGGCTCTGGCTGCCTCTGCGGCGGAACGCTTTTCGACCTGAGCAATGAGCTCTTTTTTGGCTTGTTCGGTGGTTAATGAGGCAATCTTCTCCAGTTTTTCGACCATTGAATCGGCTTGTGAAGAGATTTTGGCTTTGAGTTCTTCAATTTGTGTGGTTTGGAGATCGAGATCCGCTTTCTCCTTTTTGAGTTGCTCTTCAATCGTCGAGTTACTTTGCTGTTTTTGGGCTAGGTTTTTGGAGCGAACTTCGATTTCTTCCAGCTGAATTCGGGCATCTTTGATGGCCTGATCCTTAATCTTGAAGGCTTCGTCTTTGGCCGAGATAATGATTTCTCTGGCCTGAGACTGTGCTGTGGCCTGTGCGGAGGCAATGAGGGCGGCGGTATCTGGGGCAACTTTGGGGAGTTCCTGGTTATTAGTTTTTGATGGCTCAACAGGAGAAGATGGGACGGCTTTGGACTTGATTGAAGAAATAGAGCCTTTGAAAATATTGGACTTGAAAATGGATAGTATAGACATGGTTAAAAAAATTATTAACCTAATCTATGAGAAGTCAGCAAACACGCAAAATCAGTCGACTAGCGACCAGCCTGCCGGGTGGCGGGCTTTAGAGGGACTTTTTTATTTTGATTGAGATCGGACATTGCGTAATTTTGAATGACTAACATGATTAGTATCTGTATTTTAGTCTTCCAAATAGCCCCCGTCAAATGCACTTTTGACGGCACGGTTGGAATAGCCTCGTTGGTAGAGCTTGGAGATTAGTTTCCGGCGGTCAAGATGGGGAAATTTTTGAAGATACTGTCTGATGGAGGCGATTTCAGCTTCCAGTGGCGCGCTGGTGGCGAGAGCCTCTGCAACCGCTTCCTGAGATAATCCTAAGTATTTGAGCTTGAGGGAAATAATCCTAGAACCATAATGTTTGGACAACTGCCGTCTAACAAAGGCTTCGGAGAGGTATTGGTCGTTTAGGTAACCACTTTTGGCTAAATCCTCGAGTATAGAGTCGATAATGGGACCGGGGTTCGTAAATTTTTCTTTTTCGGCCCGCCGAAACAGTTTTTCGCGCAACTGGACCCGAAAATACGGTCTCGCAGTAAGAATCCTACCAGCATATTTGACGAGGGTTTGCCGTGAATTATTTTTCTGGCTGGATGCCGGCATTGACCTTTTCCATAACTTGTTGCTTAATTTTCTCGATTACCTGGGGACGCTCAGCCAGGGCAGTCTTCGCTGACTCCCGTCCTTGGGCAAGAGTTTCGCCATCGTACTTTATGAACGAACCAGCTTTTTCGAGCACGTTGTAAGCAATGGCAGTGTCGATAAGGTCCCCTAGCTTACTGATACCGCCAACGTTGAGAACGTCGAATTCGGCAGTCCTAAAAGGCGAAGCGACTTTATTCTTCACTACTTTAGCACGGTGGCGGGAACCAATAATTTCGTCTCCCTCCTGAATATTACCGATTTTGCGCATGTCGATACGAATCGAAGCATAGAATTTGAGGGCTTTACCACCGGTAGTAACTTCCGGATTACCAAACATGACACCTATTTTTTCGCGGAGCTGATTGGTAAAAATAACGATGCATTTGCTCTTGGAAATGGCACCGGTAATCTTTCTGAGGGCTTGGCTCATGAGTCTGGCCTGTAAACCCATGGAAGAATCCCCCATTTCACCCTCGATCTCAGACTTGGGAACCAAGGCGGCGACAGAATCAATGACTACGACATCCACACCGCCGGAACGGATAAGAGTTTCGGCAATCTCCAAGGCTTGCTCACCGTTGTCCGGCTGTGACAATAGAAGGCTGTCCAAATCAACTCCTATAGATTTGGCCCGACTAGGATCGACTGCATGCTCGGCGTCAAGAAAAGCGGCAATACCGCCCGCTTTTTGAGCTTCGGCGATGACATGAAGAGCTAAGGTGGTCTTACCTGAAGCTTCAGGACCATAAATCTCAATGATTCTGCCTTTGGGGAAACCGCCTACGCCTAAGGCTAAGTCTAAACTAATAGAGCCTGAAGAGATAACAGGAATCTTTTCATCGACACGGTCGGAACCCATGTGCATAATGGCTCCTTCACCATACTGTTTGGTGATTTGTTGCATGGCAATTTTGACAGCAGTAAGGCGAGCGTTGTTATCTGTCGGCTTAGCGACTGACTTTCCTTCTTTAACTTTTTTGGATTTCTTTGGCATTTCCTTCGGGTATTTATTAATCTAAAATCATTATATCTATTTGGGTTATTTTCGCAATACCATCAATTTATCTTCTAGATGATTTGTCGGGAAAAGATCGCTTAGGTAAAGACTAATTAGGTTGATTTTGTATTCTTTTATTTTCTGTAATTTTGTTTCCATCCGAACTTAATGGCTTCGTTATACCTCCCACTTTCACGAGTAAATATATTATTACAATAATCACACCTTACGCTGATCACAATATCATTTACCCAAAATTTACCTGAAATGTTAAGCGGATGTGTTAAAATAGTCGAGCACGGGGTGTAGTATAACGGTAGTATTCTACTATGGGGTAGTAGAGACCGGAGTTCAATTCTCCGCACCCCGAATTATATGATAACGTTCGAAAACGGTCACGTTTCGGTTAAAAAAAGCTTGGTATATCAATACCGGGCTTTTTTGAGATTTAGCGAACGACTACGGGTGGCCCAATTGGTGTGGGAGTAACTTTTGCGGACTGAGTAATGATAGATAGGGGGAGTGATTTCGAACTAGATCCGCCTCGATTATCACTGACATAGACCTTTAGATTGAAGAATCCAGATTGGATAGGAGTTCCAGAGATGTAACAGGTGATTTTGCCCCCGCTGACAGGAACTGAGCAAGGACCAGTTTTCAATCCAAAAGGTAATCCCGATATCGTCATGGTTAAAGCATCGCCAGAGTCGATATCAGAGGCATTCACCTTTGCATTGTACGATTTGTTTACATAACCAGTTGGTAGAGATGTGGTCTGGATAAGGGGAGGGTGATTGGTTGATGGTGTGGGGGTAGGAGTTCTTTTGGGAGTGGGTGTGGGTGTGGATTTACTTAGAGTTAGTTGTTTGACATAGAAGTAGGGTCCTTTCAGAATACCTGTAGCAATAACTCGTTTGCCGACAAGTGGCTCCGCAAGAGATTTGGAAACCACCAAGGCGGTGCAAACACCTTTATCTCTAAGAATGCGATACCGGCCTTTTCCCTTGACTGGAAGTGGAATTCCTACACATTGAGTCGTATCAGAATCACTTATCAGCTTGCCTATCAGAATTGAACCGTAAGAGGCGCGACTTTGATCGTTGAAGTTTCCAGTCTTTAGAAGTAGAGCGACGCCAAAAATAATAACCAGACCAATTAATAATAGGAGAGCAGAGAAAAGAGTCTTTTTATTCTGCTTTTTCATCTTTGTCTTCATATCTATTCTATGTGGTTATTAATAGCCGACTAGTACTAAAATTTAGTGTAGACCTTTTGACATTTTTTGCAAGTGGGGCTCAAAATGGCGTAGTCTAAAATTTATCAATATCGAGAACGGGCTGGCCGTAGTCGAAAATCTTAATAGGAATTTTTTCTTGTCCGATCAGTTTACTTCCGGAATAGGTAAGTTTGACGAGAATACCTTTTCTCGTTTCTTCCGACCACATTTGATCGAAAACTAAATTTCCCAGCGAATAGTAGATAGGTTTACCCAAATAGGTTTCAATCTCCTGGACCCAATGTGGATGGTGTCCGATGACAGCATCGGCACCAGAATCAATAGCCATATGAGCCAGCTCTACCTGATGCAGAGATCGATGACTATATTCATTACCCCAATGAAAAGAGGCAATCACTATATCGGCTTGCGATTTGGCATGAATTATCTGATCGGAAACATTAACAGGCCAAGATGCGGAGACCTGAGAAAAATTTGGGGGGGTATCGTTAAAACCCAGAAAGGCTATTTTTGTATTCTTGACGGTTTTGATCACCGGTTTCCCCAAACCAACAGGGGCGATTTGATTTTGGTTAAGAGTTGAAATGGTAAGGTCGAAACCACTATTACCCTGATTATCAATATGATTGTTGGCAAGGTTAGCAATGTCTACACCCGAGCCAACCAAGCCTTTGACAGAAATTGGGTCAGCACAAAAGACCATACCTGTGTCGGTAGATTTACACTCAGAACCAAAGGGTGATTCTAAGTTTATGAAGGTTAAGTCGGCATCGTTCAGGATGCTGGATATTTTCTTGAACGGCCAAGAAGGATCGTTGTTTTTGGCGATCCGGGTACCAACTGACCGCCCAAGCATAACGTCACCGCCGAAAAGGAGAGTGGTGGAGGTGATCTCAGATTTCAGATCTCGGATGCCAGTTGGGGAAGGAATCGTATTGACGACAGAAGACTGTTGAGTGACGACCATGTGGCCGATAAGCAAATAATAGGAGGTAACCGATTCGGGAATGTGGTTAAAGGCGTACGAATCAGTGTGAACCAGAACTTCAGAAACAAGAGATCTGGCCCGAATAATCTTCAGAGCCGATATCAGGGAGGCCGGAGAATCGAGATACTCCGATGATAGCTTTTCGATAGCCTGATAGCTGTGGTTGTATATAAAATTTTCGGTTTGATCGTCCCTCTGCGTAGCTTGGTCGCGAGTTAAGCCGTGAGAAAAATCAACTGAAGCAATAATTACAGTGTCAGGTGAGGCAGTAATTAGTTGTTGGATAAAGCTATCGAGCAAGGTCTGATCGAGGTTCTTCTTGAGAGCAAAAGGAACAACTTGGGTATTTGGCAGGTAAAACGCAAGAAACGGCATTAGCCCGGCAAGCCCATGTTCGGGCACAAGAGCTTGATCGTCCAAACAGACAGTACCATGTCTGACGAACGAACCCAGAAGATTTTTATCCACTTGGATTTGCCCGTACGGCGTGTCCCAACTATTTGATGATGAAATAATATCGCATTGACCGGTATTGGCGTGATTCGGTGACAAAAGAATAATTGTCTTGGGTGGGTCGGCGGTAAGTAAAGAGATCCCCCTAGCGATAATATTAGAAGCGGTTAGATGGTGCGGAACAACCATGACGGAAGGAGACGAACCTTGGGAAAGAGAAGGGTATTGAAGAACAGCAGGGAAAAAAGTACGATTATCGTAGGCAAAATCAGTAGAAAATGATGGCGAGAGAGAGGTGGTTCCCCGGGAATGACGGACACCAAAATAAATAAGCAGCAATAAAAAAAGCAGAAAGGGAATGGAGACGATTAATCCCCGCCTGGTTTTCATTTGATGCTTACGGACCCAGACGGAGAAAGATTGAAAATTGATGGCGAAATTAACGATTGAATCAAAGCACTTTCGGCTCGGAAGTCTCCGGACGAGACGACTCGGGCATAGTAATTGATGGTATTACTTGTGTTTTCCTTGCCGACACAGAAACTAATCTTTTGGCCATTGATTTCATATGGATACCAGACATCGCTCGTACTAAGTCCGAAACTGTAAACAGAGGTAATGGGCCTTAACCCAGAAGGAAGCAAGTCTGAAACCTGATAACAGCCATCTTGAGAAATAGCGGTACGCGAGACGGGCAAAGATACTCGAATCAGATCTGCGCTAGAAAAAGTATTAGTGATAGAACCACGAACAGAATAAGTTCTTCCCACTGTGACCGAGGGACTGACATTGGCGGTTTTCGGATCTAGAACGGTGGTAAAAGTTGAACTCAAACCAATATCACCACTCAAGTCACTAAAGGATATCTCGGTAAGTTCTTTGGACGATAACTCCAGCTTAAAGACTTGACCTTTGTCAAGCTTTTTAGTCGTCTTTTTCCCGTTTAACGTGTAGGCAAAAGAAACAGGCAGTGGCTTGACGTTGTCAATTTGATTAGAAATAGCCAACAATTGGGGTGAAACAAGCAAAATGTCTTTGCCATTATTGGCGAGGGTAAACCCAAGGAGACTATCTGTTTCCGGTTCTCCCAGTATTGAAGCGAGGGCAGCCATAAGGGCGGTGGCCTGAAGCTGAGAGTCTTTATCCGAGCCAATCTTTATAGACATAAAGTTGTCTTGTTTGACAGAAAAATCGGAAAGAAGAGCCCGATAGGTGAGCAGGGCTTTCTCGGTATCTCCGATTTTAGCCTGAGCCAATCCCAAATATATACGAGATAACGAGGTGAGATTATTGGCTTCGGAGAGATTGTCTATGAGTAAGAGAACCGGCTCGTCCAAACTGGCTAGACCAAAAAGAGATGTTGAAGCGGTGTCGACGTCTTTGGCTTGGGCCAATTGGCGATAGAAATAGTTTCCTAAACCGACGAAGTCAACCTTACTTTTGGCAAGTGCAGCGACAAAGGTAGAAAGTCCCAAGTCAGACCCTGAATAGGGAAAGAGAGCAAAACCACCATCAGGGGTTTGGTAAGGTGTCAAGTCAAGTTTTTCGGGAGTGATTGAGTCGTCAAAAGTTTTTTTGATAATTTCTCCGGAAAGTGTCCTAGTCAAGCGCTGATCCAGACGATCTCCCCATGTGTAGGTCAAATTGGATAGAAGAGGGAAGAAACGACCTAGACTTTTGTCTGAGAAAATTAAAGCAGTGGGAGAATCGCTTGAACCTTCCGGTTTTGTGTCCGGAGATAAAGTAGTGCTGGTGGTTTTGACTACTTTGAGGCGTGAGTTGAGAACCAAAATCTTTTTAATTAATTTGTCAGAGAGGTTGCCGGAGCTACCGGATATTGTGAGAGTATGTGAACCTTCTTTCATTTCCCCTAGATCTATAGGTACGTTTTCGAAAACTCTAGCGTTAAGGTTTTTATCTAAACCAAGAGAGGCTGATTGAATTCGGATGGCGACCTGGTCCCCGACGGACAGCCCTTCTCCATAAGCGCGAACCGAAATCCGGGGCCGCTCCCCGACCAAGTATTCGGTATTTATAACCGCGTCGACAAAAAAGGGTTGCTTGACTACCAGAAGGTTGGAATTGGCACCGGCATTTAGATCGCCAGTTACTCCCTGAGAAGTAATCCTCCAAGAAGTAAGATTATCCGGAAGCTTGACGTCCAAGCTGGCCTGCCCATCACCGCCGGTGCGAACGCTGCCGAAATAGGCATTGTCTACGAAGAGTTCGCGGCCTTTTTCATTGTGAACATAGAAACCATCGGCAAGGTAAGTATTAAGTTTGTCGACCGTAAAATTATAAACAGTGTTTATGCCTGATCGAGATTCAATGGAGTAAATTTTCTGATAATCTCCGCGTGAGTCCAGATAAAAATCGCCTATTTGTGCCTCTCCTGCCGTCATGAAGCGACCGTTGATATAGAGATTATGTTCGGCGGTAACCCTTAACCGATTATTAATGATGAGATACCCAGAAACTTGGTGTCGAAATACTTGGACAACTTTGGAGTTGACTGTTTTGGCCGAAGTGGGGCTTTGGAGAGTTTTGATGGTGTCGCTGACAACAATATCTTCAATATTTTTCGACTGTCCATTTCCCATAAGAATAGCGGTGCCAGGTAGAAAACAACCGCCACCTTCGGCCCCGGAGGAGTCAAGAGGATACTGATGTGACTGGTAAGAAACAATAATGTCCGGATCCAGAGAGCTGTAAATTCTGGCTAGAGGATCCACAGTGATGGGGTTCATGGCGTTGTAGGCTTCATCGAGAAAGCTGAGATTGACCTCAGCCGACACCGGAGAGCCGTGTGAATCTTTGGACAGAATAGAAAGCCTGGCAGTACTACCTGGGAGATAAGATGATTTATCCAGGGTAATATCCAGCGAAAGTTTCTTGGCTGAATGATTGAACATTAGATTTAAACTTTCTGATACTTCGTAGGTTTTTCCCGTAAAGCGAATGGCCCGAACAGAGATGTTGGGGATAAAGGTCTCAGGGAACTTAAAACCAACATTCGGGTCATCCGAGATCTGATAAGACTTGATACCTCTCTGAGCAAATAAGTACAGGAATTTGTCGGAATCGGTGGAGGACATGGGGACTTCCCCACGCATGACAGTAAGATTAACCGGCTCACCTACCGCAAAACCGTTGTTGATCTCAGATTTGTCCGATTTGAGGAAAATATAATTGTTTCTAGGGTAGTTATCAGCAGATCCGGAAACGTAAACATCCTGAGTGGTGATTCGGTTCTGATTATCTGCGGCGCGAAAAATAACGTTGTAAGATTTGCCTTCCGTAATCGGAAATTCGTAGATACCCTTACCATTTGCATCTGTAGTTAAACTGATGTCTGCGATTTTGTTTTGGACACGGTCGTATTCGTATCTTGGGGAAGTTACTTTGTTGATAAAGTCGTAGTAGGTACCCACCTCACGACGGTTCCATTGGTTCTCCATGAGCGCGCCGGTAATAGTCCTGCTAGGTGCAGGAGAAAAAGAATCAAACGAGGTATGGGGTACGAATTTTGAAGTGTCTACCTGCCGCAAGTCCAACTCCACCCGGCCGGTCTTTCCTTTTGATTCTGATTTCGTGGAATTGAAAGTTAAAGAGGAATTGAAGACCGCAATGGACATATCGGTCTGGATATTTCCCTCTTCTGGTAGTAAGGGTCGAAGCGAAAGATAGGTATATTCTGGAGAATAATTAATAAGGCTGGGGTTTATTGAGGCGATTTGATTAAAACTAAATTTCCCCAATGAGTCGGTCGTCACCGTCCCGTTAGTGTCACGACTGGTGTATTTTAAGTTCATGCCGGGGATGGGTGAGCCTTCGAAAAAAGTAGCCTGTCCAGTGAAAGAAATAGTATCTCCGACGATAGCGGCCTTCTTTGAAGATTGGAGTATCAGTTTATAGGCTGGCTTGGTGTAAGTAGCCACAGTAAATGAAGAGCTCATGACTACAGAATCCCCTATCTTGAGAGCGATTCCGTACCAACCGGGATTGAAACCCGATAAGGGGATATCCCCGATAAAAGTGCCTAGATCATTAGTTTCAAAATCTTTGGTAAACAGAACGATGGGATTAAAATCCCAGCTGGTATAGTCCGACCTAGTGACTTCTAGGGTGAACTTTTGTTTTTGGTTGAGATTGTCCCTATCTCGAAGTAGTCCCCAGAATTTAATGCTGTCGGTAGGGAGATAAACGGGCCGATCGGTATAGAAATAACTCCAGTATTTATCTAATATGCGTCTGGTTTGTTGATATTTTGAGGAATAATAGTTGCCAGAATTTTTCGGGGGGAGAAGCAGATTGCTGTTGCCGTAACTAACAGTGATGGCCGAGGGTTCTTCTATCTGTGACTGAGGGGTGTCAAAATAGGCTATGCCTTCTGATTCGGTCTCCTGCACTTTTCCTCCAAAATTTATTTTGGCTCCGGAAACTGGTTTTTGGGAACTAATGTCATTGACCCAAACCAGAGTCTTGGTGCCACTGGCACCAAGATAAGCTGATATATCGGTAATTTGAACCAATGCCTGAGTAGAAATATTGTCTATGGTAGATTCGACTAAGTAATATCCTTTGGGTAGAGATTGAGGGAATAAAAAGAAGTTGGTATATGTCTGCTGATGAATGGGGGTGTGGAAGTCCAGAACCTTCGTAAGACCAGTGATCGGTAAACGTTTGGAATGGAGAGAGTTTGATGCCCACGAGGGAATAGAAAGGAGAGCATTAAAATCTGAACTAAAACCCGGAAAACCGGAATACTGGAAGACCTGAACAGAAAGGTCTCCGCCACCGAGAGACGAAGTATAAATATCGAAGGCGGGTGTTTCCGATGATGAAAATTCATAAAAATTTCTGGCGAATCCGAGAGTTCGTGTAGAATTGGACTGTTGGGTTTCAAAACGAAAAACAAAATCCTCTTTGAGGGTTTCCGTGGTTCCATTTAGTTTCAAACCTTTTTTAACCTTGATGGTGTAAAGAGTGCCGGGAGTAAGGTCCTTGGGGACGAAAGATAAGGTGCGCTTATGACGCTCAAAGCGACCATCGACGATCGGAGTGATTTCGAAGTTTCCTTCTTTTAGACCGATATCTGCCCAGTTGTCGTGGCTGAAGGTTATCTCAATTCCGGAATTTAGGGGCACATAGGTAGCCTGGTCACAAGGGAGGGTTTGAACCACACGAAAATCATTTTTTGTTTGGAAGGCCCAGGAAAACGTCTTTTGTTCGGAAAGAATCTTGATCCGATACAAACTATTGTCCTTCAGGATGGTTTTGGGAAAAATACTAAACTGACGGGGACCGACCTCTCTAATGTCGAATTCTATTTCTGGGAAGAAAGTGACGTTATCCCTCAGACTGGCGATATCCAGGTCCTGATCGGATTTTAGAGTAAAAGAGGAGTCTGAAAAGGTTCCCAGAGAGTCTTGCCTATCCGCGGTGAGTATCAGGCCAGTAATTGAGCCGAGCTTGAGCTTGGCGGAATGTTGAAGGTACTGTGAAGCGAGAATGACAGAGATGAGTATGCCCACCGAGGCAAACAGAACGCCAAACAGCTGCCAAGGACGCAAAGAACCCAAGAAGGTTTTTATTTTTCCCATCAATGATTTCATTTTAATTTCAGGGTAGGGAGATGTCAATAAAACTATCCTGCTGACAGGATGTTTACTAATAAAAGTGGCGATATACTGGGGTCGGTGGTGGAGGTTTTGGCCATGAGATGGTCACGATAGACTTTGGCAATAATACTCGCAAGCATTACCTGGTAACACTTATCGTCTCCTTTGATAAGAGTTCTTACCGATGAATTTCAGTCAGTTTTTTACTATCGTGAATACAAAAAGCCCCTCTTGCGAGGGGATGGAGGTTATGTTTGAACAAAGTACTGAGGATTGGACAAGTTCACGATGATGAGGGCGGGCGGAAGAAACAGATCATTGTTGTTGGTGTTATTCAAAAATAACGTTATATCTTTGACGATCTGTAGCGCACTGTCACGGAAATCACTGATTATTGGTGGTTGAATACCGCCTTTGGTGTATTGGTAGCTGATGACCACTTCTACCCGTTCGGTGGGAATCAACGTTTTGGTTTCTGGATTGTACTCAAATTGCTTGGCAGGAATAAAGATGGCGTGAACCCTGCCGTCAAGTTTTACCGGATGGGCTGCCTTCTCAAAGAATTTGTGAGTGTCAGCTAATAAATGCTTGAGAGAATCTTGCTCCGGTTTAAAATTTTGGCCGACATTTTTTACTTCGATGATAATGTCCATTTTCAGCTCCCGCGCCATTCTGATTCAGTAACAGGATTCAGGCCCAGAAATTTGTACTTTTTCCCTCCGGACTGTATCTCGACTGGGGCCTTCTCAGGAACGAACTCACGACTAACATACTTGATCAAAACATGAATTTTCAAAGAGAACCTCCTTCGAAATGGTTATGGGGTGTTATAACATAGAGAGCGATTAGACTATACTTAAAGATATGTCCGGTAAAGAAATGCATGGAAAACTGAACTTGGAGGAGGTGGGGAGATACTTTGAGAATAAAGGGTATAAAGTGCAAAAACTGGAACAACTGTGGCGGCACGTGACCGGTCAAGTCAAGTTTGAAAACGAAAAACTCTTCCTGAAATTGGCTAGTACCAAAGAGATTGGGGAAAGGACGAGAAACGAAAAGAGTTTTAATGAGAGCGCCAACTCCATCTGGAAGAAATACATCAAAACGTTTCAATCCCCAAAAGTATTTGATGAAGGATATTTTCAAGATAAATATTGGTTTATTGGAGAGTTTGTTTTTGGAAAACCACTAGCTGAAGTGAAGGGAAAAATATCTGACATATCCGAAAAAGATATTATCAAAACGGCTGAGATAGCCAAGAATATCTTAGAAATCTCAGATCTTAGTTTACTACCCAAAGACAGAGAACACTTGAAAGAGATGTGGAAAGTAAGAATCCACGAAATATCAAGTGGATGGTCTAATAACTGCAAAATAGATACAAAAGCCTTGCTTCAATATATTAAAGACAAAAGTGGCTATATGGAGACGGCATCAAGTCACGGAGACCTTACCCCCTGGCACATTATGAAGACCAATAATAATGTCTATTATTTAATCGACAGTGAAGCGGCACAAATGGGCGGCTTGAAATTTTATGACGTAGCCTATTTCTATCACCGTGTTTATACCAAACTAAAAAGACCATATCTGGCAGAGCAATTTTTGAAAATATTCAAGGAGGCTTATAAATGGACCGAGAAGAACGATAAGGAGTTTGCGCCGGTGCTAGCGTCTAGAATCATGGGTGGTTATTTTGACGCAGAAAGAGACGGTGTGACGAGTGTGGAATTGAATCGGGAGATGGAAGAAAGATTGTATGGTGGGGTGATGTGACAGGGTTTGAAATGGGCATTGCACGCGCGATTGACGGGCATTGCACGCAATGCCCCTACGGAATGAATAATTTATCTTTTTTCCAATTCGAAGGATTGTTCTGAATGTATTCCTCGATTCGGTTCATGTCGGCTTCGTCACGGATGATGTGTTCGAAATAATTGCGTTGCTAAATTTTAATATATGACGGGCGGGAAGACCCCGCCCCTACGGCGTGGTTAATGCGTTTTGTTGATTGATATTTAAAATAGGCAAGAATATTTCCCAATGTAGGGGCGAGGTTTTCTCGCCCGCAATGGGTTTTGTCGGGATTATTAATAACAACAATTCCGTGCATATGGTTAGGCATAATGACGAATTCATCCATTTCAATATTGGTAAATCGATTGGATAATTGTTCCCATTCCTTTTGAATAACATTCCCCAATTCGGACAAGACCATTTCCCCACCAACAATCTGTCCAAACAAACAGTCTCGATCTTTGGCACATATCGTGATAAGATATGCACCGTTTTGTGAATAATTGTAACCAGATAATCTAACTGAACGTCTTTGGGGAAAATCTACTCCCATAAGACAATGGTATCACCGGGAATCCTTAGCGTTTCGGACTTTGTTTCTTGGCACGGGCTCGACCACCTTGACCGGCTTTACGAGTTTCTTTCATGCGTGAGTCTCGTGTGATGAAGCCTTTGTCTCTAAGAATCTGTTTGTATTGGTCCGAGTTTACTTTTACCAAAGCGCGAGCAATACCATGTACTAAGGCATGAGCTTGAGACATCAAGCCGGAACCGGCAATTTTGATACTTCCGGTGTATTGACCTAAAGTTTCGGTAACGATGAATGGTGCCTGATAAATCTTTTTGAAGGTTTCCCCTTTAAAATAGGTAGAAATTGGTTTACCGTTGATAAGAAGCTCTTGTTTTCCTGGCCAGATACGGACACGAGCGATGGCGGTTTTACGTCTACCGATGGCGGAGAAAAATTCTTTGGGCATCGATAGGGAACCCTTTTTGACCGGTACAGTCTTGACCGGTTTTACAGCAATTTTTGATTTTTTGGATAGTTTTTGGGCCATATATTAGTTCTTGGTTGCTAGTTCTTGGTTCTTGGATTTGAGTCCAAGTTCAACGGCATAAGGGTGATCGACACCGGGAAAAACTTTGAGACGGCGTAGCCGTGTCTGCTGGAATTTGTTTTTAGGAAGCATGCCCTTGACAGCTTTCTCGATGACTTTACGGCAATCTTTTGCTTTGAGATCTCCCAGAGAAACCTCTTTAAAACCACCGGGGAAACCTGAGTGAGAGTAGTAAATCTTGTCGGTCATTTTTTTGCCGGTAACAATGAATTTATCGGCATTGATAGCCACAACAAAATCGCCGTTGTCCAGATGATCCCCACTGAGAGCTTTGCCTTTGCCGGTTAGGAGAGTGGCCATTTTGACGGCCGCACGACCGAGTACCTGACCATCGAGATCGATGAGATGCCAATTATGAGAAAGATCTGAGACTTTTAAGGTGGTAGTTTTCATGATTTTTTCTTAATTACTTTCTTGATTTCTTTTTTGGCGATTTCTCTGACAACCTTGGGAGCTTTCTTGGGTGTTTCCGGTAACGGAACGACCAAACTTAAAGAGGCGGTGACGGTGGAATCACCTCGCCGGACGCCAACTTTTTGAATGGTAGTAAAGCCACTGTGCCTGTCGCCCATAACGGGGATAATGAGATCAACCAATCTATTGGCACTTTTGGGACTGCCTAGCTCGGAGGAAACTAGACGACGAGAGGCCAGGGTACCACCCTGTGCTTTCGCGGCCAGCCGATCAAATAAACGTTTGATAATTTTGGCTTTGGTGACAGTGGTTGTAAGACTTCCCAGCTCGATTAACTGTTTTAACTGAACCCTGAAGAGAGATTTTCGCTCTTTGGTGTTGCGGTTTAACTTGGCAATGATTGAATGATGACGACGTCCCATATGTTATTGAATTATTACGCCTTTTTCTGCAGCTTTTTCGACCACTTGTACGGCTGATTTCTCACCGAGGTTTTTAACTTTTTTCAAGTCGCCCAAAGTGAGAGCTTTGAGATCGGCTAATTTATTAATTCCTGATTTTTTGAGAGCATTTAGCACCCTGGTAGGGAGATCTAGGTCGTCAACGAAACCGGCAGTGGTAATCTCATGGGCAGATTTTTTCTCAAGGATGTATGCTTCGGCGGAATTGACATAGTCATAAAAACTTGTCAACACGCGGGCTGCATTTTTGACAGCTTCTCCCGGAGTAATCGTACCATCAGTAGTCAAAGTGAGTCTGACCTTGTCGAAGTTGCTAGAACGGCCGACACGAGCCGCTTCGATGGTGTAATTAGCCTTGAGAACAGGGGAGAAAGAGGCATCAAGAGGGATGACTCCTATCTCATTGGTAGCATTTTCTTCGGAAGAAACATATCCCAAACCTTTACCGACAGTAATAACGGCAGACAATTTGGCTTTGGGGGAAGTCAAATGGGCCAAGATGGTGTCAGGGTTAGCAACAGTAACATTGGAAGGAAGGTCTAAATCGGAAGCTTGAACCTCTTTGACTCCAGAAACTTTGAGCTTTATATCTACCGGTTCGTCCGAGTCGACAAAGAAATTGAGAGTTTTGAGATTAAGAATAAATTCGACAATATCTTCCTGAAGACCAGCCAAAGTGGAAAATTGGTGAGAGACCCCATCTATCTTTACGCGGATAGCTGCTCCGCCTTCGAGAGAAGTTAATAAGACTCGGCGGAAGGCATTACCCATGGTGTGGCCAAAGTTTTGAGGAAGTGGCTCAATAATAACTTCTGCAGTATTAATTTCTTTTTTATCTTTAAGGGTAATTTTGAAGTTTGGTGCCAACATTTTTATGTAGTAATTGTTAATGAATTATCTTGAGTAGAACTCAATAATTAGATTGGTTTTAATATCTGAGCCAATTTCATCGGAGGCTGGCATACGGTCTATTTTGCCTTGGGTACCCACACGAGAGAGCCACTTGGCGGGAACATTTTTCTCAACCAGATTGGGGGCGACGAAATCGAATTTGGCCGCATTCTCCGGAAGAGAAACGATCATCCCTGGTTTGGTTTGGAAAGAGGGAACGTCGACTCTCTTGCCGTCTACCAGAACATTTCCATGAGTGACTAATTGGCGGGCGAGTGAGCGGGAGGTGACAAAACCAAACCGGTAACAGATATTGTCGAGACGGGACTCCAAAAGCTGAATAAGAACTTCGGCGGTATTGCCTCGAGATTTGATAGCCTGCTCGTAGTAGCCGTGAAACTGATTTTCCAAAACTGCATAGAGGCGCTTGGCCTTCTGTTTTTCTCTTAACTGAATGCCGTAACCGGAAATTCGGCCGCGAGCCCTTTTCTTACCATGTTGGCCGGGCACTTGACCACCCTTCTTTTCGATTGGACATTTGGGTGAAAGACAGCGGGCACCTTTGAGATAGAGTTTGACACCTTCTCGGCGACATAGTCTGCATTTTGGATCGATGTATTTTGCCATTTTTAGTTCTTGGTTATTAGTTATTAGTTCATAGACGTGAGTATTAAACCCGGCGGTGTTTTCTGGGGCGACAGCCGTTGTGAGGGATGGGGGTGGTATCGGCCAGCATGTTAATTTCAACACTGGAAGTCTTTAACACTCGAAGGGCGGCATCTTTACCAGGCCCTGGACCTTTCAAATAAGCGTCGACACTAGTCATTCCCAGAGTTTTGGCCTTTCTGATACCTTCTTCGATGATGGTGGTAGCCGCAAAGGGAGTAGAGCGCTTGGCGCCTTTGAAACCACAGGTGCCGGCTGAACTCCAGCAAATTGTGTTCCCATTGGTATCGGTAAAGGTGACATAAGTAGTGTTAAAGGTAGATTTGACATACATTTTCCCCTGACCGCTCTTAAAATGGATCGCCGATGTCTTTTTGGCTTTAGTAACAGATTGTTTTTTGATGGTTGGTTTTGTTTCTGCCATATTTAAAAATTATTTCTTTGCGGTAGTAGTCTTGGCCTGAGCTGTTTTAGCAGGAGCTGAAGTAGCCGCCTCTTTGGAGATGGCACCGATGGTCTTTCTCTTGCCTTTTCGGGTACGGGCGTTGGTTCTGGTTCTCTGCCCCCTGACCGGAAGGCCCATAGAGTGTCGAACTCCTCTATAAGCTTGAATTCGTTTGAGGGTTTCGATATTATTGCGAATAATTTTTCTTAGTTCACCTTCAGTGGGCATAGTTTCGATAGCCGTCTGGATGTTTTTTAACTCTTCGCCGGTAAGATTCTTGGTGCGTATAGTAGGATCTACTTGGGCTATTTTAAGAATGTCGTGAGCAATCTTCTCCCCTATACCGTAGATATAGGTTAGAGAAATATCAATTCGCTTTTCGTTTGGGATGTCGATACCTGAAAGTCTGGGCATAAAAATATTTTAGATTTTATATTTAATATTTATCCTTGGCGCTGCTTGTGACGAGGGTTGGTACAGATAACCAACACCTTACCATGGCGTTTAATAATTTTGCAATTTTTGCAACGAGGTCTGACGGAGGATTGAACCCGCATGCGCGTTTTAGTTTATTTAAATAATTATTGTTGAGAGGGAAACGAAGCTAGCTTGATCTATAAACTATCCTGCCTTTGTCCGTGTCGTAGTCACTCATCTCGAGTTTGACTTTGTCTCCGGGCATGACGCGAATGCGATGAAGTCGCATTCGACCAGCAAGATGAGCCAAGATTTCTCTGCCGTCATCGAGGGTTACCCTAAACTGCATATTGGGTAGCGACTCGGAAACGACTCCGTTTACCTCAGTCATCTGGTTTTTAGCCATATAAAAGTTGTGCAAGTGGTATTCTACCAAACCCGGACGCTTATTACTAGTACCGAAGCAGAAGAGCCCACTCAATAGGGCAATTGTACAACAAAAGGTCCCCTTGCGGGGACATGAACTTATCACTGGGCATTAGTCTGACATGAAGAATGATAAGGCTAGTTGATGCCCGTAAGGATTTTGGGGCCTTCGGGGGTGATGTAGACTGTTTCTTCGATCATGGCTGTGAGAGAACGATCTTGAGTAGAGAGAGTCCAGCCGTCCGATTCTTCGACCAAATGCCAATCTCCCATGGCGACCATGGCCTCGATAGCAACCGTTTGGTCGACAGAAAGGACAAATTTCTTACTCCTATTGTCAGCGAAACAAGGAATGTAGGGTTCCATGTGGAGCTTCCTACCTATTCCGTGCCCGGTGAGATCCCGGATGACGTTGTACCCGGCTGTTTCCACCACGGTTTGCATAGCTAAGCCGATATCGTAAACAGTATGCCCGGGAATGGCCTCGAAAATGGCGGCGTCGAGTGCTTTCTGACAGACCTCAAGAAACTTGGCCACTTGGAGAGAGATTGGGGGTATGGCGATGGTGATAGAAGTATCCAGATGATAGCCTTCGTGGAAGAGGCCCATGTCTATTTTGACTACGTCTCCTGCTTTGAAGGGAATCTTGCCGGGTATACCGTGGACAATACCCTGATTTACGTTGATACAGGTGGAGTGGTGGTAACCGGGCTCCATTTTGAAGTTTGGCCTGTCGTCCCCTTCCTTAATCAGTTTTTCTGC
>Ga0100395_1000223_pt1 | contig 41865 bp, 34 predicted proteins | sample CryGeymeta201519_FD_81542 | JGI IMG/M metagenome (GOLD analysis project Ga0100395, IMG submission 81542) | Groundwater microbial communities from Crystal Geyser aquifers in Utah, USA - Crystal Geyser metaG 2015-19 | ecosystem: Environmental > Aquatic > Deep subsurface > Groundwater | place: USA... | reverse complement strand
GTCTTGTAAATGTCACAAATCTTGTTAAGGAGGATGAATATGAGAAGGTTAGCAATTGTTTTTGCAGTTTTGTTTATTTTCAGCGTTTCGGCATATGCGCAGATGGGTGAAGGCATGAAGCCTGAACAGAAAGGGCAGATGGGGCAGGGAATGATGGGCGGCATGCCTGCACAGGCTAAAATGAAATGTGCGGAGGAGTGGCTTAAAAAAGCGATTGACCTTCATGAAGTACACTTAAAAGACCCGAAGACTGCGACCGAGGCGTCACAAATGGAGATGATGGAGCAGATGAAAAAGGCATACGAGTGTGTTATCGGCGGCGGCAAAACAGAGGCAGCGCCTTCTAAAGAGACCGAAGGCAAGGAACCTCCGAAAACTGTACCGCATCAGCACAAACATTAGCAGAAATCAAGTTTTATGGAGGAATGAATGAAGGTAATCGACCCGGTATGCAACATGACAATTGAGGACACAAATGCCGCCAGAGTATCTGAATACAAAGGCAAGAAATACTATTTCTGCTCAAAACACTGCCAGGAAAAATTTGACAGAGAACCAGAAACATATATAGGCAAAAAGGCAGTTACCTCTCTTTCGTTAGGATACGGGGACAGTCCCGAATCGGAGCCTGCCCTGTTAAATACGGGGGCTTCGCCCGTATTTCTGGGACTGTCCCCTGTCATAAAAGGGACAGATAAAGTCACAAAATGGACGTGCCCTATGCATCCTGAAATCCGCGAAGAAAAACCCGGCGCATGTCCAAAATGCGGCATGGCGCTTGAACCCCTTACTCCTTTAGTAATTACCGCTAAAACAGAATGGACCTGCCCGATGCATCCTGAAGTTGTCAGCGCTTCTCCCGGCGCTTGTCCAAAATGCGGAATGGCTCTTGAGCGAAAGACTGTTTCAGTAGAGGAAGCAAATCCGGAACTCATTGATATGACCAGGCGCTTTTGGACCGGAGTGATTCTTACAATACCGCTGGTTCTTATAGCAATGCGGGACTACATTCCCGGTCTTTCACTTGAAAGTTTAATATCCCATGAAGTTATGAAATGGGTGGAACTCATCCTTGCCACGCCTGTTGTTCTCTGGGCCGGCTGGCCCTTCTTTGTGCGCGGTTGGCAATCTCTTATGACCCGCAATCTTAATATGTTTACATTGATAGGGCTTGGCGTTGGTGTTGCTTATATATACAGCATTGTTGCCGCGCTTTTCCCGGGCTTATTCCCGGTCTCGTTCAGAAAAGACGGAGAAGTGGGGGTTTATTTTGAGGCCGCAGCAGTTATTGTAACCCTTGTGCTTCTTGGCCAGGTGCTTGAATTAAAGGCACGCAGCAAAACAGGCGCAGCCATTAAAATGCTGCTCGGTCTCGCGCCAAAGACAGCAAGGCGTATAAAAAACGGCACAGAAGAAGACATTCCGCTTGAGCATGTAAATAAGGATGATATTCTCCGTGTGCGTCCCGGTGAAAAGATACCTGTTGACGGCATTGTAATTGAAGGGACAAGCTCGGTTGATGAATCAATGGTTACAGGAGAGCCGATTCCTGTTCAGAAGCAAAAAGGAGACCGTGTAATCGGCGCTACTGTCAATGGAACCGGCATGGTTATAATGAAGGCTGAGAAGGTTGGCGCTGATACCCTGCTCTCGCAGATTGTTCATATGGTTGCAGAGGCGCAGAGAAGCCGTGCGCCCATCCAGAAGCTTGCAGATATTGTTGCGGCATATTTTGTCCAGATTGTTATGGCAGCAGCAATCCTTACCTTTGTTGTATGGGCATGGCTGGGCCCTGAACCCAGAATGGCGCACGCAATCATCAATGCAGTGGCAGTCTTAATCATTGCGTGCCCGTGCGCTCTCGGCCTTGCAACGCCAATGTCCATAATGGTTGCAATGGGAAAGGGCGCAATGGCAGGCGTGCTTTTCAAAAACGCAGAGGCAATAGAAGTGATGAGAAAAGTTGATACGCTTGTAGTGGATAAGACAGGAACGCTCACCTTGGGCAAACCAAAACTCGTGAATGTAATTCCGGCGAATGGGTTTGATGAAAAATCCGTGCTCCATTTTGGCGCAAGCATTGAGCGCGGAAGCGAACATCCCCTTGCATCAGCAATAGTAAAAGGCGCGGAAGAAAGAGGCATAAGCCTTGTTGATGTTGACGGCTTTGATTCTGTGACAGGCAAAGGAGTAAGGGGCAATATTGAAGGGCATAAGATAGCGCTCGGCAACAGAAAGCTCCTTGAAGACATAGGCATTGACCCGGGCGGACTCTCTCAACAGGCCGAAACAATGCGAACCGAAGGTCAGACCGTGATGTTTATTACAATAGACGGCAAGGCAGCCGGACTTTTAGGAGTCGCTGACCCTATAAAGGAAACAACTCCGGAGGCTATAAGCGCTTTCCATAAGGAGAATATCAGGATTGTAATGCTTACTGGAGATAACCGCACCACAGCAGAGGCAGTATCAAAGAAACTCAGCCTTGACGATGTAATTGCAGAGGTATTGCCTAACCAGAAGGCCGAGATAGTCAAAAAACTGCAGAATGAAGGAAGAATAGTTGCCATGGCAGGCGATGGAATAAACGATGCGCCGGCGCTCGCACAGGCGCATGTTGGCATTGCCATGGGCACAGGCACAGACGTTGCAATGGAAAGCGCAGGCGTAACACTTGTGAAGGGCGACCTCAGAGGGATAGTGAGGGCCAGGCGTTTAAGCAGGGCCACGATGAGAAACATCAAACAAAATCTTTTCTGGGCATTTATATATAATTCAATGGGCGTTCCGCTTGCAGCTGGAATACTTTATCCCTTCTTCGGTATACTTTTAAGCCCGATAATAGCTGCCGCTGCGATGAGTTTCAGCTCGGTATCAGTGGTTGGAAATGCGCTGAGGTTAAGAAGAGTTAAGCTTTAAGGCAAGCGAAGAAAGCATTATTTAGAAATACCGCACTGAGAATGTATCAAATTCACCTTTGAAGTCTTCCCATTTGACTTCAATATTATTTACTTTTGCGGCAGGAGGGCCTTTGTAACAGAGCCCGATTGCCTTTTCTATATTTTCTTTTTCCCCTTCAAACAAGGCCTCCACTTTTCCGTCGCTGCAGTTTTTAACCCAGCCTTTGAGTCCAAGTAAATGCGCGGCATCTTCCGTGAATGCCCTGTAAAATACTCCCTGCACCCTGCCTGAAATTATCAGATACGCCCTTGCTTTTTCCATTGGAGATTATAGCACACCTATGGTATCCTATTTACTTAATAAAACTATTTTTCAGGAGGTAACATGCTTGCAATCACTGTGCTCTTAGGCCTGTTTTTGCTGGCCGCCTTAATCGTCATATCGGCGGTCATTGCTATCTACAATAGACTCGTCCGCTTAAGGACAACGGTAAAGTCTTCATGGTCAGACATTGACGTTCAGCTCAAAAAGAGATACGACCTCGTCCCAAACCTTGTGGAGACGGTAAGAGGCTACGCCGGCCATGAAAAAACAGTTTTTGAAAAAGTGACAGAGGCGCGCTCAACGGCAATGCAGGCAAATGCCCCCGCTGACAGGGCCAAGGCGGAGAATATGTTCGGTGAGACATTAAAGAGCCTGTTTGCAGTTGCCGAGGCATACCCTGAGTTAAAGGCAAATGCCAATTTCATGCAGTTACAGTCTCAGTTGAAAGAACTGGAAGACAATATAGAATATGCAAGAAGGTATTACAATGCAGTGGTCCGCGATTTCAATATCCTCATACAGTCTTTTCCATCAAATATAATAGCGGGCCTGTTCAACTTCAAACAGGAGGAGTTTTTTGAGCTTGAAGCTCCTGAGAATGAGAGAAAGCCTGTGAAGGTGAGTTTTTAATAATTATGAATTTTTTCAAGGGTGGATTTAGCATTCTCGCAGCTTTAATGCTTGCTGCCTTTGTTGGCTCTGCCCAGGCCCAGGACTTCACTATCAACAGTTTTCATTCGGACCTCATTATACATGAAGACTCATCGCTTACAGTAAAAGAGGCCATAGAAGTTGAATTTCACAGGCCCAGGCACGGGATTTACAGGGAGATTCCGTTTAAATACACAGATGAGCTCGGAAACACATTCAGAACGCCTCTTGATGTCTTGTCTGTGACGGATGAGGCAGGCAAAGACTGGAAATACACGGCAAAAAGGTCAGGCGATGCCATACACATAAGGATAGGCGACGCCAATAAATATGTGAGCGGCAGGCAGAGTTATGTGATTACTTACAGCGTTGAAAATGCAATTCTTTTCTTTGAAGACCACGACGAGCTTTACTGGAATGTGACGGGAAATTACTGGAAGTCTCCCATCAAAAAGGCCTCTGCTAATGTAAATCTTGCTGTGAAGAGCAAGAGCAAAAATCTGTGGGCGTCATGCTATACAGGTTCTTTAGGCTCAAGGGAGTCGCTGTGCGGTTTTGATACCTCCGGCAATATAGCCGGTTTTTTATCAAAGAAGACATTTGCTTCGGGAGAAGGCCTGACAATTGCATTTGGATGGGATAAAGGACTCGTGTCTCAGCCGTCTTCATGGAAAAGATTTTTATGGGCGCTTGACTTAAAGGAAAACTGGGTATTTATGCTTCCTGTTCTTTCACTGATATTTATGATAAATCTCTGGAACCGGAGAGGAAGAGACCCAAAGGTAAGAGAGTCGGTAACGGTTATGTATGAGCCTCCTAAGTATAAAGATGTTCCGCTTACGCCTGCGGAGGTCGGCGCTGTGATTGACGAAAAACTTGACGCAAGAGATATCACAGCCACAATCATAGGACTCGCTGTAAAGGGATATATAAAGATAGAGGAGACAAAAAAAGAGGGCCTGGTATTTGATTCCATAGATTATTTTCTTGCAAAACTAAAAGACCCTGATGATAACCTGAGTCAGTTTGAAAAGGCGCTTATGGGGAAAATATTTTCAGGCTCTATGCCGGGCCTAATGGTTTCTGACATGAAGAATAAGTTTTATACGAGTCTTGATAGTTTAAAGGAAACTCTTTACGGAGAGATTGTCAGAAAAGGATATTTTCTGAGGAATCCTGAGTCGGTGAGGGCTTTGTATATTGCCGTAGGCGTCGCAGTAATGGTGATTGCAGGTTTTGCCTCCGGATTTCTTTCGCCTTATTCAATGGGGAAGAATATTATCGCCGGAATATTGGCAGGCATTCCTGTGCTTGCATTTTCCAGAGTCATGCCGGCAAAAACAAGGGCAGGCGCGGCAGCATACATGGATATACTTGGGTTTCAGGAGTTCATGAACCGGGCAGAAAAAGACAGGCTTAAAAGGATGGGGGACCAAGAACTCTTTTCAAAATTCCTTCCTTATGCTATTGCACTTGACGTCGCCGACAACTGGGCCAAGGCTTTTGAGGGGATTTATCAGGAGCCTCCCAAATGGTATGTTTCTCCCGGAGGATTCGGGACCTTCAGTCCATACAGATTTTCCGGTTCAATAACTTCTATGACGTCAAGTCTGGGCTCTGCAATGTATTCCACTCCAAGAGGAAGCGGGATTGGCGGCTCCGGCGGTTCAGGAGGAGGCGGTTTTTCAGGCGGCGGATTCGGAGGCGGCGGAGGAGGAAGCTGGTAACTATATTCTGACAGCTGTTTCTGAATCATAGAAGCACAAGTAATTTACAAACTAATAGAAATCATATATATTAAAACTATCCTGGATGGTCGGAGGGAAATATGAAAAAAATTGTAATTCTTTTGGTTCTTTTGTTTTCTTTTGTAGAAGCAGACGCGGAGGAAACAAGAATCGCCGTATTGCCCTTTAAAAACCTGATGCAGAAACAGGACCTCAACTATCTATCTGAAGGAATCGCCGCCACTATCACGGCAAAATTAGGAAGTATGAGAGGAATAACGGTTGTTGAGCGGTCTCAATTGCAGATGGTAATGGAAGAACTGAAATTGCAAAAATCGGGCATAGTGGACGAGAAGACTGCTGTTAAGATAGGTAAACAGCTTGGTATTCATATAGTTGTTATCGGAGAATTTCAGGTTGCAGGAGACCATATTCGCATTTCTGCTCGTTTTGTTGAGGTGCAGACAGGAAAAGTATTAAGCACTGCTATTGAGACAGATTTATTTGCTAAGATGTTTATGCTTCAGGATGCGGTAGCCTTTTCACTTGCAAGATCCCTATCAAAAGCAGTTAATATCGTTGCCGGCGCAGAGGCAGAGGACGTTAAAAAAGAGAAACCTGCTTTAGCAAGCTTGCCGCCGGGCGCCGCTTCTGAATACTATTCAAAAGGCTACGATTACAAGTGGAACAAGAAAGACACAGATAAGGCAATAGAATATTATCTTAAGGCTGTGAGCATTGACCCGAACCACGAAAATGCTTTGTTTGAATTGGGTTATGTTTATAACGAAAAAGGAGAATATCAGAAAGCCATAGGATATTACAGCAAGGTTGTAGCGCTGAATCCTCGCGCAAAAGACGCTTTTAATAACATCGGGCTGGCATACTCCAGGCTGAACGACCATCAGAATGCAGAGAAGTGGTATAAAAAGTCGCTTGATATAGACCCGAACTATACCCTGGCCCTCAACGGTATAGGGCTTGTTGCGTGGAAGGCTAAAAAATACAAAGAGGCAGAGGTGTGGTATAAAAAAGCCATTCAGAGCGACCCCAAATATCACATGGCTTACTACAATATGGGAATACTCTATGAAGATATGAAGCAGTACGCAGAAAGCAAGGATTATTACAGAAAGACCATAGAGATAAATCCCGGCTATGTAAATGCAATGATTAATCTCGGCATTATTCTTGAGACAAAAGACAAGAATTTTTCAGATGCAGAGTACTGGTATAAAAAAGCAAGCGAAGCGAGTCCCGACAACTATCTGGTCTATTACAATATGGGATTTCTTTACAACAATAAGGAGTTCAGCAAATACAATATTGACGCCGCCATAGGTTATTATCAGAAAGTTACCACGCTAAAGCCGGACCATGACCTTTCCTTTTTTTATATAGGCAACCTTTACTATGATAAGAAAGAGTATCCCAAGGCAATACCAGCCTATGAAAAGGCAATTCAGCTTTACGGCAAGGACCCCGCCTACAATAATAATCTCGGACTGGTGTATGAAGCCCAGAAAGACTATGTTAAGGCTGAGAGTTATTATCGTAAGTCAATAGAGGTTGACCCTTCATACGGCGCAGCATGGGAAAGCCTTGGCTATGCTTTATATTATCAGATGAAAGACAGCGAGGCTAAAGAGGCGTGGAAGAAAGCTGTTTCCCTTGGAAAAACAGGGGCAAAAGACGCCCTTAAAAAATACTTCAATATCACTTATTGAAGCCTGTCTATTTTTGAGATTTAGAACGGAGGATTTGAGTATGCTTTCTGAAAGGGCAAGGAATATAAAACCATCACCGACCCTTGCGATTAATGCAAAGGCAAAGGCAATGAAGGCAGCGGGAGTTGATGTTGTAAATTTCGGGGTAGGCGAGCCTGATTTTGACACTCCTGAAAATATAAAAGAGGCTGCTATAAAGGCGATAAGGGATGGCTTTACAAAATACACTCCTGTCGGAGGCATTGACCCGCTTAAAGACGCAATCGTAGAAAAATTCAGGAAAGACAACGGACTTGAATACTCACGCGAAGAGGTGATTGTCTCATGCGGCGCAAAGCACAGCCTTTATAATATTGCGCAGGCGCTTTACGGCAGCGGCGATGAGGTTATAATTCCCGCTCCTTACTGGGTTTCTTATCCCGACCAGGTGCTTTTAAATGACGCCGCCCCTGTTTTTGTAAAGACATATGAGAAAGATAAATTTATGCTCAAAGCAGTCGCCCTTAAATCTCATATAACAAAAAAGACAAAGGCAATAATACTTAATTCTCCTTCAAATCCTACAGGGCTTACCTATGACAGAAAGACGCTTGAGGACATAGCATCCATTGCATTGGAGCATAACCTCTATGTGATTTCCGATGAGATATATGAGAAGATTACCTATGACGGCTTTGTGCATGCAAGCATTGCATCTCTCGGAAACGAGATAAAAAATAGAACCCTTATTGTGAACGGGCTTTCAAAGGCGTATGCAATGACAGGATGGAGGATTGGCTACACAGCAGGCTCCAAAGATATAATCAAGGCGATGACAAACATACAGAGCCAGTCAACATCAAATCCCACATCCATTGCGCAGAAGGCGGCGGTTGAGGCATTGACAGGTCCGCAGGATTTCATAAAGATAATGCTTGCTGAATTTGATAAGCGAAGAAAATATCTTGTGTCTGAGCTTAATGCAATTTCAGGCATAAGCTGCCTTACTCCGACTGGAGCTTTTTACGCATTTCCCAACACATCAAAATTATACGGCAAGCAGGCTGATGGGGAAAAAATCTCTTCGTCATCCCGCCTTGCGCTCTATCTTCTTGAAAAGGCGAATGTTGCGGTTGTGCCGGGCGACGCATTCGGCGATGATAATTACATAAGGCTTTCCTATGCAACTTCTATGGAAAATATCAAAAAAGGCGTAAAGAGAATAAAAGATGCTGTAAGCGCTATCTCCTATTGAACAATCCCGCCTGATAATGTTATCTTAAATACAACTTTTATTCTATAAGGTTTAATAATAATGCTTGTTCGTATGACAGTTGAAGGTTTGTTGTTTGACCCCCGCAGCAGTATGTATATCCTGCTTCTGAAGGATGCTGAAGGGACAGCCACCCTGCCTATATGGATTGGGAAACCGGAGGCGGATTCCATTGCTCTTGCGCTCGGAAAGGTTGTAACGCAGAGGCCGTTGACCCACGACCTGATTAAGAATGTGGTGCGCAATCTTAAGATGAAAATAACAAAGATTGCGGTTACCGAAATACTTGACAATACCTATTACGCCTTCATCTATATCAATGACGGCAAAGACGAAATATCAATAGATTCCAGGCCCAGTGATGCAATTGCAGTGGCCCTCAGAGTGAATGCGCCTATCTTTGTTGAAGAAAGCGTCCTTGTAAAGAGAAGCAAGGATGAACTTGATGAATGGCTTAAAAATCTTAAGCCCGAGGATTTCGGAAATGTCATGTAATGTTAAAGCGAACTGAAGGCATTGTCCTAAAAACCATTCCATTCGGAGAAGCAGACCTCATAGTAACATATTTAACTTATGATTTCGGCCTTATAAAGGCGTTTGCCAAAAGCCCGCGAAAGACAAAGAGCAGGTTCGGAAGCAGCCTTGAACCTCTTACATACTCAGCAATATCATTCTGGGGAAAGGAAGATGCAAATCTTCCCCGCCTGACACAGTCAGATATAATCCTGTCGTTTAAATTAATCAGAGAGAGGCTGGATTGTTTTTTGAAAGCTTCAGAGATAATTGAGCTTACCGTTAATCTGCTTCCGGAGCATGAAGCAAATAAAAAAATATTCACGCTTCTTCTTGATATACTGCATACGGTGGAAAATGACTGCAATGCGCTGCTTACCGTAATTATGTATAAGATAAAGTTCCTTGACCTTGCCGGATATGCCCCGAGGCTTGAGGGCTGCGCCAGGTGCGGGAAATCAGGATTCAGTTTTTATGTCTCGCACGGCGCTATACTCTGCGAGAATTGCGCCACAGGAACGGATTCGCATGTGAAACTCTCACAGGGGTCTATAAGGCTTTATGAGAGCCTGAGAAAGTGGGACAATTCACTGGCAGGAAGGATAAAACCTTCAGGAAATATCTTCGCAGAACTTTCGGGAATGATAAACGACCATATAAGATACACTCTCTCAAAACCGCTGAAGTCAGGGGCATTCTATAATCTCACAAAATAATATCAAAAAGTATTTTAATCCTATGAAGACAGATGAAATATTTGCTTTTTTGCATGAAAGTTATTAATACAAACGCATTAAATCCTTTTACATTGTCATTGCGAGCGACCAACGGGAGCGTGGCAATCTTGCTTCATAACTTTGAGATTGCTTCGTCGCTGTCGCTCCTCGCAATGACACTCTGCTTAATGCGTTTGTATTAATAGGGTATAATCTGTTATATAATAAAACAAGATTTTCGGAGGAGGTGAATTAAATGTCCACGCCGCTGTTCAGGCTGGGTTAGATCGCAATTATGAGCCTATGAAAAAGGTTTTCAGGTCCGTGCTTTCACGGACGAGACGCACGCATCCGCAGCACTTATGGCCATTTTAGTTTTGGCAACATTTTTAATGGCTTGCTTGGCAGCAGCATGGACACCCTCAACAGATGAGGAAGATATGGTCACAGTCTCAATGATTTGCATGCGCATCTTGCGGTCTTTAAGAAAAGGGTTTGTTTCAAGTAAAGATTTTTTTGGCATATAATATTATACCATTTAATAAAGAAACTTCGGAAGGCAAAAAAGAATGGCAAACGGTTCAGCAACCATAGTCCCAAAACCATGGAACTACTGCACACTACATCTCTACCAGCAGCCCTCTATGCGTGAAAAGCAGATAGGCTTTTGTTTTCAGGGAAAAGATTTTGCTTGCCGCTTCCTTGTAGATATCCATCTGAAACCTGTATTTTTCGGAGAGTAACGGCACCTCTTCATCTTTTACCGGGAAGGTCTTGTAGTCATAAATCACGGCAATATTGTTTTCAATGCTTACCCTGTCAATTCTTCCTCTGAAAACAGCGCTGCCTTTCTGAAGGATGAAGGGCAGTTCCGCAAATGAATTCTCTCGGGGCAGAATTATGTTATCCAGATGTCTGTTTACTTTCAGCGATTGAAAATCAGTAAGCACAATACTGCTGAGTTTCTGAATATTCTCATCAGAAAGGAATTCATTTTTCAGCAGCGACAGAGTTCTTTCATTTACGCCTTCCGGCGTCAGAATCCCCTTTGAGAGTTCTTCAAACAGCCTGTGAAAAATCCTGCCGAGTATAACCCATTCTTCGCCGTGAGTTATCCTTATGTCCAAATCCGCAGTAACATCGCGCCATTTTATTTCAGGCTCAAATAAAATAGGCTCGGTGTAAATGAATTCGGATGCTGATGGTTTTGCTGATAGCTGATTCCGCCTGAGGCGGATGATAGCTGATAGCTGAATCTCAGAATAAACTTTTTCTATCTCGGTTTCAGTTAGTATTTCAAAGAAATCAGTTCTGCTGTTTATTTTTCCATTCTTTAGTACGTCAAAATTTTCTGTGAGATACGCAAGCCTTCCTGCGGGAGATTTCTCTTTGTTCAGAGCGCCGAGCATGCACAGAAAATCCCTGGCCCTTGTAACAGCTACGTAAAAAAGGCGTTTTCCCTCCTCAAGTTCTTTTTCCTTTCTTCGTGCGAACTCGGCGATATTTTTCCTCTTTGCAGAATCTTCTTCGTATGCGATTGAGAGCCTGCCGTCTTCTTCATCTATAACAATTGAACTGCTTCTCGGAGTGTCTGCCTCGTCAAGAGACGGCAGGAATACCATCGGGAACTGAAGCCCCTTCGCGGCATGTATAGTCATAATTTTTACTGCGTTCATGCCCTCGGTGTTTATATTTGCCTTTGGCTCATCTCCTCCGCCTGAGGCGGACCTGGCCTTGATGAGTTTCTCCCGTATCTCAAGCCCCGAAAACCCTGCTGATTCATAGGACTCAATGAGTTTTATAAATTTCTTTATGTTAGCCTGCCTCTGCTTTTCCCTGTAGTGTTTCCAGCCTTCTGTCTCTGTGAGCGCCTCCTCAAGTATTATTGCAAGCGGCGTATTTTTTGATTTCTCTATCCAGCTATGAAGCATCCTGAATATCCTCCCGAGATGCTCGGGATTAGCCTGAAGTTTATTTATGAGAGGCCGGTTGTTTTCCGCAATCAGATTTAAAAGTGTTTCATAATCAATTCCGAACAGCGGGCTTCTCAGCACGCAAAAAAGGCTGTAGTCATCATGAGGGTCAACAATAAAAGAAAGAAGTTCCCGCAGCAGAGCAACCTCCGGTTCATCATAGAACCCGATGCCTTTCACCACAATAAAAGGTATATGCTCTTTTCTCAGTGCGCTCTCAAATAATGTTAGGTGAGTCCTCTTTCTTAAAAGTACTGCCATGTCTCCGCAGGCGCAGGGCCTTTTCTTGTCTCCGTCTGATATCTCATATATGCCTGCAAGGGATTTGATTCTTTTTGCCAAAACAGACGCCTCTTTTATGCGGCTTTTTTTTGTGTTGTCTCCTGCTTCTGCAAGCGCAAGCTCAACCCTTCCTTCTCCTTCCCTTGTGGCCTCAAAATGAGCATATCTGGTCCGCCATGTCTCACCTGAAAATCCCCCCTGAACCCCTTCTTTAATCCCCCCTTGCCCCCCTTTGACAAAGGGGGGATGGGGGGATTTTCTTCTGGGGGGTGAAGGGGGATTATGCTGTGTGTAAGGCAATAGTGGGGGCATGAGTTTTCCAAAGAGGGCGTTTGCAAAGTTTATAATTGCAGGCAGGCTTCTGAAATTCTCTTTCGCCTCTTCGAAGTGATATTCATTTCCGAGCCATTCGGAAAGCCTGTTCTTTGCTTCTTCAAACACGCCTGCATTTGCTCCCCTGAAGAGATAGATGGACTGCTTGTCGTCTCCGACCAGGAATATTGTAGGAGTCTTCCCTTTGCTTCTTTTTGCTCCAATACCTGAGCGCCATTCTTCTGTGAGTTTGTCTATAATCTGCCACTGGATTGAATTTGTATCCTGAAACTCATCAACGAGTATATGGTCTGTATGCTCGTCAAACGAGTAGAGGATATTCTGCCACTCAGGGTGGCTGGCCAGCGCTTCGTATGTCATAATCTCAAGGTCGTCAAAATCAAGGAGATGGCGTTCAAGTTTTTTGTTTTTATATTGTTCAAGGCATTTTGAGTAGAGCTCAAGGATTCTTTTTTCTTCTGAAAATCCCCCCAACTCGCCTTTAACCCCACCCGACTGGAGCAAGGAGGAGTTATCTTTTATGGGAGGTGAGTAGGGATTATTCTCATTTTCTGTGGACTTCAGGAGCAGTTCAGAAATCGGTCTTTTTGCATACAGCGTATTGAGTATTGAAAAAACCTTGTCCCAGCCTTTAATCCCCCTGTCTTTCATCATGTCAAAGAATAGCGCCGGCTTGTCTTTTTCCTCCATCACGCATTCATAGACAGCCTCTGACCAGAGGAGAGACGCCTCAAACTCATCCATGACGTCAAGCGAAGGGTCCACTCCGAGTTCTATTGAAAAACGCTTTAAAAGTTTGAGACAGAATGCATGAATGGTTGATACTCTCATCAGCGGCATCTTTTCTTTAATCTTAGAGAGAAGGTCTGGATTTTCCTTTTCAATGATGTTTAAGATTCTTTCCTTCATCTCCGCAGCCGCCTTTTCCGTGAATGTTATGCAGAGGATTTTTTCTATGTCAGAGCCGTCAAGAAGAAGGCTTATATACCGCCTGGCCAGCTTTTCTGTTTTGCCGGAGCCTGCGGGCGAGGAGATGATTACACTCTTTGATGTGTCAAGGTAGCTGTTCATGCTTGTCCTCAGAATAACACAGCGGGATTTTCATATGTAATTTTACCATATTTAAATTGACACGTATTTAATACCTTCTCTTTTTGCTGTTTTTTTTGCTATTCTTTATGTGTAGGCTTTGAATTAGAAAATGAAGTTGCTTGTAAAAGGAGGATGAGAGCAGATGAAGGCTGTAGAGATAAAGCCGGGCATATACTGGGTTGGGGCAATAGACTGGGCTATAAGGGATTTCCACGGATATGTTATTCCCAATGGAACGACATACAACAATTACATTATCATGGACGAACAGATTACCCTGCTTGACACTGTTAAGCATGATTTTTCTGATATAACCATTGGAAATATAAAAAGCATCACAGACCCCTCAAAGATTGTTAATGTGATAATAAACCATATAGAAACCGACCATGTAAGCAGCATTGACAAGATAATGGAGCTTGCGCCTGATGCAACGATTTATATATCGGATAGAGGCAAGAAAGGGCTTGACAGGTTTTTTGATTTGTCAAAATGGAATGTAAAGGTTGTAAAAACCGGAGATACCTTAAATATAGGAAAAAGGACCTTGCTATTTTTGGAAACCCCGATGCTTCACTGGCCTGACTCAATGATGACTTATGTGAAGGAGGCGAAGCTTCTCATCTCGCAGGACGCATTTGGGCAGCATCTTGCCACGGCAGCCCGCTTTGACGATGAATTCATAGAATGCGCATCACACGCCGAACTTGAGGACTCTGTTGTTGACTACTACGCAAATATCCTCATGCCTTTCGGGCAGCTCATAAAGGCAAAGATTTCCGAGCTGCAGAGACTCGGGCTTGAGATAGATATGATTGCTCCGGACCACGGCATTATCTGGCGTAAACAGCCGGGCAGAGTTATTCGGATGTATCAGGATATGGCGGATGGCAAGGCGTCTCTAAGGATTGCAATAATATATGATACGATGTGGCACAGCACGGAGCGCATGACACTGCCGATAATGCAGGGGATTAAAGATGAAGGGGTTGACTGCACCGTGATAAAATTAAGGGCCACGCCCGGAAGTATTGCAGTGAAGAAATTATGGAAATCAAGGGGATGTCTTATTGGAACGCCGACCTTAAACAACACGATATTCCCTTCGGTTGCAGGATTTTTAACATATCTCAGAGGGCTGAGGCCTAAGAATCGCATCATGGGAGCATTCGGAAGTTACGGCTGGGGCGGAGGCGCAGTAAAAGAGGTTTATGAGGAATTCAAAAAAATGGGACTGGAGACAGTTGAACCGGGCCTGCAGGTTGTTTATAAGCCGTCGGCTGAAGATGAGAAACTGTGTTATGAATTCGGAAGAGATTTTGCGAGGAAGGCGAAAGAATATCATAAAAAATTTGAGTGAGGAGGAGATGTGTCTATCTGGAAATGCACGGTATGCGGTTATGAATACGATGAGGCAGTAGAGGGGACTCCGTTTGAACAGCTCCCGGATGACTGGAAATGTCCTGTGTGCAATGCGCCCAAGGACGCCTTTGAAAAAATAAAATAGGAGGAGTTTATGTCAAATACGGAAAGAAATCTTAAAGAAGCATTTGCAGGAGAGTCTCAGGCAAACAGGAAATATCTCGCGTTTGCTAAAAAGGCTGAAGATGAGGGTTTTAAGCAGATAGCAAGGCTGTTCAGGGCTGCTGCAGAGGCAGAGACGGTTCACGCCCATAATCATCTGAGAGAACTTGGCGGAATTAAGAGCACAAAGGAGAACCTTGAAGAAGCGGTTAACGGCGAGTCTTATGAGTTTCAGAAAATGTATCCTCAGATGATTAAGGACGCCGGGGTTGAAGGGATAAAGGGCGCTCTAAGAAGTTTTAATTTTGCAAATGAAGTAGAGAAAATACACGCAGAACTTTATAGAAAGGCATTAGAGAATATCGGAAAAAATCCCGCGGTTGATTATTATGTATGTCAGGTCTGCGGCAACACTGTTGAAGGCGAGCCGCCTGATGAATGCCCGATATGCGGCGCCAAAAAGAAAATGTTTAAAAAAATAGAATAGGCGAGGGATGTCATGAAAAATCTCAAATTGCATCTTATGCTCACATTTTTATTTCTGTATTTGATTTTCTCAGCAATTGCCGGAGCCGCTCAAAAGGAACCGGCAATGTTTGACGAATCTAAGCTATTTTGAAAAGCGAAATAATAAAACTTTTATCGGATAAAAAATACGATGGGCTGACGAAACTGCCGCTCAGCAGCGGCAGGCTGTTGAGCAGCCTCATCTCGCTCACCTATGACAGAAAAAGCATTATCAGCTATCGCGCCATAGAGGCTTTTGGCATAGTATCAAAAGAGATAGCGAAGACAAAAACTGAAATTATTAGGACTGTTGTCGGACGCCTGCTCTGGATGATACGGGACGAGTCTGGAGGAATTGGCTGGAGTTCTCCTGAGATGCTCGGTGAGATTGTAAGGAACAACCCCGAATTGTTTTCAGATGCTGCGCCTGTGATAATGTCCTTCCTTGATGAAGAGATGCTGGCGTCAGGAGTGCTTATTGCAGCCGGAAGAATAGGGGAGGTCAAGGCTGAACTTGTTGCTCACGCAATTCCTCTTATCCTCACTTATCTTCACAATCCCGCCTCGCAGCTCAGAGGCCTTGCCGCCTGGGCGCTCGGCAGGATGAAGGCTTCTCAGGCTGAATCTGAACTGGAGAAACTTAAAAACGATGACAGCCGCATTGCAATTTATGAAGATGGAGAGCTGAAAGAAAAAACCGTCGGGCAGATTGCAGAAGAAGCGATACTTTCTATCTCAGCGTGAGGCTTTCGTCCGGGCATTTGATAATAAGGGGAAACGAAAATGGCAGTGCTAATCTGTTATAATAGCGCTAATGCCAGACGGAAAGCGATGAGAAAAGAATTATGAAATATCAATCTATTATGTTATACAGAAAATGGTGTTTCCTGTTATTCATAGTTTTCTTGTTTGCGTGCACAGCTCCAATATACATTAAAGATTATGCCAAGAACTGGATAGCAAGGCCGTTATCGGAACTTAAACAGGCAATGAAGAGTCCTGATTCGTATGCTTCAAAGAGCGGGTGGAAAGAAACTACTTACCCGCTTGCCAATGGGAATTCCGTGTATATTGAGCCTCTCAGCGAGAATTGTTCCATAGAGTGGGAAATAAGTCCGAGAGGCACAATTATTCGCTACCGCGCCGAAGGAAGCGGGTGTGAGCAGGAGTCGTCGGGAGCTGAGAGTTTTAGACGGGCGCTTATGCCTCCTCCGCAATAACGGAGCAAAAATTAAGCGAATAAAAATGAGGGCTCATTGCGTAAGAGTGTGGGAAAACTGAAGCGCCATTTTTAAGAACATCTCATACAAGAAAGGTAAAAGGAGAATAAGCTGATGAAAGAGCATATGGACAATATATTGAAGGCGGCTTACAGCCTTGCTGCCTCTGATATACATATTACTGCAGGCAAGCCTCCCATGATAAGAAGAATGGGCGAGATGGCCCCGCTTGAGAAGTATCCTGCTCTGACGCCGGAGCATACAAAAAATCTTATTTACAGCATACTGAGCGAACACCAGATAAAAGATTTTGAGGATAACCTTGAACTTGACTGCTCCTATCATATCCCCAATCTGTGCCGTTTCAGAGTGAATGTGATGAGACAGAGGGATAATGTGGACGCTGTGCTGCGCATTATTCCTTCCAAAGTGCCTCAGTCTTCAGAGATAGGGCTTTCAGATGCGATATTAAACTTCACAAAACTGCCGAGAGGGCTGGTGCTTATTACGGGGCCCACAGGAAGCGGTAAGTCCACTACATTGGCAACGCTGATAGATATGATTAACGCAACGCGTAAAGACCATATAATTACGGTTGAAGACCCGATAGAATTTATATATGAACCCAAAAGCTGCGTAGTCAGGCAGAGGGAAGTCGGCAGCGACACGCATTCATTTGCAAACTCCCTCAAGCATGTTCTCAGACAGGACCCTGACATAATCCTGGTCGGCGAGATGCGCGACCTTGAGACAATATCGCTTGCAATAACTGCAGCCGAGACCGGGCATCTTGTTTTTGCCACGCTTCATACGCAGGACGCAGCCCAGACAATAGACAGAATTATAGATGTTTTTCCGTCGCATCAGCAGCAGCAGATAAGGGTGCAGCTTGCAAATACGCTTGAGGGGGTTGTGAGCCAGCAGCTTCTTCCCAGGGCAGACGGAAGGGGCAGGGTGGCGGTGAGAGAGGTTATGATGGTTACGCCTGCGATATCAAATCTTATCAGGGAAGGGAAGACGCATCAGATTTACAGCGCCATAGACACAGGCAGTAAATTCGGCATGATAAGCATGGACAGCGCACTGCTTGAACTTGTAAAGCAGAGGGCAATTACCGCTGAGGTTGCAATATCAAAGAGTTCTAATCCTGAATTCCTACGCACAAGGATTGGAAGCGCAGGAATAAGTCCAGCGGCGGGGCCAAGGCCTTTCGCTTCGGCGCCGGGAACATCTCCGATGGGGAGAAGGATATGAGCGAAAATTTAAGAAGCCTACCGCCTTTCAATCGCATATCAGATGATGTCCTGCGGATAATTACGCCTTTAGTCGGTGAAGAACATTTTAAGGCAGAAGGTGTGATATTTGAGGAAGGCTCTTCAGGAGACAGCTTTTATATTATAAAAAGTGGAGAAGTGGAAATCAGGAAGATGATAGACAGAAAAGAGGGTAGGCATAAGCTGATAGCAGTTCTTGACAGAGGCGATTTTTTTGGAGAGATGGCAGTGTTTCTCGGTCAAAGCCGCTCTGCAGAGGCAGTTGCAAAGACAGACGTTACGCTTATCACAGTGAGTAAAAAGGATTTTTCAGCCTTATTCAGCAAGAGCCCTGACGCCGCATTCAAGGTCATGGAATTTTTTACAGCGGTTCTTATGGACAGGCTTCGCTCTACAACTGATGAACTTGTTACTGTTTACGAGACAGGCAGGCTTGCGGCGGCAGCCAGAAGCCTGCCTGAACTTTCAGGGTGTGTCATGGAAAAGGTTTTCAATGTTATAAAACCGGAGGCAGGGCTTTTTGTGGTATGGAACAATTTTAACAGGGAATTTGAGGTCTGCGGCCAGAGAGGTTTTAATATACCGGCAGGGGAATCAATGCCTGAGGATGATGCTCTTATCCTGTGGCTTATCACAAAGCGGGAGCCTTTTCTTTCATTTGACCTGAAAAATGAGGGCAGGATTTTAGTGTCTCCCGATAGTATTTATAACGGATGCTCTATGGCGGCTTCTCCATTTTTATCGCATGAACGGCTTTCAGGATTCATTCTGCTTCTTGACAGGACAAAGCCCAATGCCTTTTCCTATCAGCACATGATACTTCTTTCAGCCATAAGCGGTTATGTCTCTGTTGCCTTAGAGAACCTTCAGTATATGCAGGAGGCAGTAGACCGCACAAGACTCAGTCAGGCCAAGGCGACAATACCAATGTAACCCGGAAAATGCAATTATATTACAGGGGACTGTCCCCGTATCCGGTAATTCAGCCTGATGCGGTTTGGACATACGGGCAGTAGGCTCGTTCATGACAGTTTCTGCAGGTCTGCTCATTCAACGGCAATGCAGTGAAATCTCCTTTTCTTAAATCCGAGATTGTCTTTTCAAGATACTTCAGGCATGACTCTATGTAAGCATCCATTGTCCTGCTGTCTTTTTTCCCGGGCGCCCAGGTGATTTTGGCGTCTTTAATAGAGTATATGCCTGCGCGGATGACTTTGAATCCGAGGGATTTCATTAATGCGGCATAAAGGAACAGTTGAAGGCTTGCGCCTTTATTTATAATCTCTGTCCTGCTGAGCTGTGCTGCGCCTGTCTTGTAGTCAATGAGTTCAACTTCGTTTTCATTGTTTTCTGAACTTTGAACTTTGAATTTTGAATTTTGAATTTTTATATCCACCCTGTCTATCTTCCCTTTCAATTTTATTCCTTTTATGACTTCTCCTTCAACAGGCGCCTCAGCCTTCATAAACGAATATCCCTCGTCTCTGAGTTCTGCTTCAAGCTCATAAATTTCAGGAAGAATGGAAAGAAATGAATCTCTTATGAAATTTTTCCAGTAGTTTTCCAGAGGTTTTTCAGGAAGCAGTTTTGAGAGGAGTTTTTCTGCCTCTGCCTTCATCTCATCAATGCCTGCAAATGATTTTGCCATTAATTCTTCCATGATTTCATGGATTATTGTGCCGAGAAGCATTGCCTCAATCTCATATTCTTTTGTCTTTAGGGGCTCAATCCCGAGTATTTTTTCTATGAAGAATTTCCTGTGGCAGGTCCTGTATGAATCTATGTCCGTAACTCTGATATTTGAGTTTTCTCCGAACCGTTTTTTTATTAACCTGCCTTTGACGGCTATCTCTTTTATATGCGATGAGAGGGGAATTTCTGCGCCCCTCAGCAGTTCTTCTTCTCTGCACAGAATTCCGGGCGTCTTCTCTGCGGTCTCAGCCTTCCACGGCAGAAAAGGCGAGGGCAGGAAAAGCCTGTCTGCCTCCATTGCAGGATAGGATAGATGGAGGTTTTTTGATGAAGCTGTCAACTGCCGGAATATAAACTCCTGGAGGCGCAGGTATTTTTTCATATTAACAAGGCCTAATTTTGTTTTTACATTGTCCGGCAGGAGAAGGTCTATCTCAGGCATTGAAGGCAGGTCGCCGTCTTTCAAGCCGCCGAGGTATAGATATTCAGGCTCTGCCCCGCGCAGTTCAAAAAAACCTGAGACCCGCATGCCTTCTCCTTCCGTCTCTTTCTCTGAAACCTTCAGGATATATCTGAGGCTGTCAATGAATTCCCGCAAGCCATACGACAAGTCCCCCCATCCCCCCTTTAATCCTACCTCGCCCCCCTTTAACAAAGGGGGGATGGGGGGATTCTCTTGGGGGCGAGGGAGGATTTGTATCAAGCTGCCAATGAGGGACAGCTCTTTCAAAAACTCTGAAACCTGTTCTTTGGCGTCAGTGTCTGCATCAGCGTCAGAGAAATCAAGTTCTGAAAGAAGTTTGTTGAGAGTTTCTGCTATCTGCTTGAAAGTCCCGCTGTCTTTCAGGGATTCAAGAGGTTTGAGTTTTTTAAAGAGCCATTTAAACTCTTTTTCAATCTCAGGAAGAATATCTTTTAAGGCAGGGCTCTTAACATTTGCTAATGTTTTTGACAAGCCCAGCCATGAGTTTTTGCCTTTGATTATTCCAGAGTAAAGCGATACCTGAGGAATCCATTCTCTGAATATTTTCGGTATTTTTTTGAAATGCGGCGATGCAAGGAATCTCGAAAATGGAAGTCTCGGATAGTCCTCTGCAACTGATTCAAGCATTGCTGTGAGGGCAAGATAAGGCTCTGTCTTTCCCAATGGTTTTGAGGTGGAGAAGGTGCATGGGATGCCGTATCTTTTGAACACCCTCTGCACAATGTCGTGGTAAGCGTGCAGTTTGGGAAATGCGAGGATTATTTTATCTAAAGCTCTGCACCTGCCTGATATGAAGAGGTTTTTGATATGCCGGGCAAGGCCCTCAACCTCATCGTCTATTCCCGGATATGAGACATAGGACAGTCTTTTTTCTGATGACGGCAGGGGAAGGGCTGCATTAGAGTCAAACAAACCTGCTTCAATATTAAAGTTATTCTTTATAAAATCAGCGTAACTATTTGTTATTGAATTAAAATTATTATCGTATGGCATTGAGACAAGGGTTGTCTCCGCTCGCTCAATCAGGCTCTTGAGGATACGCTCTTCTGAGGGGGTCACCTCGTAAAATCCGTCAAGAATAAGAACCGCCGGGCTGTAATTATGCCTGCTTATGATGGCAGGGCACTCTGTCAGGACGTCGTTTTCATCAATAAGATTCTGTGCGGTCAGTGTTTCCTGATATTTCCTAAAAATTTCAATTGCCTCCAGGGCCCTTTTTGAGCCTTCTTCAGGAACATTGAGTTCTTCAAACACGCCCTTGAGTTCTTTGCTGACTGCCTCAATGTCTTTGCAAGGGAAATACTGCTTTATCTCGTCAATAAAACTGTTTATGATTGAGGAAAAACCCATGCCCTTGCCTGAAAGAATTGAGATAATGATAGGCATGATTGCTCTGGATATTATGGTTTTGCCGCCGTGAAGAGAATAGAGTTTCTTTGAGAGCTGTTTTATAGTCATCATCTCCGGCGGGATGTAGCTGTTTTTTGTCAGCTTATGAAAAATACGCTGGTTCTCTCTTATCTTCAGAGGAGTAGGGGAGAGGCAGAGGATTTTGGAATAATCATTGCCTTTTATCTTTGAGCTTGCTGTCTTCAGCAGGTCTTCTATAAAGCCTCTTCTGCTGAAAGGGACATGAAAGACCTTAACCGGTTTTTGCATAATTTCACCTGAAAATAGTATCTAAGCAGCACAGATCATGGCTCACAAGAGGCGATATATTACGTCCTGTACTCTGCGTTGACCCTTATATATTCTTCTGTAAGGTCGCAGGTTAAAACTTTTGCAGATGCAGCGCCTTTGTTCAGGTCTATCAGTATGCTGACCTCTATGTTTTTTTTCAGGTAATCGTTAGCCTCTGCATCTTTTCCTGTGCCAATGCCATTATTTACGACCTTGATATTTCCTATATGAATAGATACCTTTTCCTCATTAAATTTTATCCCTGAATATCCGAGCGCAGCCATAATACGCCCCCAGTTTGCATCATTTCCGTAAGCTGCTGTTTTTACAAGATTGGAATTTGCAACTGCGAATGCAGCCTTTTCCGCTTCTTTCTCGTCAGCCGCGCCTTCAACCTCTATTGCGATTAATTTTGTGGCTCCTTCTCCGTCTTTCACAATCAGCCTTGCAAACCCGTATGTAATCTCGTCAAGCGCTTCTTTAAAGATTTTATAGGAGGCAGAGTTTTCTTTGATTTCAGCATTGCCCAGCATTCCGTTTGCCATTATCAGAGTCGTGTCATTTGTGGACATATCGCCGTCTATTGTTATCCTGTTAAATGATTTTCTCACAGAATCCCTGACAGCCCTGCTGAGCGTTCTTTTTTCAACTGCAATATCCGTTAGTATGAAGCAGAGCATTGTTGCCATATTCGGAGCTATCATGCCCGCGCCTTTGCAGATGCCTGCAAGGATTCCTGTCCTGTTTTTGATTTTTACTTTTTTGGATATGACCTTCGGGAAGGTGTCCGTTGTCATTATTGCAGATGCGATGTTACGAAGAGTGTGCCTGCCAAGATTAGTCGTGAGCAGGGGAATCGCAGCCTTTATCTTTTCCATAGGCAGCGGCGTTCCGATGACTCCTGTGGAGCAGACATAGATAAGGGAAGGTTTAATTTTAAGATTTTTTGCCGTGAGCAGCGCTGTTTCAGCGGCGTCCTGCATCCCTTTCCTGCCTGTGCAGGCATTTGCATTTCCGCTGTTTACAATTATCGCCTGTCCTTTTCCTGATTTAATTTTTTCAATATCAAGTTTTACAGGCGCGGCCTTTACCCTGTTTGTTGTAAAGACGCCGGCGGTGTTTGCCTCTGTCATGGAATAGATTAAGGCAATATCCTTTCTGCCCGGCTTTTTGATTGCGGCTTCTCCGACGGAAAACAGAAAACCTTCAGGGATGAGCGTTTTATTTTTATCTCTCAGCATCGCATCTATTTTATCATATCTGAACTGCTGTCTGTTCTTTCTGAAAAAAACCGGTAATTGTTCTTCCCTGAATTCTTGGCGAGATACATAGCGCTGTCGGCATTTTCAAGCAGAGTCTCGGCGTCTGAGCTGTCTTCGGGGTATAAGCTGATTCCGATGCTGACTCCTGTTTTTATTTCATTGCCGCCCGGATAAAAAGGGTGAGAATTATCAAGAATAATCTTCTGCGCAATAAACACAGCATTGCTGATTTCTCCTATCTGGTTAAGAATCACCGCAAACTCATCGCCGCTGAGTCTTGAAACAGTGTCGCTCTGACGGATACATTCTTTTAGCCTCTGCGCAACTTCCTGCAAAAGCATATCTCCAATGGCATGTCCATAGGCGTCATTGACAGCTTTAAAATTATCCAGGTCTAGGAACATTACAGCCAGTTTTTTCTGGTCCCTTTTGGCCTGTTCTACGGCATGAATGAGAAGTTCGTTGAAAAGCGCCCTGTTAGGCAGGCCTGTCAGAATATCGTAATGTGCAATTTTTTTGAGGTGGTCTTCAAACAGTTTACGCTGTGTAATGTCGGTAAAAATACCGACATAATAGGCAGCCTCGCCGGTTTCATCTTTGATAGAACTGATACTCAGCCACGCAGGATAGACCTCTCCGTTTTTCCGCCTGTTCCAGACCTCGCCCTGATATAAATTATTCTTCTTAACGTCGGCCCATATCTGACAGCGGGGATATTCCGGATTATCAAGCCCTACGCTCAGGACGTCTGCATTTCTCCCGATTACATCGTTAATTGTAAATCCCGTAATATCCGTGAATGCCGGGTTTACCTTCTGTATGTTAAGTCCCCGGTCTGTGATAAAGACGCCCTCCATTGCCGACTCCATAACCCTTGCGCTAAGGCGGATATTCTCCTCCGCTTTTTTGCGTTCGGTGATGTTTAACATGTAACCGTCAAAACCAATAAGATGTTTTGTATCTTCCCTGTAGTCCATATCAGGATACAGGGAAAGCAATACGATAAGTTCTTCCCCATTCTTTCCTATGACTTTTTCTTCTATCTTTACTCTATTTGCGAAATCCATGTTTTCAAAGTAATCCCGGATTCGTTTTTCACCTATGAATATGTCGCAGAGCCTCTCTATTTTTTCCCCGAATAGCTCATTGAATTTGCGGTTGGTTTTGATTATATTGCCGTCTTTGTCCAGCCTGAATATCGCATGTTCCACTCTCTCAAAAAGAGATGTAATATTTCTCTCGGACTCAATTAATAAATTTTCCTTTTCTTTGACTGCGCGGCTCATCTCATTGAATTCTCTGGCCAGGTCTCCGATTTCATCAGGGGAATGGCTTGTTTTAATTTCGGGAACGGTTCCCTCCTGAAACTTCCTAACAGAACTGTGGATGTCCATGATAGGTTTGCCGATGATGCGTCCAATCAGGATATTCAGAATCAATACGGCAATGACGGTTGTAATCCATGATATAAGAATATTGGTTTTAATCATGTTGTCAATCGCTTTCTCCATACCGGATGTTGAGAGGTCCACCATTACATAGCCGATAGTTATGGGGACTGCGCCTTCATACGGCTGGAACGTTACCTTATAAAAAAAGTGACGGTCTTTCCCGTCCTTATTTATGTAGGAGGTATTGTCCGAGCCGCTGAAATACTTAATTGCATCAGTAAGTGAAAGTGAAGGGCTTCTGTGGGATGAGGGAGAGGGATACGATTCAATGAGGTCCCAGAGTTCTGTATAGACGTCCACCCTCATTACATCTTCTGAGTTAAGAATAAAAGACGCCCTGCCAATCAAATCAAGCCTTTCTGCGGCAAGTCCTTCGGCTGCGATTTTTGAAAGCAGGTAACTCAGAGTGAGCCCTCTTGAAGTAAATTCTTTTTCTATGCTGCGCCTGTGCTGCGATATGAAGATATATGTGCTTATGGCGCTTAAGATAATAATTATCAGCGTTACGAAGATTGCTATTTTTGTCCGCAGGGAAATGTTCATTTTGCGTCTTTAAGCGATAGAACCCCGAGTGAGCCTATAAACCGCTGTCCTTCTCTGCTTAATGCAAAGTCCAGGAATTTCTTTACCTTTGGCTCCGGATTCTTAGGCGCGACAAGAAACAGAGGCATTCTCAGCTTGTATCTGTTTTTTATGATGTTTTCTTTTGTCGCAGAAATGCCGTTTAGCCTGAGTATCTTGACGTTCCGTTTTCTGGCTGAGGTAAAACCTGAGGCGGCGAAACCGTCCGGCGTTTTTTCTACTGTCTGTTCAACCATACCGCCTGTTGGAACGAGGTATATGTTCGGGCCTTCAAAAGGCGGCTTGCCCTCTAAAACCATATCTCTCAATGACGACTCAATTCCTGAAAGGCTCTTTGTTGTCCTTGCTATAAATACCTTTATTGGCTCGTTCTTTCCGCCTAATTGTTTCCAGTTGGTTATCCTGCCTGCATATATTCCTTTTACATCTTTTATTGATATGTTTTTAATCGGGTTTGATTTATGAACGATAAATACCAGAGCGTCCCATGCAGCCTGAATAAATTCAACATCTTCAGGGTCGCCTTCTATCCTGTTTCTGCATGTGGCTGCAAAATCAACCTTGCCTTCCCTCAGATTTTCCAGACCTCCCACTGTGCCTCCGCCTCTCACAAATACCTTTATTCCTGTCCGTCTTTCATATTCCTGCGCCAGGTCTTTCAGATAACCGATATAACTTACCGAACAGCCGCTTACCGTAAGATAATCATCGGAATATGCCGGAGATGCATATATAAGACAGGCAGAAACAGACATCAGAAATAATAAACACAAGATTCCCGGCCTTTTATTCATGGCAGTTCTCCTCCTTAAATATTTCTTCCCATTTATTATTTATGGCATTATTATATACGATATATCTTATGAAAATACATTCGGGATGGATAAAAATATTTTCAGCGCTTAAGGATAAAAGCAGCACAGCCTTTACTGTTCTGTGGCAGTCCGTTAAATCTTTTATTAAAAATGATAATTCTTCTGCGGCGGCCTCGCTTGCATATTACTCGCTTTTCGCCTTGATTCCGCTGCTGCTCCTGCTGTTTTTTGCGCTCAGTTTTTTCATAACCTCTTCCAATGCTGTTATGCAGAGGATTACCCTGCTCATCAGGCAATTCATCCCTTATTACAGCGACACCGTGCTCAATGAGGTTTACACGCTGGCAAGACATAAGGGGATGTGGAAGATAATCAGCATGGCGGCGCTTCTGTGGATGCTGATGCCCCTGATGAGCGCTATGAGAACTGCATTTTATAATATCTTCAAGGTGGAGGAAAAGCGCTCTTTCCTGAAGGCCAATGTTCTGGACCTCAGCGTAATACTCCTTACTTTAGCGCTTCTCGTGGTCGTCAGTTTTTCTAACGTGGCATTCAAGAAGTTTCTTGTCCTCGGCGGCAGCACGCTTCTTTATGATATTGCGTCCTATTGCCTTACTCTTGCCGTAATATCGGTATTCTATCTGGCCTTTGTTCCTGTAAAGATTTCGTTTTGTTATATATTTGCAGGCTCCGCGCTTACCACATTATTATGGGGAATAATCCGGCCGGTATTCGGCCTTTTCCTATCGTACAATCCTCAATACGGCATTGCCTTCGGCTCTTTAAAGGCGCTGTTTATCATTATTATATGGATATATTATTCCTTCAGCGTGCTTCTCTTCGGCACAGAGGTAATCGCTAATCTCAGGCGGAAAGATGTTTTGCTGCTGCGCGGGCTGTTTTATGAAACACATACAGACAGGAAAGCGCAAAGGCTCAAGAGGAAGTTCGGCCGTGATTACAGGGCAGGAGAGGCTATCTTTAAAGAGGGGGAAGAAGGCAGTGAGATGTTTTATGTCCTCTCCGGCAGTATAAGACTGATTAAAAAAGAGCAGATGCTGAGGGTTATGCAGAAGGGCGATTACTTCGGAGAGATGGCGCTGTTAATCGGGACTCCGAGGACCACAAGCGCACAGGCAGAGGAGGACAACACTTCTCTTGCCGTCATAACCCCTGAGAATTTTGAAACGCTTCTCAGGGAGGAGCCGAAGATAGCAATGTCATTTTTAAAGGAACTTGCTCAGAGGCTGAAGAAGACAAATGAAATTCTATTATAGGAGGCTGCGACTGTCTTTGAGGGCTGTAGGGGACTGTCCCCGTATCCTTCCCAAATCCCGATTTAGACTTGCTAACGGCGCGTCTTTGCTGTCATTGCTTCGCTTCGCTCGCAATGACAATTTCTATATCGGGATTCGGGTCCTTTTTGGTTGATGAAATTATATTTGCTTTTTTGTATCATAAGGCTTGCAGTGAGACAGCAGGATGGAAGAAAAGGGGCATAGATGGGATTAAACTCTTCTGCAGGAAAAGACAAGAGGGCGCTGATAGAAAGGTTTCTTAAAGAGATTCCTGTCTTTAAAAGCCTTCCGGATAATTATCTAAGCCGGTTTGCAAGGGATTTCATTGTCCTTCAGGCAAAGAAAGGCGAGACAGTATTTTATCAGTCTGACAGCAGCGCCGACCTTTACATAGTTCTTGAAGGCGCAGTAAGGGCGTCTCTTTTAAATCAGGAAGGACATGAACTGGTTCTTGCGGCCTTTGATAAAGGGGACTTTTTCGGAGAGATGAGCCTCCTGGACGGAAAACCGAGGTCAGCCACAATGATAGCAGCAGAAGATTCTATCCTCGGAATGCTGAAGAGGGAGAGGTTTCTTTCCGCAGTCAAAGACGACCCCATGATTGCCATTGACCTTCTCTCGGCCCTGGTGCAGAGGCTGAGAATGGCAGACGATATGATAGAATCCCTGGCGTTTCTGGACGTCAGCCAGAGACTGATGAAATTGCTTCTGCAGATAGCAAAGGCAGAAGGAGAGAAAGATACAAGCGGGTTTTTCAGGATAAAAAAACTCACCCACAAGGAGCTGGCAGCCCGCACAGGCGCATCACGAGAGGCCATATCCAAAGTCATAAAAGTGCTTGCGTTTAGGAATATTGTGAGAGAGGAAGGGGATTGCCTGCTTATCTTTCCTGACGCAGAAAGCGGAATGTAGGTATCCGGCTTAATGCGAGGTGAATTTTACCTTGACAGCACAGCCTTATCCCTTTACACTTTAGTTGAGTAACTATTCAGCCGTCATTCCCGCCTGTCGGGAATCCCTCTGGAAGAAAGATTCTGGACAAGCCAGAATGACAGAATATGGAAACCCTGTAGCAAGCTATGGGTATCTAATAGATGAATAAGGTTAAAAGAAGGAGGTGCGGTAGAGTGGGCAGAAAAATGATAGCTGTATTCCTTTTCACCGGCGTCATTGGTTTCTTTGCTAACGGCTCTGAATGTCTATCTGCTGTAAAATGCGTTGATGCAGAAGGCGAGGCTGTTATCGTGAACAGCGATGTGCCGTCTGCAAAAACAGAGGCAATAGCGCGGGCCAAATGGGCTGCAATAGAGCAGGCGGTGGGCGTTGAGGTTAAGGCTCAGAGCGTGGTTCAGAATATGACGCTTGTTGACGACGCCATAAGCAAACAGATAAGAGGCGTTATTTCTAATTTTAAGGAGCTTGCCAAGGAAACACGGAAGGAGACATTCTGGGTGAGGATAAACGCTTGCGTTGAACCTTTAAAGGCAAGAGATGCGGTATCATCCCTTGCGCTTAATAATTCCATAGCAGTATTCATCCCTGCAAAAAAACCTAAAGTTGTCCGGGAAATGGAGGAGATTCACAAAACGCCTTACGGCAAAACCGAGAAGCACGGGCTTGAAACCAAAGATGAATATGACGAGACTAACATCCTATCAGAGAGCCTTATAGGCAGGCTTACGGAGCAGGGATATACAGTTGTGGATGTTGCGCCCACCCATGCAGCAGATGCGCAGGAAATAGAGAAAGCAGCTAAAGGCGGCAGTTCTATGGTTGTAAGGAGTTTGATGTATAAATTCCTCTCAAACATCCTGCTCATTGGGAAGATTGATTACACCATCTCCACGAGAAAAGGGCAGGACATAGGATACGACATATCCATGCCATTTAATAATGTTACAGTGAGGCTGACATATCGCATTGTAAGCAGAGACAATGCAGGAAAGGCCATCATACTTACTGCCGGCACAGAAGAAGGCAAGGGGCTGGCAATGAATGTTGAAGATGCGGCTGCAAGCGGGATGAAAGACCTGTCGGAAAAACTCACTCCGGTTGTCCTTGATAAAGTAGGCCAGTATATTAAGGGCATTGCAAAGAAGGTTAAGGTTAAGGTCGGAGGCGTTAATGATATAAATACAAACTTTGAGGTTAAGGATATTCTTCAAAACATTGCCTGGGTAACAAATGTGGAAGATAAGGGGCTTGGAGAATTTACCTTGAGCTATCCTGAAAATCCTGTTTATCTGGCAAACAGCATAAGCCAGAAGGGTAATTTCCAGATAGTAAACTTTTCACCGTATTCAATAACTGTAAGATACCAGAAATAAAAAAGGAGGAAAGGCTTATGAGAAACTTTAGGATTTTTTTAGCTGTAGTCAGTGTTGTTTTTTTAGTTTCATGTACAACCGTGACAAAGATTGACCCTACGGCATTTCAGGTTGATACCTGGGCTATGATGGAAATTCCACCCATCTGCAAATCAACATATCAGGCTGTCGCGGTCACGCGGGTCGGCATTGTTGACTTCACAAATAATAGTTATGGCAAGGTAACCGTTAATTCAGGCTGGTTTTGGTGGAGGGACGTTGAAATGAATCTTCCTCAAACAGTAACAGATAGCGTAACTGATGTAGTAGTGAATATGGGAGGAGCAAAAGTCTTTACAAGAACGGAAATGAATAAGGTCCTTCAGGAGCAAAAGTTTCAGATGTCCGGGCTTGTAGATGATAAAACCCTGATTAGTTTTGGTAAATTAGCAGGGCTGCAATATATCATCACAGGCGCCATCAATAATATTAATTTTGGGGCCAACTTAACCATGGGTCTTACTAAGGCTTTTCTGGGTGTTGGAGGGAGTTCACCGGAAGCAAGAATGGACCTTAATATAAGAATGATAGATGTTACGACAGGCGAGATTGTTTTTTCTAAAAAGGTATCCGGGCGGGATTTGTTAAGCAATGCAAGCTATGTAGGAATGATTGCAAGCATTAAAAACGCAGCGGGTAAAGCTCTTGAAGACATCAGGCCTGAGCTTTCAAAGAGATTTGTTGTAAAAGGCTATATCTTTCAAACCCGGACAAGCGCTGACGGCAAAGAAAGAAGCGCATTGATAAACATAGGCGAGAAACAGGGTATAAAGGCAGGTTCAAAATTGGTTATATATATATTTCAAGACATAAAAGACCCATTCAGCGGAAAGTCAACTTGCGACAGGGTAAAACTTTCTGTTGAAGCAGAGGTAACCGACCAGATACAGGATGATAAGGCGTGGATTATAATAACCGGCGACCCCAATCAGGTGCGCCGTGTCCGCACAGGCGCCCTTGTGGAAAGAGCGCCTGTTGAGGGGCAGCAGTTCTATAAGAAACTTGGCTTCTAAATCGGGCGGAGGTGAATTTTACCTTTACATATAGTGGCGTTAGTGGTAAGAATTAAGAAAAGGGCGTCTAATGCCAATGACATCAACGACAAAACAAAGGAGGTAGGCATGAAAAGCTGGATGAGATTTCTGTTAGTATTTTTTGCTTTAGCGTTTGTTTTCGGCTGTACAAAACAGGCCGCTAAATGCACTGACCCGGCCGACAATCCGTCTCACCATTATCTGATGGGGATGGAAGGTCTGGAGAAGGGCAATCTTGAACTTGCAAATGAAAAGTTTGAAAGGGCTCTTTTTTGCGATGCAAAGTTTGCTCCTGCTCACGGGGGTCTTGCGATTGTAATCGCTGAAAAGGCTGAGGCGCAGAGCGACCTTAAATTTAAAGCCGTTGAAGCAGGCCGCTCAAAGGAACATCTGAAAAAGGCGGATAAACTCGCCGAGTCCAACGAGGACAGGTTTGATTATCTTGTGGCTGTCATAAGAACAAATACCGCGCTGAATGAAAAAGATTCGCTTGCAAAGTCAGAAGAGGCCTTTGAGGAAGGCAGAAAACTCAAGGTTGATGAGACAAAGCTCCCTTATTATCAGGGCGTAGAGGCTGCCAACTATTTTCTGGGACAGGCTTATCTCAAGGCAATGGAATTTCAGAAAGCCAGAGATAAATTTGCCGACGTCCTCAATATGAAAAGAGAGGGCAAATGGAATGAAAAAGCTGACAAGGCGCATAAGCGTGTAGATAAGATAGTCCGCGCTATGGCAGGCATTACAGTAGGCGACGTCGGCAAGCAGATAGCAGTAAAGGATTCGGTGACCAGGGCAGACCTGGCGGCCTTGCTTATTGATGAAATGAAACTTGACAAGCTGTTTGCAGGACGCATCCCTGTACAGTCACAGATTGACAAGATGAAGGCGGAGTTTACGCCAGCTGACGTCCTTAACCATTCATTTAAGGAAGAGGTTCTTACAATAATGAAGTGGAAGGTCAGGGGGCTTGAGCCGAAATATGATGAGACCACAAAGGCATATCTCTTTAAGCCGACGGATGCAGTAAGCCGCGGTGAAATGGCGTTCATACTTGAAGATGTGCTGATGAAACTCACAGGAGATGAGAAACTTGCAACAGCGTATTTTGGACAGGATAAATCACCATTCCCTGACGTCAAACCAACGTCTCCATTTTACAATGCCGTGATGAATATGACCACGAGAGGCATTATGGAGGGTGAACTTTCAGGCGAATTCAGAATCAATGCGCCTGTTGACGGCGCAGAGGCCTTGCTTGCCATGAGAGTTTTAAAACAGAGGATGAATATTTATTAACAGAGCAGTAGAGCAGTAGGGCAGGAGAGCAGTAGGAAGATACAACTACTGGGCTTACTGTGCCACTGGGCTACTGGACTAAAAAAAGGAGGACGATATGAGACATAGAAAATGGATTATAGGGGCTTTGATTCTAATCTTGGGACTGGCAGGCATTGCTGTGGCCCAGCAATACCCGATGGAGCCTGTGGGCGGACAGCAACAGCCGCCTGCGCAGCCGGCTACCACTGTTCAGCTTGATTCAAGCTTTACCAAAGCAAATGAGTGGCTGAATAAGAACAACCTTTCTTTAACCGGCAGCGCTGCAGGCAGGGATGACAATGCTGCTTTTGGTCAAGAGGTGATTTTGTTTTACGGCGAGGCATACGGCAATCCTTCGCATACCAATATCGCGCAAAGGGGAGGCATGGCTAAAAGGGCAGCAGTAGTTGTCGCCCAAAGGTCGCTTGCAGAATATATGAACGGCTTTGCTATTGTCGGCGATACGCTGGTTAGAGACGGCGTGGCGCAGTATGATGTAATAAGGTCTGCTGTTGCAGGGTTTATAAAGGGTGCTCAGGTAGTTTTTCAGGATTACAGCCCTGAGAAAGATACTGCCATTGCCATAATTAAGGTAGGAATGTACGGGCCGGACGGCTTTGCAACCAGCGTGTATAAAAAGATGTTTAAGACCGAAAGGAAGATGGACCCGCAGTTCGTAAAGGCTATTCATGAGGTAGATGGCAAACCCGCTCCTTCTTTTAAGGCGGCCGTTGTTCCTACTGAAAGTTATGATGGGCTTATAATTGACGCTACGGAGCAGAACTTCAGGCCAGCCCTGATAAACAGGGTGTTCACTCCAAAAGGAGAACTGCTTTACGACCCGTCAAAGATAAGCCAGAAGGTGCTGGTTGAGCAGGGATGCGGCGAATACACAAACAGCGTGGACAAGGCAAAGGCCGCCCTTGAAAAAAGAGGCGTAAAGAACCCATTGGTTGTAAAGGCAGTAGGCACAATTAGCCCGTCTGACGTTCAGGTTTCTGATGATGATGCAGTGAATATCTTTTCGGCAAATCAGAAGAGGAGCTTTTTTGCAAGCGCAAAAGTAGCCTTTGTGCTGAAATAAATTTAACGGATGAGCGGCGGTTGAATATAACCCGCCGCTCATCTTTATTGCATTCAGGAAATATCTATGCCATTTATAGTATTGTGCCTTTGTTTTATTATTATTTTTTCGCCGCTGCCCTCTTCAGCCAAGACCCTTATTCTTGACGGAGACCTGGAAAGCAGGATAAAAATGTCCCAGCATATCAGCTTTGACGTCCAGCAGGGGGTGAAGACACTAACCTTTAAATTCGCTCTTCCGACTGAATTTTCCAATAAGGCCACATCGCAGGGCATTGACGGCCTGAATATAAAATTCACACCTGAACCGGCATCAGTTGTTGACGATATAGATAAATTCGGCAACAGGTTTAAAAAGGTGAAATGGGAGAATCTGAAACAAAGCGTCAATATCACAATATCATTTGAGGCGCGCATTAAGGCAGAACTGCGTTCAATGGACAGCAGCTCTCCATTCCCTCTCCTTGGTGTTTCAAGCGAGGATGCGGTATTTCTCAGGCCGACACAGATGGTGCAGAGCGGCAACGAAGAAATCATAGCCCTTTCAATGAGACTGACTCGCAATGCAAGGACAGTTCATGAGGCTGTAAACTCAATTCTTAACTGGGTTTCTGACAATGTAAAATATACCTACAACCCTCCGCAGTATGATGCAATACACACAATGAAAACAGGCAAGGGCAACTGCCAGAACTTTGCGCATCTTTCAATTGCGCTGCTAAGGGCGGCCGGCATTCCTGCAAGAATCGTAGGCGGCATCAGTCTTCAGCGCAAATGGAAGGTGCCTGTTGAAAACGGTTATCTCGTGCAGGATATGGGGCAAGGGGGCCATGCCTGGATGGAGATATTCTTCCCTGATTTAGGGTGGCTTTCCTATGACCCCCAACAGTCCAGACAGTTCACTTCAACAAGGCATATCAAGCAGACGCACGGACTGGATTCAAAAGACATTAATGATTCGTGGTCGGCATCCCCATATCTGCCGGCTTACAGTGAAGATATAGAGGCGGTATTTAACAGCGATAAGGTAAACATAAAACTGCGGGCGTCAAAGAGCGCGCCTATATCGTATATTATGAGTAATAATATCACAGCAAAAGCAATGCCTGAAAAACCGACGCCTCCGATTTCTAAACCCAAACCTCCGGCTAAACCTCCTGCTAAAAAGAAAGGGCTCGTTGAATTCGGCAATATGGAATTTCCGACACTTGTTGACGCCTATCAGACCGTGGGAAGTGTTGCTACAAGAATTCTTGATAAAGAGACCGCTGAACATGTGACGTCGCTGTATGTTTATGCTCAGGCCTTCACTGTGACAGATACAATGGGCGTCCAGGGCGTCTCGCTTGCTATGCACAAATTCGGCGGCGACGGAACGCTCTATATAGACCTCATATCTGATGATAACGGCAAACCAGGGCTTCCAGGAAAAAGTTTTGGAGTAAAATCATTGTTTGTCTCTCTTGAAAACATCCGAAAAATGCCCGGTTATTATTGGGTTAACTTTGTATTTGCCAAAGGCAATGAACCATTGCCTGTTCTTAAACCCGGAAAATATTGGATAATCCTCAGGCATTCAGGCGAGGCCATAGTAAACTGGTTTTATATTCCCGGAAATCCCTACGGCGACAGCGACGACACACGTTCTACTGTGAAGGGCTATCAATGGGAAGACCTGCTGAATTACGACTTTGTGTTTAAGGTTAGGGGAAGAGTGCAGTGAAACAATCATCTCTCAAGGAGAGATAACGAGCAATGACAGGTTAGAGGTATTTTCAGATGAAAATGCTCAGTATGATAGTTGCTTTTGTTTTTTTGTTCGTGCTTTCGGCAGAGGCCCTGCCGTCTGAAAAAGGGCAGAAACAAAACCCGCCCCTGTCTAAAGAAGAAGTTCAAAAGTTAAGAGATATAGCAGTTATTATCTCAGGAGAGATAGCAAGAAGAAACATAAAATCTGTTGCCGTATTGGATTTAAAAGATATTAAGGGCAATCCATCAAAAAGAGGAAAAACAGTCTCCGCTGAATTCAGAAAACAGATAGAGGCTGTCGGCAAGACAAGATTTGCCGTTGTGAATAGCGGAGGAGGAGCTGTTGTTACCGGTATGTTTCTTCCGTTTAAAGGCGGTGACAAATGGAGGCTGGATATAAAAGTTCTATCGCCTGACAACAGGCTTATTATGTCTTACAGCGGTTTTTTTAGAAAAACAAAAGGGGTGAAAAAATGAAAAAATTTTCTGCTGTTCTGGCAAGGGAACAATGTGGATAGACAAGGTGAGGTTTTATAGGGAGTGAGAACAGAAGATACGATAAAAATTCGGGGAGTTGTATTGAGATGGATTGACACCGGAATGATGTATGATGTAAGATGTAATCGGAGGTGAGGGTTATGGAAACAGCAAAGCACAGAACGCAGATATCCCTTGAAGACTGGCAATATCAGATATTGCTTGAAATGTCAAAAAAGGGAAAAAAGAGCCTTTCATCCATTATCAGAGAGTTCTTGTCTGAAAAATTTTCAAAGCAGGTTGTGAGGACAAAAGAAGACTCTGTGTGGAGTATTATCGGTATTGGTTCAGGTGATGGTTCTCCGGTGGCACGTGAACACGACAGATTTCTTTATGCAAAAAGAATGAAGAAATGAAAAGGCTATTTGTTGATACAGGGGCGTGGTATGCCCTTGTTGATAAGAATGACCCTGACCACAAAGAAGCAGCGTCTTTCATAAGAAACAACCAAATCCCGCTTTTGACGACAAATTTTGTATTTGATGAGACCATTACTCTACTCCGAAGCCGCCTTGTATGGAGCGTAGCCAGGGAGTTTGGACAGAGACTCAAGGACAGCCGCTTTGTGAGCCTTATAGCAGTAAAAGATGAAGATGAGGAAAAGGCATGGGAGATTTTCCTGAAATATAAAGACAAGGATTTTAGCTATACGGATTGCACAAGTTTTGCGGTAATGGAAAGATTGAAGATAGATATCGCTTTTACTTTTGACAGCCATTTTCAGGCGATGAAATTTCAAGTAGCGCCATTCCCAGCTTGAGCCAGCGGACTGGGCTGAGGCAACAGCGGGTTATAAAATAGAAAGATAAGGTGAATTTTACCTTTACATTCATGTTTAAAAATAGTAGGCTCTGATTATCAAAGGACTAATAAGGGAGGGTAAAATGTCAATTATAAGATGGCTGTTTTTATTATGCTCCTTAATGTTTATTGCCTCCTGCGCTCCGGCAGAGGGAGTAAAAAAAGACACGCCTGAAGCGCAGGCTGTATCAGAAGAAGAACTTCCGAGGATTGTTGCAGTCCTGCCATTTCAGAACGATACAGAGGAAAGAGGCATAGCAAATCAGGTCAGAAAGGCGTTTTACAACCATTTCAGTTCCAAACCCTACAAGGATATTGAACCTACAATCGTTGATGAAAAAATCGTTTACATGGAAAAATCTGCAGGCAAAACTGTTCTTGAGATGAAACCTGCTGAGGTATGCCAGTCGCTCGGATGTGACGGGTTGGTATATGGCAGGATTACAGAGTATAAAAAGGTCTATGCAGGACTTTATTCACAACTCGGCGTGGAAGCAGAGGTATGGATAGTGAATACAAAAACAGGGAAAGAGGTATTGCGATTAAAAGACGCTGTGAGATACCATGAAGGCAGTATTCCCCTGTCTCCGCTTGGGCTGATAATGACTGCTGTGTCCACGGCAATGAACATCAGGGAAATCCAGCAGATAAGGCTGGTAAGCGAGCTTGCTTACAAGTTAAACGAAAAGATACCTTCTCCATCGGGAATGGCAGCTGAGGACAGGCCTGTAATTAAGGAAGTGCTGACTAATATAAAAGATGGGCCGTTCGGCAAAGGCAAGATAATCAGGGCAGGGCTTGAAGGCGACAAGTCAATGGTGGCTATGTTTGACATAGGCAACTACAAAAAGAACATTCCGATGAAAGAGGTAAAACCCGGAATTTATACCGGAGAATACCTTGTGCTGCCAGGAGATAACATAAAAGACATGCCCATCGTTGCTACGCTGAAAAAACCCGGCGGATATGAAAGCCAGTGGATGGATGTAAGCGGCTTTGTGACTATTGATACCACCCCTCCGCCGCAGATAAAGGGTATTCGGGCGCGCGGATTTCAAGACAGGATAGAGATTTCTTGGGAGGCATTGAAAAACATTCCTGATTTAAAGGGATATAAAGTTTTAAGGAGCACGCAGCCTTTAAGCGGATATTCTGAAATTGCAAAGGTTGAACTGAATATATTTGAAGACAGAACAGTAAAACCAAATATAACCTACTACTATAGGGTTTCAGCCTTTGACCAGACAGGCAATGAGTCAGAGTTCCATGACCCGATAAAGGCCTCGCTTATCTCAAAAGAACCCGTTATGATTTCAGGCGAGATTAAGAAAGATACTGCCCTTTCAGGAATATTTATTGTGAAAGGAAATCTGGTTGTGCCAAAGGGATTATCACTCGCTCTGGAGCCGGAGACGAGAATGATGTTTGACGAGGATGCCTCGCTTGTTGTTTATGGAAGGCTGATTGCTAACGCAAAGGATTCGCCTGTGGAATTCATGCCTTCAGGAAACAAAAAATGGAAGGGCATAACCGCTGACGATGCAAGTGTTGAGATGAATGGATTTCGCATAAAAGGCGCAGCAACTTCAGTGTTTCTCAAAAATACTGACGGCTCTGTGGAAAATGGCGTAATAACAGGCAGCGATACCGGGATTTTGATTTCCGGCGCTCCATCTGTTACGGCAAAGAATTTAACTATCTCAGGCAATAAGACCGGAATGGAACTGCAAAAAACAAACGCAAAAATTCTTCAGAATAGCATTTTCCAAAATACAGACGGGATTGTTATCAAAAGTTTTTCAGGAGAGATAAAAGACAACAACATCGTTGACAATGAGAAGAACATCTCATCGGAGACAAACATAAAAATTGGAGCAAACTATATAGGCTCCATAAACGTAGATGAGATGAGAATCAAAGGGATTAGTTTAACAAAGACCTATGATAATAAAGTTCCTGACGGCAGGATTGTGGATGCTATTTTCAACCCTTATGCGCTTCTAAAACATGAGGAGCGGCAGAAAAAGGCGGCGGAATTTCTTATTGAAGCGGGCGAGTATTTCAGGCAGAGGAATTACGGAAAGGCAGCAGCGCTTTTTGAAGAGGCATTGAAGGCATATCCAACTGCGGACATTTATTATTACCTTGCTATCTGTTATCAGGAGATGAAGGAAAATGACAAGGCTCTGAAATATCTGAAAGAAGGCGCGGACAAATTCCCGAAGGATTCAACCCTGCAAAAATCCCTCGGCCTGATGTATTACCAGAAAGGCAATGAGGCTGAGGCAAGGAAGGCGTTTGAAGAAGTGCTTAGGCTCAGCCCCGGCGACAGACAGGTAAAATTCCTGCTTGAGAGGATTGGGAAATAAACTAAATAAATGGTAAGACGTTGTTTAACGTTGCATTGTTCAAATGGTTCAATATGTCCGGAATAAGAAAAATAATTTCCATGCTGATTTTATTGCTCGCACTTATTGCCAGCGCAGGCTTGGCGTATGGCGGGAAGAATGAAGCGGAAAGCCTATGGGAGCTTGGCGAAAAGGCTTATGACGCTGGCAGATATAAAGAAGCCCTTTCTTATTATGAAAAATCACTCTCTAAGTGCGCAGGGGACCTTGAGTGCGCTGCATCTAACCTTAATGGCATAGGCGCAGTTTATGAGGCATTGGACAACGACAAAAAGGCGCTTAAGTATTATGAAGAGGCCCTTGCTGCAGCAAGGAAAATAAATAACCGAGACCTCATTGCAACAAACCTTTTTAATGTAGGCGCTATATATAACCGAACTCTCAATCAATATGAAAAGGCTTTGAGCCTCTTTGAAGAGTCATTAAGAATATTCAGGGAACTGAAAAGCAAGGAGAGCCTCGCCGTTGTCCTGTTCAACGCCGGCAAGTCCGCGCAGGTGCTCGGAAGATACGAAAAGGCATTGTCCTATTTCAATGAATCTCTGAAGGTAAACAGAGAGCTTAATAATCAGCAGGGCATTGCAGGAAATCTCAATCTGATAGGCAATGTGTATGCGGACCTCGGACAATTGGACAAACCCCTGGCCTACTATGAGGAAGCGCTCAGGATAAATCGTCAGCTTGCTGTTCCGAAAGAGATAGCAATCACCATAAGGAACATCGGGAATTTGTACTGCGACCTTGTTCAACATGACAAGGCCTTTTCCTACTATGAAGAGGCGCTGGATATCCAAAAGAAGAAAGATCTTAAGGATGAAATGGCCGCGACCCTGAACAACATCGGGACATTATACAAGGACCTGAATCAATACGACAAGGCCCTTTCGTACTATGAGGCGTCTTTAAAGGCGAACAGAGAACTCGACCGTTCACCCGACATAGCGACGAACTTGAACAATATGGGAAACGCCTACGCGTCATTGGGCAAATCCGATAAGGCGCTTCCTGCCTACCAGGAATCGCTCAGTCTGGAAAGACAGGTCAACAGGCCGGTGAAGATGGCCATTGTTCTCAACAACATAGGTATGGAGTATTTCAGGCTCGGTCAGTATGAACAGGCGCTTTCTTATCTCAACGAGGCGCTCAAGATAGAGAAGAAATTGCATAATCCACATAATATTGCTGCCAGGCTTAATAATATCGGCGCTGTTTATTTGCGACAGAAAAGATACAGAGAAGCTGAAGATGTATTTCTTGAAAGAAGGGATATTGGAAAGAGAATTACAAAGATTAGATTAATACATGCCGGATTGATAGAGGTTTATCTTGCAACAAAAAGATACGATGAGGCATTGGCCTTGCTGAAAGAACTGCCTCCAAGCTGGAGGGATAACAGGAATCGCCGCATGGAATATCACACACAGTATGGTCTGGCATTGAAAGGCAAGGGACTACTCAGGGAGGCTGCGCAGGAATTGTTAAAGGCGGCCTCAATAGTTGAAGAGATAAGGCGTTCGGTGGGTGAGAAGAGTGAATTTTTTGCCGGAGGCGGTTATATCAGCAGGCTAACCCCTCACAGAGAGCTTGCGGCAGTTCTCTCAGCAATGGCTCTCAGAGGAGAAAGACATGATAATAGTTTTAAACCTTTCGGCAGGGATTTGGTATCCGCCGCATTTTATTTTTCGGAGTTTACAAAGGCAAGGGCGCTTCTTGAGACAATGGCAGGCTCTGCAAGAAAATATGACGAGCCTGAAATTCCTTCTGAAATAAAAAGTAGAGAGGCAGATATTTTAAAGGAGCTTTCATCCATAGAAGACGGATGGGAGGCGGCCTATTCAAAAGGCGAGGCTGTTTTTAAAAGGGTTTCGCAGAGAAAAGAAGAGCTTAATAGAGAGCTAAATTCTCTGATTTCCTCTATAAGAAAAGATTTTCCTGCATATGCCGCCATAAATTATCCAAAGCCTATGCCTCCTGAAGACATGCCATTAAAGGATAATGAAGTCTTGATAGAGTTTGGAATAAGCAATGATGCAGTTGTTGCTTTTGTTGTAAGAAAAGGCGGCGTAAATAAAATCCATCAAATAAACATCTCTAAAGAGGAACTGACCGGGAAGGTAAAGAAATTCATAGAACCTTTAAGCTCTGGAAGGCGCTCTGAATTTTCAACAAAGCTCGCAAAAGAGCTTTACGATATTCTGCTCTCGGAGGCTCTAAAAGATGTGAAGAATACAACAGAAAGGTTAATAATCATTCCTGACGGCATCCTTGGACTTTTGCCGTTTGAGGCTCTTGTTATGAAGGAAGGAAAGGATTACAGAGACAGCGTATTTGTTGGCGACAAATGGACAATGTCGTACAGCCAGTCTGCCACGACCCTTGCATTAACAAGGCTTTTTAAACCTTCAATGGCTAAGAAACCGTTTTTTGCGCTTGGTAATCCGGTATATGATAAATCAGACCCGAGATATGCTGCCTATAAACAGGGAAAAACGCAGACGATTGCCGGACAAAATCTTAAGCAATACGCTTATCGTGGAGTTACTGTTGTCCCTAAAGAAGGCACGGCAGGAGATACAGTTACATGGGAAGATGTCGTGTATCCACCTCTTCCTGAAACAGAGGATGAGATAAGGGAGATTGCAAGACTCTTTGGAGTAAAGCCTGAGCCTCCTGATATTCTTCTTGGTGTTTCAGCCACCGAAACAAGCCTAAGGAATGTTGCGCTTAAGGACTATCGCTATTTGCATTTTGCCACTCATGCAGACTTGCCCGGAAAGGTTCAGGGAATAAAGGAGCCGTTTATTATTCTCGGACAGGTGGAAAACAGGGGAAAGGACGATGGTTTTTTGACTCTGAGCGAGGCGCTGGAATTAAAGCTTGATGCCGACATGGTGGTTTTATCCGCGTGCTCAACAGGGAAGGGCAAGATGATGGAAGGTGAAGGAGTAGCAAATTTTGCGAGGGCGTTTCAGCATGCAGGCGCAAGAAGCGTTGTCGTGAGTCTCTGGGAAGTTGCATCAAATGAGGCAGTGGAATTTATGAAGGCATTCTACGGTCATCTCAAATCCGGCAAGGGCAGGGCAGAGGCATTGAGGCTCAGCCGTAACCAGATAAAGGCAAAATATCCGAATCCGTTTTACTGGGCGCCGTTTATTTTGCATGGAGAGAGTTAAACTACTGTATCAAGGGAGGAAGTTGCGATGAACAGAACTATTTTTTCAGCCGCTATTCTGATTTTTTCTCTTGCGTTTTTAAGTAATGCAGGGGCGTCTCCTGTAGAGATAGAGAGT
>Ga0100395_1000166_pt1 | contig 47314 bp, 72 predicted proteins | sample CryGeymeta201519_FD_81542 | JGI IMG/M metagenome (GOLD analysis project Ga0100395, IMG submission 81542) | Groundwater microbial communities from Crystal Geyser aquifers in Utah, USA - Crystal Geyser metaG 2015-19 | ecosystem: Environmental > Aquatic > Deep subsurface > Groundwater | place: USA... | reverse complement strand
CTTTTCTTAAATTATTTGATTTTAATTATTCTATTATTACAATTAGTTATATGATTAATTAAATTAATTTCAATTAATCATGTTTTTTTCTTGACTTCCACACTTTTTTTGACTATAAAATAATTATGAATAATGGCATTGACATGGGACTGAAGCGTGAAAGTCAAACACGAGTTGATCTCTCTATAATTGCAAATCCACCATCATTAAGATCTGTGTTTGCAATTATCTATGCGAGCGCATTTAACGATCTCTTTTTGAGATCATTTTATTGCCTACTCTTAGGGATTTTTTGACTGTCCCGCAGTAAGCAATCGTAACATTTTTTGACATATAGCTTTTCTTGGTTTTTAGTTTATAAAACAAATTAATTCTCAAAACTGCTTCATAAAAAAAACAGATATAAAAAGTTTGAAGCGCATGAATATTGAATATTAAGTAATGCGAATTGAAAAACTTGACTCTTTTCAATCTGTTATCACTCTTCTGATTCAATTCAGATTCCACTTTCACTTGTTTTTTTTATCCTCAACTTCCAGTTTGCAGGACTAAATTTCAAGTTTAAATTTTATAAGATTTTTTACTGTAATTGCTTTCTTTTTTTTCGATATACATAAAATTTTTTAAAAAGCTTAAATGCAAGCGGATTTAAAAACATCTTGCTTCTATGCGAGGCTTTTTTGTTGTTTTTAAATTTTGTAATAATCATGCTCTTGTTAGTCGTGCGCTTGTATGTAATTCTTACTTCTTACGCTCCTTGAGCATTTTATTTTTTTGAAATGCTCTTTTTTAAAAGAAGTACTTCTCTTTTTATTTTGAGAAGTACTTCTTTTTATTTTTTTGAAATGCTCCCTTTTTATTTTTTTTAAATCGCTGTGAATGCTCTATAATAGAGCATTGATAGGAATTTATAAGATGTATTTTTTATTAACAACTAAAAAAAGGAGTCAAAAAAATGAAAAAGAAAACAAAAAAAGTGACTAAGGGAACTATAACAAAAGTCATGGAAAAAACAGAGACAAGTTATAAAACTGAGTGTCCATCTTTTGCAAAGTACGAAAAAGCGGACGGGCAATGCAAAGCCTGCTCAAAAAATAGCAAGCGAAAAGTTTTGCATGAAGCTTGCATTGAGGCAAGCAAAGCGATTGCAGTCAAAAAAGTTATGTCTGTACCCGTTAATTTAGGAACGGATGTTTTTGGATTCAGGATTTCAGGGGATGCCCATAAGTTTGCTATGGAACTTGTGAAAGCTTCCAGAACTATGAAAGAAGTTAAAAATCTTTCGTGGAATTCCCGCCCCAATACGTTCTACTGTGCTTTTAATTCGCTTGTAAAAATGGGATATGCACAAAAAGACGGAAAAAAACTTATGCTCACTCCAACAGGATTGGAACTGCTGAAGGAAAAGAAAGCAGCATAAAGGAAAAAAGCCACTTAGTTTTTAGGAGTATCAATTTAAAATTGATACTACTTCCATGTTATCAAGTTTTGTTTTATATTTAACAGCATGGAAGGAGTACAGGATAACGTACATACAGGATAACGTACATAAAACTTATAAAGAGGATAAGACTATGACCCAACTAAGTAGAGATCAGTATATTCAGGGTAGACTCATTAATGGTTACGATTATCGTAATCAAGCGTGGGTAATTGACGGGAAGTACGAAAGATGTGGTCATCCTGAAACAATGGATTGTAATTGCTATGGGAAAGACCACGAAGGTGAAGATACAAAACGAGGAGACTTGACAGGAGGATAATTTCCTTTGAGGGTATCAATAATTAAATTGATACCCTCCATATATTAATAAGCTTTTTTGTTTATTAATATATGGAGGGTTTTTAACTCTCACAACAATAATAAAGGAGGTAAGAAATTATGGAAATCAAAGACAGAAGAGACCCTATGAGAAGGGTTGTTGGTAAGCTTCTGGCCCTTGCCCTGCACGAAAAAACCCCAACCCATGAAGCGGAAACCGCAATGCAACGGGCGACTGAGATTATGGCAAAATATAATATTTCAAAATATGAAGCCATGCTCAAATCTACAACCCACATGGAAGACACCATGATAGAAGAGCAAGTTGAAATGTATTATTCATATCGAACCCAAAATTGGGAAGCTCAATTGGGTAAAGTAATTGGGGACACTTTCGATTGTAGAACCATTTTGCTCAGAAAAAAGCTTCATAGTGGAAATAATGATTGTTTAACCTTCTTAGGGAACGATTCGGATATTGCCAATGTGATGTATTTTTTTGACTATTTGCAGATGTTGATTGCAGGTGAAGCCCGTCAACAATTTGATCTTGTTAGTGATCGAAATTCTTTTGCTTTAGGTGCTGCTGAAAGGATTGGGGAAAGGTTAGAAGATCTTTACAAAAGGATTGAAAAAATCATGCCTTCAGATTGCACTGCTCTTGTGGTGATAAAAAAGGATGCTGTTTCAACCTTTGTAAAAGAAAAGTACCCATATTTGAAAAGCTCTGGTAAGTGTAGAGCTATAAGAAATTATAATGCCTACAGAAAAGGACAGAAATATGGTAATTCCGTGTCTTTATCTAAAGGGATTGGAGGAGAACCCCGACAACAGTTAACAGGGTAAGAAATTGACTTTCGACTCTGTACCTGAGAAATTTTCAGGTACAGAAGTGGGTAGTCAATTAAGGCTATTCTATTAAAGGAGGTAAGAAATTATGACAATAACATTACATAAAAAGCATGGATTGAACCCCACAATGGATACCTGTTTCTATTGCGGAAAAGCAAAGGACATTCTTTTGATTGGTAATAAAACCATAAAGTGGGAGAAAGCAGGCATAGCTTCTTCTGATGGAAAAATGCCCCATCAGATAGGAGTTATTAATGATGAGCCCTGTCAAAAATGTAAAGGGTTTATGGAAAAAGGAATCATTCTGGTTTCAGTAAAAGATGAAGAGGAAGACCGAAATGAAAAAAATCCTTTCCGAACAGGCAAGATGTGTGTCATTACTGAAGAGGCTATAAAACGAATTTTACAAGGAGACCTTCTTAATAGCATTCTAAAAACCAGATTCTCCTTTATTCTTGATGAGGCGTGGAAAAAGCTTGGTCTTCCAGTATAGATTGACTCTCAGTTCCTATACACTTATAAAAGTGTATAGGTGCAGATAGTCAATTAAGGCTATTCTAATAAAGGAGGTAAGGAAAATGTGCATAATAGCAATTAAAGCTAAGGGAATACCCATACCGGGTACCCTCCAAGACTGTTGGAATAATAATCCTGATGGTGCTGGATATGCTTATTATCAAAAAGGATATTGGTATATTCGCAAAGGTTTTCTTTTCTATGAAGACTTTGAAAGGGATTTATTACAACACGTAACCCAAAAAGATACTGCAATCCTACATTTTAGAATTGCAACCAGTGGGGACATTTCTATGGGTTGTACCCATCCTTTTCCTATTAGTGATTCAATTTCTAAATTGAATCAGACAAGAATTAAAACACCATTTGCTATCGCCCATAATGGGATTCTTGGAAAAGGAAAAGGAAAGGTATCTGATACCCAACTTTTTGTAAAAGAAGTTCTCTTTCCTTTGCTACCCTTACTTCTTTCTAAAGATGAAAAAATTAGAAAGATGGTAGCCTTCCTTAGTAAAGGTAGTAAATTGTGTTTAATGTTGGAAAACACCATTTCTAAATATGGGAAATGGTTTGAGAAGGATGGTATTTACTACTCGAATACGACTTTTCAAGAGGCTATTCAAGTAAGGGGTATATTTGAAACCTATTTTTGGGAAAAATATTTCTCTTCTGAAAGAAATGGAGATCGAGGGTATAGAATATCCCTTTCACAAAGAAAGAGTTTACAAGAAAATTGACCCTCAGTTCCTATATACGAGAAATTTTTATGAGAAATTCTTGTATATAGGTGCGGATAGTCAATTAAGATTATCCTAATAAAGGAGGTAAGAAATTATGGAAACATTAGAAGAGGAAAAAATGGTAACTTGTCAAGGGTGTGAATGTGAAATTAAAGAAGAAGACACCAAATTTTTGCAAGATAATTTTTATTGTCAAGATTGTTTTGACCTTTTTGAGGAATGTGAAGATTGTGGTGGACTTCTTGAAAAAGAAGACCAACATGAAAATCCTGTTAATTATAGATCAGGTATTTATTGCCAAGATTGTTTTGACGATAAATTTGGACTCTGTCCTCTTTGTGATAGTTTTGATTATAAAGGAAACCTCATTTATATAGATTTTATGGAGGAATATATTTGTCAAAGCTGTTATGAGCAGGATTTTGGTGTATGTGATTCTTGTGGTGAAACTTTTCATCTAAGGGACCTTTATGAAAGGGATGAAAAATATTATTGTGAAGAATGCTTACCCTCTTCCAACATTGAGAACCATGATTATAAACCATCTCCAACTTTTTATGGAGAAACCAATTCTCCCAACCAATTATTTTTTGGAATAGAGTTGGAGGTTGAAAATTCTGAAGAGAAAATGCAAAATAGGGAAATGGCTTCTCAAATAATTGAGGACAACTTTTTTTATTGTAAAGAAGACAGTTCTCTAAGAAATGGGTTTGAAATTGTAACCCATCCTTTTTCCTGGGAATGGTACAACAAGAATTTGAAGGTTTTCAACGATCTTCTTAAAGAGCTTCAAAAGAAAGGTTTTACTTCTTTTAAAGAAGGAACGTGTGGTATTCATATTCATCTTTCAAAAGAGGCGTTCAGTACTCTACATCTCTATAAATTTATGAAATTCTTTTATGAGAATTTGGGTTTTATAGAAACGATTTCTCAAAGAACCCGAAGTTCTTCTGAAGGAAACTGTCAATGGGGTTCTACAAAAGAAACGGAAGAAACCTCCTCTAAAAAAGCAGTTATTTTAAAGGCAAAACATAAAGATCAAAATAATAGGTATTCAGCAATAAATCTTATGCCCTTCCCTACAGTAGAGGTGCGAATTTTTAGAGGGACTTTACATGTACCCTCTTTTCACAAAAACATTGAGTTTTTGCAGGCTTGTTTTATTTGGACCCAACAAATAAGTTTACAACAAGTCTGTATTACCAGTTTTCTGGAATTTCTACGAAAAAACAATAAGACGTATAAGAATCTGTTTGACTACCTTAAGAAAAGAAACAGGGTATGAATTGATTATTAAGAAGGAGATTGAGACCGATGGTTTTGATCTCCTCACTGAATAATCAATTAAGATTATTCTAAATAAAGGAGGTAAGAAATTATGGAAACAGAACTACAGGTAAAACAGGCAGAAGCAGATCTGGAAAAAGAGCAGGCTCTCCAAGATCAAATCATTTCCGAAATCAGGGGTAAGCATCCAAAGATAAAATTTCCTGATGTTTACAGATCCCCATTATGGTACGGACGTTCAGGAAAGGAACCAATCCAGGGGTATAATGCTCTAATTGGTTGCATTGACGATCAGAAGTTTGTTTATGCCAATGCAGTGAGTGATGAGTATAAAATCATCACCCATGAAGAAAGTCTTTATCAATTAGAAAAATCTCTTGAAAAAGTCAGTGGCTCTTTCGGTGCTCCAAAAATTGGTGCAATAACTCTATTGAAAGATGGTGCAAGAATGAGAGCGAGGGTTACTTTTCCTGATCATGTAAAAGAAATTAGCAAAGGGAAAGCGATTGAACCCAGAGTAGATATTTGGAACTCTTACGATCTCAGTAAGATGTATGGTCTTGCTTGGGGAGCAGTTGAGTTGGTTTGTGCTAACGGAATGACCGCTTTCAGAATCAAATCAAGTATTGCAGCAAAACATAGGCAATGTCTTGATATTGAAACACAGACCTCTTCTATTGTCGAAGGACTCAATGGTTTTGGGGATCAAATCACAGAGTGGAGAACCTGGCCCAAAATCAAAGTGACTCCTCCAAAAGTGGAAGAGATAATGGAAGCCCTTCCCTTCGGAACCAGACATAACGAGAAAATTTTAGCTTTGCCCCAAATGGGTTCTGGAATCACTCTTGAGAAATTATTGAGGGGTTCCGGGGTTGACTTGTGGAACTTTCACAGCATTGTGACCCAATTTCTAACCCATGAAGTTGAGTCAGAAATGGTGAAAGTAGAAAAGGAGAAAGAAGTGGCAAAAGTATTTCATAGCTATGCCTCTATTCTCCGTAATTGATTATTAAGAAGGGGACTGAAATTGAGGATTTTGGTCTCCTCACTGAATAATCAATTAAGATTATTCTAAATAAAAGAGGTAAGAAATTATGTTAATAAAAGAAAAATTGGTTGATATAGTTAGGGAGGAGGGTTTTGATTTCTTTTCTGCGTGCCACATAGTTACAAACATGCTTAAAAAACTTAAACCGGGAAAAAATATTTATACAATAGGAAAAGCAAAAATAACCTTAATTAAACAAAGGAAGGAAGGAGGTAAGAGAAAATGACCAAATATAATAAAACCATACAGTTTATCCACACAACCGGAGATACTTACACATTCAAAACATGTCGCAACCCGTTAACCAATGCTCAGATGTGGTGGTTTGAACCACAAACCACAATGTATGCCGGAACTCTAAGGGATGTAAAAACCATAGTTAAAAATATAACTGCTAACTGCGAAATATTATCAGTGGACTGGTAATTTTTAATCCCCTGCGGAAGCGGGGAAAGGAGAAAAAAGTGGACATAAAAGAACGGAATAAACAAGTAAAATCAATCTTGGCCCAGGAGTTTGGCCAAAAAAACGTGAGCGTAAAAAACGGCACAGGGACAGCTTGGGGATGGTGCAACATCGGCATAAAAACCCCTGATCCCTGCCCCAATAAACAAAACTCAAATACATGCAGATTTTATTGTACAGACGGAATCTGCAAAGGTACCGATCGTCCGTTCGGCGTCGGAGGAATAGGTCTAACCACCCGACAATTAACATTGATGGACATAAACGACCGGGTAGAAAAACTGCTTACAGACACAGCTTTTTTTAAATTTTATTCAAACGACGGTTATAATACCCCTACGGATAAGGTGATCATCAATGTTGATTTTATTTAACAGCCCTCATAAAGATTAAAGGAGTCAGAAAATGCTATATAAAATCACTCTTAATTGGTATGGAGAAATTCATATCCTCTATACCAATGCAAAGGGAGAAAGTGAAGCCAAAAGAAACGCTCGTACCAGACTCAAAGAAAAACTGGGAAAAGATTCACTTTCAGAAATTACCTGTTATTTTGATGGACGTAAAGATAATATGAGGATTGAGAAAATTTTTAAAAAAACTCGAAGTTTCAATTCAAATATGCTATAATAGAATTAAATAGAGTTAAAGTTTGTCCGTTCCTTGTTGTCTTACCTCCAATTTGCAACAAATATCATTGTGATATGGGGACGGATACAAAGGGGATAGCATGGCAACCACTCAGTACTAAATTCGTGGTTAATAAGGTTTATCACTAATAAACTGAAATGTCGTGCTGATCCCCATATTTAAACCATAAAAGAGGAGAATTTTATGAAAAAAATTAAAATTAAGTTAAAGGATGATAAAGAAATAGAAATGAAAATCATAAAAGAGGCTGGTGAATTTTGTATCCATTACACCCCTTATGGGGAAGGAATAAGAAAAAATCATTATACTGTTTCTCATATAAAGTCAGGTATGAGTGTGATTCAGAACTATACAGGAAAAGAAGCTCTGGCTCTTTTAAAAAAAATTGCTCATATTATCATACCAGAACCATTTAATATAAAAAACGTAAAATTTATGAATGAAATAAATAAGATTAAAGAAATAATAAAGAGGAGGACTGAATGCCAACTATATAAGAAAATTGAAATCCCTGACTATGAAAAAGGGGAAGAAATGCTTGTCTATACAGTTACAGATCATACTGGAGAAATCACAAAACATCTTGCTGTTGATAAAGAAGGAGCTATTCAAGCACATCTGATTCATTTTGGACTGCTTTATTTAAAAGAAGAACCTCTTGTCTCTGAAGGAGTTTCTCTATCTGAATATAAGAAAGATCGTTCAGAAATTTGTTGGGAATTGGGCTGTGCTTTAGTAGCTTCTAAAGCAGTGACTAAAGAAAAAGTAGAACAAATAGATTCTTTATTGAGAAAATCAAAAATAATATAAGGAGGTTAAAAATGCTTACAAGAGAAGAAAAAATAAATTTTCTACAGTCTATAAATAAAATTGCAGATAATTTAGAAAAGATCACTAAAGAGGGTATTAAAATGAAGAATCAAACTCTATCTGAATTCAGAGTAGAAAGTGCCCAGAAATTATCTTTATTGAAAGAACCAACAGAGAGATTACAAGAAATTCTTACAAGATTTTTTGAAACCTCCCATAAAATCTATGACCTAAGGATAAAAGAAATACTTTCTCTTATTACTAAAATAAATGAAATTATAAAAGGAGGGGATTCTAATGGCTCGTAAAGCACAAATCTCAGTTTCAATAGATCAAAAAGTACTTGACAAAATAGATATAATCAAAGAAAAAAGAAACAGATCGAGAAATTTCATAGTGAATTATCTTCTTGAAAAGGCTTTGAAAAAAGGAGAAAATAAATGATCACTTGCCGATATTGTGGAATCTACTCAACAATATCAAATAGTTTTTGTTCTTATGAAATTATTGGAAAACAAAGACTCGTCAAAAAATTCTGCAAAATTGTTTCTAAAGAAGTGTCCAGTGATACAGAATCGTGTGAAGAATTTACACCCACAGGAATCTTTTACTGTTTAAAGAATTCCCATAGATATGATCTTTTAGTTTGCATGACAAGACAGACAAGAGCAAGAGATCCTAATTATTCTCAATATAATTATCTTCTTCCTTGTCTTAAATGTTCTCAAGGAAAGATTGTTAAAGAAGTTGCAAAATTAATGGGTATTGTAGAAAGAAGTCCAGAGAAAAATAAAAAAATACAACTCGTAAAAAGAAAGGTTTTGATAGAAGAAAGCACAGAAAAAAATAAAAAAATACAACTCGTAAAAAGGAGAATATCATTATGATTTCAAATCCCGAATATTCATGGCTTGCATTTTCCTATGCAATAAATCCAGAAAATTATATAGATCATAGTAATCCAAATATAGCTGAAGAAATAGCAAACAGAGAAAATCCTGAAAAACTCTTATTAAGAAAAGAGAAGATAACCAAGATGTCAAAAGAAGCGCAGGAGATCGTTAGGATAATTATTAACGCTCCTCAAGAAATGATAGATATGATCTCTTTAAACCGAGATCATATTTCTTCTATGGATTTAAAGAAATATTTGAAAAATAAGGGGTGGAAACTTCGTGTAATTTTAAAAACTTTTTCAGAAATAAAAAGAATGTTGAAGGAGAATTAAACCATGAAAAATCTATTGGTTTCTTGTTTAATATTATTTATATTCTTCCTGTCGTTATGTGTCTGGTGGGAGGTCAGCGAACCTAAACTTGCAATTTTAGAAGATGCAGATAAGATAGAAGCAGCCTGTTGTTTTCATGGCTATTTATGTACTCTGTTTACTTGGAGAACCAAGGATGGAATTTGGTATTTTGAGCGAGACGGGAAGGACAGTAGATTGTTCACAGAAGATTTTGAGGACAAGTATAAGTGGGAAGAAATAAAACAGATAAATAAGGGAAAGGATGGTAAAAATGGATACTAAAACTAAAACTAAATTTATTATTTTGAATGGAGTAGAATATCTTTTACCGGAAGCTGTCTGGGAATTTCTATTGTCGATAGAATCTGAACGGGAATATTATATGAGAAAATATAGAGAATTGGGTGGCTCAAAGGAATTAACAACTCTCCAACAGTATAAGTGGGAGGCGAGACAATGAAGAAAAAGAACCCCGTTAGGGGATTCCCTATCATTCTCAACAAACACGCTGTCACTGTAATCCATGTATTCACAAGGCACGACTGTATTGAGGACGTATGGATGAGCGACTGTTTTCACCATATAATTAAAGCACAACACGATTGTACTGAAGCCACCAAACAAATGATAGAACAACTTAGCGACTGGTGGACACCCACTTTTCTAATTGCTCTTAGGGAAAGTATAACCAAGAAACTCCAGGAACCCCCTGAATGCAGAGCAAGTGCAGACAAGAAAGGCTATGCTGACCCTGTTGGTTTTCTCGACACAATCGCCGCAGAACTGAAAGACCTGCGAAACGAGAACGTGAAGCTGAAAGGGACAGTAAGCATCAAACAGGACAGGGTTAATGATCTTGAATGTGTGCTACGCTATACACTCCGACAACTTGAGAAGGCAATCAACGGAAATAAGATGGATGGTGACTGGATTTCCGCTGAGATGAATGGACGTGAATGCTTGTACGCATAACGCAAAGCTCACCAGCCGCAGTCATATCAACGAAACCAAGAGAAAGAAAATTAATGTTAATCGAAGAAATAGATCCAATAGAATGTAGAGTGTCGAGGAAAGACGGAGAGATATTAAAACCCTGTCTGTCTTTCCCTGCTTTCTACTACACTTCTACAGGATATGGTAAACAAAGACATGATTACAGAAAAGATGTTTTCTCTTATAAGACTAAAGAACATTACTATTTCTGGAAAGGTCTTCTATCTAAAGTAATTGCTTTCTGTAAAGACAATTCTATTGAAACAAAAATAATTTCATTGGATTATAATATAAATCCTGAACGAAAACCCTCTCTGTCAGGAATTGTTTTTTATCCCGATCAGAAAAGACTTATGAAGAAAGCCCTTCTAAGACAAAGGGGTGTTATCAAATCTCCTCCAGGAACAGGAAAAACATTATTGCAAATTGGTATAATTTCTTGCTTTCCTAAAAACAAAATTATAATTTTTGCTCATACTCTTGACATAGTATTTCAAACCATAGAAGTTCTTAAAAAGCATGGATTCAAGAACACAGGTCTTTTCGCAGATGGAAAAAAAGAAACAGATAAAAGAATAACTGTTGCCACTATTCAATCAATCGGAAATCCTCTTCTTTTACATGAAGAATTAATTAATCTCAAAAATCAAAGTATAGATTGGTGGCAAAGCACTAAAACAAATTATATTACAAATCTTAAAGCTCTCAGACAGCATACAGACGTTTCAAAAAAAATATTGATGAAAGTAAGCAGGGAAATAGAGAAGTGTGAACATGCGATGAATCTGCTCGAAAGAAAAGACGAAATCAAGCTATCTTTTAACACAATTTCAACATTTCTGTCTTATCAAGAAATTGTCATAGTAGATGAAGCTCACCATATTTCCAAGCTAAAGGGGGAATATGCACAAACCCTTTCCCGAATATTTGCTCCAATACGATTAGGATTCACTGCAACACTTCCTACAGAAGAGGAAGCAAAATTTACTCTTGAAGGATTATTAGGTCCTTTAATTGGAGAACTTACAATGGATAAAGCACAAGAAATTGGTATTCTTGCAAAACCTAAAATAAGAATAATAAAAAGTCCTTACATCAGAGAAATAGATCAAGAAAGAATATATGAAAAAGCTTATGAAAAAGGAATTGTTTCTAATGAAAGAAGAAATAATCTTATTGTAGAAACAGCTATGGAATATATAAATCAGAATAAAAGTGTTCTTATCATAATAAATAGAGTAGAACACGGAGAAAATTTAATTGCTTTAGCACAAGAAAATTATGATATACCAAGAAAAGAATTTGATTCTGTTTTCAGATTTATATATGGTAAAACAGAATCAGAAACAAGAAAAAAAGTGAAAGATTCTTTGAAAGAAAAAAAGATAAAATGTGTGATTTGCACTTCAATATGGCGGGAGGGCGTGGATCTCCCTTCGTTGGACTGCGTCATAAATGCGGGAGGAGGGAAATCAGAAATAGCTTGTTTACAAACAATTGGTAGAGGTCTTCGCAAAACAGAGGATAAGAATTTCGTAATAATTGTGGATTTTTTTGATCCACACAATAAATATCTGATCTCACATTTTGGTGAACGTCTGGTACTTTATTGTGATAATGATTGGGTATGAAAGGAGGTTTAAAATGATAATAACCAACGCTCAATTTTCCAAAGACAATAAAGAGTTTGTTGCCGCTTGTGAAGAAGCTGGTATTGTTCCTACTCGAAGACAAGCAAGTAAATTTCTAAATAAAAAAGGATTGACTTACAAAGTAATGAAAAAACAAATTGAAGTTTTAAGAAATATAGATGGAAAATTTATCAAAATTAAAGAGAAATAATGAACTTTGAATCTTTTGACATAAAGAAATATCTACAAAGCAAGGGAATAGACTATTCTGAAGAAGGAGAGAATGTTTCTGAGGGTTGGATTAATATCCGATGTATTTTCTGTTTTGATCCAAAGAATCATCTTGGTATAAATCTAACTTCTAAAGCATTCTCCTGTTGGATGTGTGGAAATCATGGTTCCCTGCTTTCCTTTATTTCCCATCTTGATAAAATTTCTTACAAAGAAGCTTTCAAAATCATCGAGAAATTCAGTAATAGATTTTATCAAAAAGAAAAAGAAGAATTAATATCCTCAAAAGAGTTTAAATTGCCAGAAGAAGCAGAAGACAATTTATTTGATCTTCATAGAAAATACTTAATAAGCAGAAACTTTGATCCTGATTTCATATTCAAAAAATATAGATTAAAATGCACGGGTCCTATAGGAAATTATCCTCACAGATTAATAATCCCTTATATTTTTAAAAACAGAATTCTCTCTTTCTCTACAAGAGACGTGACAAATAAAGCTCCTACTCCTTATAATCATTGTCCAACAAGAAATTCTCTCTTGTCTATCAAAGAAATGCTATATAATATAGATTCAGTAAAAGATACAATTATAATTGTAGAAGGTCCTGCTGATGTATGGAAATTAGGAGATGGAGTAGTAGCAACTTCTGGTATAAAATACACGTCTGCACAAGTTCTAAGATGTGTGGAATTAGTTAAAAGTAAAAATCTGAAAAGAGCTTTTATACTTTTTGATACCGATAAAGAAGATAAAAGAAAGCAGGCTCAGATACAAGCTAAGAAACTTGCAGAGAATCTTTCTACTTTTCTTAACCATGTAGAGATGCTTACTTTGGAAAAAGGAGATCCCGCAGATCTAACACTAACAGAGGTTAAGGAGCTTCGCAAAAGCATTTTTGGGAAAGTTTTTAGTGTCCCATAAGTCATTATTATGAGACACTTGTGTATCAAGTTAGCAAGTTATTATGAGACACTTGTGTATCAAGTTAGCAAGTTATTATGAGACACTTGTGTATCAATGAGACACATTGAAAAATTCTTTTTTGCTGGACTTGACTTACTTTATTTCTTAGTGTATAATTAATCACATTGATAAATTGATAATATGCTATAATGAATTATTCATTCAAGAAAAGGAGGGACTTCTTATGCTTTAACAAAATAAAACAAGTGTAGAAATCTTATTGCAAGTGTAGAAATCTTATTGATGGTAAGATACAAATTATGGAGGAGTTGAAAAACTCCTCCAACTTCTTTTCTCACAAAAGGATAATGGTATGACAATAAAAACAGAAGAATTATTTAATCCCTACAAAATGTTTAGAGGAATAATTATACCTCTTGAAATATTAAATTCAAATCTTCCTACTTCGACAAAAATAGTTTATGGTGCTCTTCTCTTTTTTGCAGGAAAAAAAGGATATTGTTGGCCTAAACAAGAAACATTAGCAAAATTTACAAATATAACAAAAAGAAGGATTCAATACCATTTAGATATTCTCGAAAAACAAGAACTAATAAAGAAAGAAAATCCTACCGGAAAAGATAAAGGAATTCATAAAACTAATAGATATTTTTTCGCATATCACGAGTGTTTTCGAAGTGCTGAAAAAAACGTCTTGAAAGACGTTCGAGACGCTGAAAAAAACGTCTCTTATAATAGAAGAGAAAGAGATTCACAAAGAAAAAGAGAAAGAGATACAGCTTTTCTTTTTGAAAACATAAAAAGAAAAGAGGCAAACTCTGCCGAGTTTGACTATGTTCAAGGGGAAAAAATTTCTAAAAATAAGAATGAAAGAAAAACCACTCTTATCTCTGAAAGATCATCTCAACTTTTTAAAAGTTCTAAGAAAGAGATGAAACCCATTATTTCTGATGAGCATCCCAAACCCCTTCCAAAGTATTCCAAAGTTATCAAAGAGATGGTTGATTACTGGAACAGCAAGTCTGTACTTAGAAAACACACAAGGACAGATACCTCAACATTCAAAAATATTATTTTTCATTTACGCTTACTTTTGAAGGGTAAATTTTTTGAATCGTTATCTGTAAATTCTAAGTATAAAAACAGAAAGTTTTTGGTAGATGAGTTTAAAACAGCAGTGGATAAATTTGCTTTGATTGTAGAAGATCTCACTTTATTTCCAAAAAATAAACAATATATCAAAAGATTGGGTATTTCAAATTTCTTATTTGATGTGACTTCAAGCAAAGTAGAAAGTTATTTTTTGTACTGTTTTGAGGGGAAACTGGAAAAGAATATTGTAGATTATTTTCCTGAACTGACTTTGGAAATAGCCAAACTTTTTAAAGAAGTTAATGGTAATAATTATAAATTTTCTGATGATCAAATGAATAGAATTATTTTGGCAAGTTCTCGCTTATCTTCTTTCTTTCTTAAAAATAATCAAAAAATAAAAGGCAGATATTATGACAACAAAATGAAAGCACAAGTGTTGATCGAGTCTGTTTTGAAGGATACGCAAGGCAATACTTTTACTCCTGGACATCTTTGTTCAAACGACACTTTTGACAGAAGATTACCACAATTTTGTGAAGATCATATATTTATTTCATGAAAAAAGGGGGTTGAATGAAAACAACACACGAAACTTTAGTTGAATTAGTACAGGCACGGAAAGGATATAAATATTTAACTAAAAATAAAACTTCTCCTTATCAAAATTTTAAATATGACTTTCGCAAGAAAATGTATCGAACAGAACGATTAGATCAAAACATAAATACGGAATGTGGAGAGGGGTTTAATCTGGCCACTCTTGATTGGATTTTATCAGATTGCTCATTTTTACTTGATGCAATTATCGTTGAGTTTTGTATCCCGCCAGCGGGTACAATAATTGTACCCCGAAACAGCACTGGGAAATTCCGAACCGACATAATTAAATATAAAAAAACATATAAACCCGAAGATTTATTCCCACAGCTTAAAGGGCTGAAGAAAAAATTAAAAGACTATAAACCCATAAATCCTATAGTGGCAACCAAACTGCCCCCCAAAGGTGAACTAAGAAAGATTTTAAAAAGGATAAAGGATTTCGTGGAGGATTCTGTGTGGGGTTCCGTGGGGGCTCCCCTGTGGGCTTCCGTGGGGGCTTCCCTGCGGGCTTCCGTGGGGGCTTCCCTGCGGGCTTCCCTGTGGGCTTCCATGCGGGCTTCCGTGTGGGATTCCGTGGAGGCTTCCCTGTGGGCTTCCGTAGAGGATTCCGTGTGGGCTTCCATGAAGGATTCCATGAGGGCTTCCATGAGGGATTCCGTGAGGGCACAAATTTATATTATATCTTATTTCGCCGTAAAAGAATTTTTAAATCTTGAATATGAGCATCCTGTTTTTGATTTAATTAGGATGGGAGTGATTGTAGTGGAAGTAAATAATAAGTTTATGGTTTTTGGCAAAGAGGGAAAATATTTAGGAAATGTATAAAATGAAAACAACGTACAAAATCAATGATACCTTATACACAATACCAGAGTAAATGGTTCCACCTCGCACATGAAAAAATCAGGAAAAATTTTGGAGCGAAAAATGACTAAAATAAGGAAAAGGAAAATTTCCTCTATTTTTGAAAAACAACCCTCGACTGGATTTCTAAGAAAAAAACCCGAAGTTGTTGAGATTTTCCTAAGTGAAAAGCTGTCTTGTGTCCCTATCAAAGAAGTTCCTTCAAGAAGTTCAAAGAAATATGTTATGTACGATTTTCCAATTCGAGAAGAATGGTATATAGACAACAAGAAAGTTCTCGAAGTTTCTTTGACTCATATTGAAAATAATATTTCTTGGAAGTTTGTAGCTTTTAATGAAAGAGATCGTGAAATGTTAAAAGAAATCATTATAGAAACCTATGAAGAAAGGAAAAAACCATAGTGAAAGTGCTGAGACAAAGAATCGATACTTCTATTGAGAAAAGAATAATTACGGGAATGATTGTCAGCAAGAAATTTCTTGATGAGATATATTCTGTACTTGATTTTGAATACTTTTCAGGTTCTTTTATTAAAACGATTGCTACATGGGTTATTGAATTTTATGAGACGTATGGAAAAGCTCCTTTTGATCATATTCAAGATATTTTTGAATCAAAAAAGGAAAAACTACAAGACGAAGAATCTTCTTTAATAGAAGAATTACTTGTGGATATTTCAAATAGGTATTCTTATGAGAAGGGTATAAATGTTGAATATTTAAGAGATCAGACATTCGAGTATTTCAAGAGAAAAGAACTTTTAAAAATATCTACCAATATTCAATATTTGCTTGATAAAGGAGATATAGTTGAAGCAGAGAACGAAGTAAAGAAGTTTAGATCAATTCAAAAAGTATCTACCAATTGGATAAATCCACTTGCAGAAGAAACAGTAAGAGAATTCTTTATAGAAGAAGACGAAGAGTTTTTTAAATTTCCAGGAGAACTTGGCAGATTTTTAGGATCATTCGACAAAGAATGGTTTATAGGAATAGAAGCTCCATTTAAAAGAGGAAAGACGTGGTTGTTACTTGAGTTTGCAGTCATAGCTATGCTATCTAAAATATCAGTTGTTTTCTTTTCGCTTGATGATCCTATCAAAATGATTGAAGATAGGATCTACAAAAGACTGACAGCATATGCTGTAAATATTAAAGAACATGGATATATAAAGTATCCTTGCTTTGACTGTGTGTTGAATCAGCATGGAGAATGTAATAAAAAAGAAAGAAAGAACAACACAATTCTTTATGAAAGAGGGGATGCAAAGCCAGAGTTTCGTCCTAATATGGTATATAGAGCTTGTACTTGGTGCAGACAATTCTTTCCACAAGATTATGAAACTGCAACATGGTTTGAAGCATTTAAAAGACCTGAATTTAATAGAATGACTGTTCCTAAATCAATGAAAGCTTTTGATGAACAGTTTGGTAATTACTTCCGACTCAAAACATACCCAAGAGCTTCTGTAAATGTTTCTGTTATAAAACGTGATTTGGACATACTTGAACAGACAGAAAATATTGTACCCCAAATAATTATTGTTGATTATGCAGATGTTTTAGGACCGGAGACAGCGGGGAATACGGGAGTGCAGAAAGAAGACGAGACATGGATGTCCTTAGCTGGTTTAGCGGGGGAAAGACATGCGTTAGTTGTGACTGGAACACAAGTTACAAAGGAAGGATTAGATGTGAATAAGCTCCGGCTCAAACATACTGCAAGATGGATAGGAAAGCTTGGTCACGTCAGTATCTTTTTAGTCATTAATCAAGACGATTTTGACAAAGAAGCAGGAATAATTCGTATATCAATTTTAGAGCATAACTATAGAGAATTCGATGAAAATAGAGAGTGTTATGTACTTCAACAGTTACAAGTAGGACAACCTGTGTTGGATAGCGAAATAAAAAAATAAAAAAATGAATGTTTCGTTAATAATATGCTATAATGTAAACAAGTGAAAGATGTTTCAATTATTGATAATCAAAGAAAGGAGAAAAATCATGGCAACATTTTTAGAAAAGGTAAAAGAAGTTAAATTAACAGAATTAAAAGATGTAATCAAATCCCTCAATTCTCTTGAAGTTATTGAAGAGAAAATTAGAACCGTTGGAGTTACAAAGGAAGACATGATAACTAAATTTAGTTTAGAAGTCGAAAGGCTTTCTGAAGTAAATATAGATCTTCCTGAAGATATTAGTGGTTTCTATAATGCTTTTTGGGGGGATATTGAAGATACAGTAGAGATTGTTGTGAGTAAAGAAAAATCTTCTATAAAAAAGAAAGAAAAAACATCGGATAAAAAAGCTCCAAAGAAGAAAGAAAAAGTGAAAAAGAAAAAAGAAGAAAAAAAGGAGTCTTCCAAAAAAATCGAACCTGTTTCCCATAAAAAAGAGAAAAAAGACAAACCCCTTTACGATGATTTTGGTTTTGTAAAGGGAACAAAAAATTCTTTATTTGTTTCCTCTATTAAAAAGAAACCAAAGACAATGAAGCAGATTAAAGAAGAGTTGTGGAATGATAAACAAAGCACTTTCTATGATGTCTTTAATAAACTCAAAGAAAAAGGCATTGTTGATTATGATAAGAACAAAAGGATGTTTGTGACTGCTCCGTCATCTAAAGGTGACGGCTTCCAGAGGTAAGCCCCAGACTTTTCAGCCCAAAAGTCAAAATATTATACGAAGCGTTGAGGTCTCTATGCAGATGACAATTACAAATAGGGCAATCGTGCCAGCGGAAGGAGACAGCCTTCTTGCCGATTTTTTGTAAAGTAAAGCAAATCAATTTAGGGGAAACTATACGTGAGTCATTCTGAAACAAACGATCTTCTTGGATTGCACGATCTAATCAACTTAGATATTGATGAAGATGCAAAGGGCTTTAGTGCTGCTTCCTTACGCAAATCTCGTTCAATCCATCAAGAGTTTGTTAAGAGATATGGTAGAGTCCCCACTTCTATTTTAATACATGATAGAGTAGAATCGAGCAGAAAAACAATCGACTTATCAAAAGAAGGAAGAGGTGGGGGATACGTTCATCACTATAAAAAGAATAAAAAAACAATGATCGCCCGCAAAGACTTTACTCCAGGACTTGAAAAAACAGGAATGGTTCTTCAAGGACGCACAGGGTATCTTTCCGCATTTCCACAAAATGTTGGTAGAATGATAGTTGATTTTTACTGTCCTGAGAAAGGTGTTGTATATGATCCTTTTGCGGGCCACGACAGTCGTATGCAATTATGCTTTCAATTAAATAGAAACTATATTGGAGTTGATGTCTGTCACGAATTTATGGAAGACAATAAAAAGATTAAAAAAATCCTTTATCAGAGAAGAAAAGAAAGTCTTAATGTAGAAAAACATAATTCATGGATAAAATTGATTGAAAAGAGTTCTGATGATACGGGACTTCCTGATAATTGTGCTGATTTCACAATCACAAGTCCTCCTTATTATAGCCTGGAGAAGTATGGGGATGAGCCCGAACAGTTAGGAAATGCAAAAACATACAAAGATTTTTTAAAATCACTTACTAATCATGTTAGAGAAAATTATAGACTTTTAAAACCAAATTCTTTCTGTGCTTGGTTCATAGCGGATTTCAGGAAAGATAAAAAATTTCATCCTTTTCACATTGATTTATATAATATATTTGAATCTGTGGGATTTGAACCATTCAATATTTATATAGTTGATCTTGGTCATACTGTTAATCAACAATTTGTGCAGGTGATTCAACAGACAAAAATCTTTCCTAAACAACATGAATATATTTTAGTATTTAGGAAATCTTAAGTCAACTACCGTCAGCTAAAGCAGACGGCTTGTAACTCCCCTTGCGAGGGCTACGATACGGCTATTGACTGAGCCACCACCTGGATAGAATGTTACACACATTAAATACATTTGTCAAGAGAAATCTTTTACAGAAAGGAGGCGGGCAATTCCTCCGCCAGATAAATCAGGTGGTCTCCTTGCCCAATTCTAATGAATATGTAGAGATTGATGTCAAAACAATCGGACAATCTGATTTAGCTGTTCGATTCAATGGTGGAGATAAAAACTTTTGGATTCCCAAAAGCTGTATGGAAGATTGGCCTAATCTTAACAAAACAGGAACAGCATTGGTTATAAGATGGTTTGCAGAAGAAAAAGAATTGATTTAATTTTTGGGGGAGGCGGTGTCGCAGCAAGATACTTGCGTTGAAAACCATGACGCAACAGTCCCAAGTACTTAAAAAGGAAAGGGCGGGAATGTTTTTGCAAAATTGCTTTTGGGCAATTCCTGGAGCGTTCTGTCAAATATTAAAATGGTGTTATATATAATAGGACTGTATCGGTGAGAATCCGGTCCTCCCTCATCACACAACGAATAAAGGAAATATTACATGGAAAAAAAGAAAGAAATTAAATCCAAAACAGCAAGAAGATGGTTAAGACGAAATTCATTCCAAATAATCAGATTTGTGCTTGGAGAGAGCAAATATAAAAAAGGAAGTCGTTGACATAAACAATATTTGCTGTGCAAAGATATTGAAGCAAGATGTAAAAAAATACAAAATAATATATAAAGGAGAAAGAATGAAAGTAAATAGAGAAGAATTATTAAATGCTGTAACTACTGTACGCCCAGCCACTTCAAGAATTGAAGACATGGCTAATCTTTATTTTTCAGGAGAGCATATAGTAGCCTACAATAACAGTATATGTTGTCATGCTCCTTTCAAATCTGATTTTTCTTTTATAGTAAATACTGATTTGCTTTACAACTTTCTTTTAAAGATTTCAGCAGACGAAATAAACATGATGTTGCAAGAAGAAAAATTGTTATTAAAGGTGAAAGGAACGAAAGCCACTTTTACAACGATACTTGAAAGCGATATTGTCAATCGTGCAGAAAAAATAAAAGAAGAAATAGATAGTCTTGAAATTAAAGATTTACCTGAAGACTTTGTTGAGGGAGCTTTCTTATGTATGTTCTCCGCTTCAAGAGATCCTTCACTTGGTACATTGACTTGTTTGAATGTAAAAGGAAAACAGATCTCTTGTTCGGATAATAAGAGAGTCAGTATTTATCTTATGAAAGAAGAAATGGAAGAAATTATGATTGAAGCTTCAATTGCTTCTTTGTTATATAAATTAAAAGATACGGAAATCACAGGGTACTCTGTATCTGATGCGTGGATACATTTCCACACATCAACAAATATTCTTTTAAGCGTTAGACGGATATTAGGAACGTATCCTGATTTTAGTTCTTTTTTTGTTAAGTTTGGAGGAACTAAAATAAGTTTGCCAGAAGAATTAAAAAACTCTATTGAGATGGCTTCCCTTATAATTGATAAAGAAGAAACTTCAGTAAATCATAGGGTATCAATTAATCTGAGTAAGAATAAAATAGAATGTAAAGCTTCTTCTTCTCAAGGAGAGATTACGAAGAGTCCTGAAATTGAATATGATGGTAAAGAAGTTTCTTTTTCTATTAATCCTACTTTTCTGCTTCAAGTGCTTGAAAAGGCAACTACTATGTATATTAAAGAAGGGAAAGCTATGTTCAGAGCAGGAAGTTTCAGACATATAATGATGTTACCGTCTTCATAATAAGGAGGGAAAAATGGAGGATCTTACAAAAAGCAACACTTCAACCACTATCTCAAGAAGTACTTTGATCAGTAGTACTACAGGATCTCCAAAATTGAATGGAAGATTGGTCCAGATAAAAAACATTATTGAATAAAATATGGTGCTCGTTGTCTTTATATAAGGAGAATTTTTAAAATGAGAACAATAATTTTTTTATCGGCGATGTTTATAGCTGCTGCGATAAATATAGAATATTACCAGAAGCATGAGTTAGGAGCCTCTATTGTGACAGTAATATCTTTTGTTTGGGATATTTTAGATTACATCTTAAAAAGGGATTATTAAAACCATGTCTGATTTCTTCACACGACACGAACTCGATTCTTTTGCTTCTGTAGAATCAGCAAAAATAGAAGAACCACAATGTTTGCAATGTGGTCTTTATAAGAATCTCAAATACCCTAAAATGTCTTATACGGGAAATGGACGTAAAAATTGTTTAATAATCGCCGAAGCTCCTGCAAGAGAAGAAGATGCTGAAGGAATCCAACTCATAGGAGAAGTCGGTCAATATTTTAGAAGGAAATTAAGAAATTATAATCTTGATTTAGATGAAGACTTTTATAAAATCAATGCCGTAAATTGTTGGCCGAGAGATTATACAGGAAGTACAAGAACCCCAACAAAATCAGAAACAGAATTTTGTAAACCCTTAGTTGATAAAGTCATAGAAGAATTAAAACCTCGTTATATTTGGTTGATGGGTGGAGCAGCAATAGAATCCTTTTATCTAAGAGAGTTCAAAAGAGTACAACCAACAAGATGGAGAGGATTATGTATTCCTGATCAAAAAACAAACGCTTGGGTATTTCCTTTATTTCATCCTTCTTATTCTATGCGAACAGAGAACAAAGATCTAAATTTAGTAGCACAATATGACAGAGATTTGAAACAAGCTGTAGAACATTTAAATTATCAACAAGATGTTCCTTCTTTACAACAAGAACGTATTCATTGTCTTTATTCTTTTATTGATGTCAAAAAACTTCTTGAAAATTTTATATTAAATCCCCCAAAGTTTTTATATATAGATTTTGAAACAACAGGAATAAAACCCTACAGAGCAGGACATAAAATTGTTTGTGTGTCTTTATGTTGTAGTATGAATGAAGTTTATTCTTTTCCCTTGTTATATAGAGATCATTGGACTCCTAAAGAATATACTCAGATTAAAGATAAAATCAGAAAGATTTTATTCACAAAAGAAATTAAGAAGCAAGCTCACAATTTAAAATTTGAAAATATATGGGCAAAAGAAATTCTTAATATCAACATACAACCGTGGGATTGGTGTTCAATGACAGCATCCCATATTCTTGATAATAGAAGGGCTTTTACTTCTTTAAAATTTCAAAATTATATAAATTTTGGAATCTTACCTTACGATAAGTGTATTTCTAAATATTTAGAAACTACGGATAAAGAAGGATTTAATAAAGTAGAAGAAGTTCCTCTTGACGAATTGCTTGAATATTGTGGCAAAGATTCTCTATATGGTTTCCGTTTAACTCTAAAACAAAAACAGGAATTTAAAAAAAGAAAAGGAAAACTAATTAATGCTTATAGATTTTTTCATAAAGGACTTATAGAATTTGCTCATATAGAAAATACTGGTATTAATGTGGATGAAGAATATTATGAAAAAACAGACAAAGATTTAAAAGAAAGGATTGAATCTCTTAAAAATAAATTATTACAGGGAGAAGAAGCAAAGAGATTTGAAAAGAAAAAATACAGGAAGATTGATCTTAATTCAAACAAGGATTTGGGAACTCTTATCTATGATGTACTTAAAGCCGATCCTGTTAGAACAGCGAAAAATAATTATAGTGTTAATGAAGATGCTTTAAAAAGATCGAAACTTCCTTTCGTTAGTGCTCTATTAAAGCTCCGAAGCCTTGAACAGACTAAAAATACTTTTCTTTCTCAGTTCAGAAGATTTGCAGTTAATGGTAAAATACATCCAACTATTGATTTGCATTTGACTGTTTCCTATCGTTCTGCATCTTCCCAACCTAATATCCAAAATATACCTGTAAGAGAGGAAGAAATAAAAAACTATTGCAGGAAAGGGGTGATTCCTTCTAAAGGAAATAAATTTGTGGAATCAGATTTTTCAGGTGTTGAAGTCTGCACAAGTGTTTGCTACCATAAAGATCCAAACATGATAAAATACATTACCGATCCTAAAAGTGATATGCATAGAGATTCTGCAATGGATATATGGATACTTCCTATTGAAGAAATCACAAAAGACATTCGTTTCTATGCAAAGAATGATTGGACTTTTGCAGAATTCTATGGTTCTTATTATAAAGATTGTGCAAAATCTTTATGGGAAGATTGTGCAAGACTTAAAACAGTTTCAGGAGTTTCTGTAAGACAACATTTAAGAGACGTTAAGATTAGAACTCTTGGAGATTTTACAGATCATTGTCAAGACGTTGAAAGAAAATTTTGGGATGTTAAATTTAAAGTGTATAAAAAGTGGAAAGAAGAAAACAATGATCTTTACAGAAAACAGGGGTATCTTGAATCATATATGGGATTTGTTTATTCAGGACCAATGTCGTTTAATGAAGTTTGTAATTATCAGATACAAGGAACAGCATTTCATCTTTTATTATGGACAATGCTTGAACTTGCAAAAATAAGAAAAGAAGAAAAGTGGGAATCAAAAGTGATAGAAGAAACACATGACAGTATGTTACATGATACTCCTCCTGAAGAAGAAGAACATCTTATTAAGACTATCAATTATATAGGAACTGAAAAAATAAGAGAAGCATTCCCCTGGATAATAGTTCCATTAAGTATTGAACATGAATCTTCTCTTGTAGATGGTAGTTGGGCGGAGATGTCAAAAGGATATATAGAAGAAAAGAGACCAGCAAGAAGAACAACTACTAATAAAAGGGGGTGATATAAATGTATTCTGTTAACGAAATAATAAGTGGTATGCTTATTGATCTCAGTAATGATGATATGGTAAACGATATTATCAAATTTGAAAGAGGAAACGGAGCAGCAGGAACTCGGATTAGAAAAAGATTGCAAGATATAATAGACGAGATTAAGGCTCTTAGAAAGGAAATACAAAAAATCAAAAATAAAAGAAAAAATTAAATGTTTCATCAATAATATGCTATAATGTATATATGAAAGATAAAAGAAAGGAAAACTAAATGCCTTTATATATTGATTATCGACCAGATTCCCTTGAACAAGTTGCGGGAAATGAACAAATAGTAACTGCTCTTAGCAATCTTGTTTCTCGTAAAGAAGGAAGACCACATTCGTTTCTTTTTACGGGGAGACCAGGATGTGGGAAGACTACATTTGGTTTCGTGCTTAAAAATCTTCTCGAAGTATCAGACGAGGATTTTCATATTTATGATACAGCAAACACAAGAGGAATTGATGTCATACGAGGTATAATTGATGATATGAAATATAGTCCTCTTAATGGAAAAAATAAATTGTATCTACTTGATGAATGCCATATGGCCACCACTGAAGCTCTTAATGCTTTATTAAGAACTCTCGAATATGGATGTCCTGAACATTGCTATTTCGTTTTATGCACAGCAGAATTTGATTCTATTAAGAAAACTCTTAGAGAAGCTTTGGGGCGTAGATGTGCAAGATTTGAAGTGAAAGCTCTTAATCCAAGAGAAATGACGGATTTTCTTAATGGGATTCTTAAAAGCGAAGGATTTGAAGAATACCCTGAGAACATAATTTCCAAAATAATTTCTGTTGCTGATGGTTCTCCAGGGGAAGCTCTTAATGCTCTTGATTCGGTCATTGAACTTACTGATGAAGAAGAGATCATTAAAGCTATTGAAGGATATATATATGGTGGAAAAGAAGTAATAGAGATTTGTCACATTCTTGTTAATGATAAAGTACTTCAAAAATGGAGAGAAGTTTCAAAAATTTTAGCCCAATTAAAAGTGGAAGATGTTGAACGATCACGAAGAGCCATGTTAAGTTATTTTGAAAAGATTTTATTGAATAAAGCAGATCCTTCTGTAGCTAATATGATGACTCTATTAACTGAAAGTTTTATGTACACAGGAAGAGCTGGATTAACTTTAACTTGTTATTATATTTGCAGGAAGCTTGAAGGACTTTCTGATGATATTCCTTTTTAAAGGAGGAGAAATAAAATGACAGTACCAATAAATTATAAAGAAGATTTAGAAATTGATCTTGCAATTCTTGAAAAGAATTGGTCAGAACAAGCACTTCTTTTTGCAAAGTGGGGAGAACTTCATGCACAAGTTACATCAATACGTGATCGAAAAAGAGAAGAACTTGATATAAAAAAAGCAGAAGTTGAAAAGGATATAAGATCAAATCCAGGAAAATATTCTCTTGATAAAATTACAGAAAACGCTATTAGTGCTTGTTTGAAAACAGAAGAATCTATCAAAAAACTATCAAATGAATTGATAGATCTAAATGAATCAGTTAATATACTCAGTGTTGGAAAGACTTCTTTTGACCATAGAAAAGAAGCACTCAAAGGACTCACACAATTATATTGTGCTGATTATTTTGCAAAACCCAACATACCCGAAAAAGCGAGAGATACTTTTGATAGAGATATTGTTACACAGAAACATAAAGAAGCCCTCAAAGAAGGAAGTGAAAAATTAAAGAAAAGACCAGTGAAGAGAAATGTTTGATATTATAAAAATATTACTAATATTTGGAATAGGACTTATTTTATTTTATTTACTAATACGTCTTGGTTCCTTTGCTATTTTTAAATCAAAACAAGACGTAAAAAAACACAAGGAGGATTAAGAAATGTCATTTAGAAAAAAAGCAACAAAATTTAAACAAAGTCTTGATGAGAGGCACAAGGAAAGTGCGGAAAGAAAAGATGAGTCTATGTTCAGTTCAATTTTCCTTATGGAAAAATTAAAGAGGATGATGCCCAATGGTGTTAATTTCTGGCGTCCAGCAAAAGGAGACCATGAAATAGACATTATTCCTTTCATAGCAGGGAAGAATCACCCCAGAGATAAAGAAGGAGAACCCTCTTATCTTATTGATATTTGGGTTTATCGTTTTGTAGGATCAATGAAAGAAAGCTTTGTATCTCCAGCAAGAAACTTCAAAATTATAGACCCCATAGCAGAATATATCAATACACATAATCTTTCAACACAACAATTTAAGAAGCACTCAGCAGATAGACGTGTTGTTTATTTAGTATGGGTACATGATACTGCTGAAGAAGAAGCAAAAGGATTACAAATTTGGGAAGTAGCCCATTTCTATATGGAAGCTAATCTGACAGAGATTTCGAAGAAGCCTCGTGAAGGAGGATATATTCCTTTTTCTCATTGGGATCATGGCAAAAGAATTGCTTTCAGCATTCAAAGTAGTGGTAAATATATAGATGGGGATGGTATTGAAAGAGAAGGAATCTCTTATAAAGGACATCGTTTTATTGATAGACCTTCCCCAATTCCTGAAGAAATCCTTGATCAATCTTTTCCTCTTGATGAAACTATAGAAATGAGGCCCTCTTATGAAAAAATCTATGAAGCTTTCTATGCTAAAAAAGTAAGTGATGGGAAAGAAACAGAAGAGACCAATGAAGAAGTAGAAGAGAACGAAACAGAAGAGACTCCTGATGAAGTTGAAGAAGGAACTTGTCCTTATGGAGGTTCTTTTGGAGAAGATAATGATCAGCTTGAAGATTGTAGTTCATGTGATCTTTGGGATAATTGTTCTGACGCTCAATTAGAAAGTTCTATCGAAAGTGGTGAAGAAGAGACAGAAGAAGAAGAGGAAGAGACAGAAGAAGAAGAGGAAGAGACAGAAGAAGAAGAATCCCCTCCCTCTAAAAAGAAATTTGCAAAAAAAGAAGAGAAAACTCCTCTTAAAAAGAAAGCGATTATCAGAAGGAAGAAATGAAAATTATAGATAGAACGAAAGCGGCAGCAAGAGAGATAAAAGAAGAGTTGAAAAAGTCAGCTAAGATCCCTCAATCTTCTCCTTCTAAGGGGGATCTCAATTTAGTAACTTCTACAGGTTCAACTCTTCTTGATCTTGCAATATCAGGAAATCGTGTTCATGGAGGAGGACTTCCTTCAGGAATTTTAATAGAAATATATGGTCCTTCAGGAAGAGGAAAAACTGCCATTCTTGCGGAGATTATGGGGGGAATTCAAGCAAGAGAGGGAGAAGTTATGTTCCTCGATCCTGAAGCAAGACTCGACAAAGAATATGCCCATATTTATGGAGTAGCTATTGATAAGTCTAATTACAAAATGCTTGATACTGTTCAAGAAGTTTTTGATTTCATAGAAAATTGGTCTCCTAAATCAAAAGACAAGAATGTTTCTCATGCTATAGGGGTGGACTCTCTTGCCGCTTTATCTACTGATTTAGAACTTAGTGATTCAGGAGATACAATGGGTATGAAACGTGCAAAGGAATTCTCTCAAGGACTTAGAAAGATTTGTAGATTGATTAAGAAAAATAATTGGCTACTTCCTTGCACTAATCAAATCAGACAAGGGATGTATGGAGAAACAACTCCTGGAGGAAAATCGGTTGAGTTTTATTCTTCTCTTAGAATAAGAGTAGGATCTCCGAAAAGCAATAAATTCATTATAAAAAAAGAAAAAATGAAATATGAAGACGAGAGACAGGTTGATGTCAATCAAGTGGATGGAATTCGTTCTGTTTGTAAAATAACAAAAAACATTATTGATAGCCCCCATAGAGAAGCGGACATTTATATTATGTTTGGATATGGTATTGATGACATCAGAGGAAATTTGCAGTATATAAAAGACATGACAGGAAAGACTCGTTATAATTGCATTACTAAAGAATATCAGAGTATGGAAAGAGCTATTGATTATATAGAAGAAAACAATCTTGAATCAGAGTTGAAAGAATTGACTATAAATGTTTGGGAGCAAGTGCAAGATGTTCTTAAAACGAAAAGAAAACCAAAAAGGAGATGAACATGAAACGTGTAGGCATTTTAGAAAAAATAGACTCTAATGGGAAAAGTCGATTTACGCCGGTACATAAAAATATATTTGGTAAATGGACTTCTATAAGATACATCAATTCTAAATGATTTAAATTAGGAGAAGAATATTGAAAAAGTATTCAGAACAAAAACTATATGGAGCTACTAATAAAATTATTTCCCTTCCAAAAAATAATGTTCTTTTAAAGAAAAACGCTTTGCAGAAAAAAAAATTTTGTTGTTCAGACTCAGTAGAAGTATATAAGGAAGAGGAAGGAATTATGAAAAATAAAAGAATAGGGATAAAACTTGGTAAGACAGTCAATATGGGTAATTATGAATCTCTCAGAATAGACATTGAATTGTCAGGGGAGATAGGAAATAAAGAATTTTCAGAAGCGATAGAAGACTTATCAGATGAGGGTAATGAACTGCTTGAACGAGAAATTGAGATTGCAATAACAAAACAGCATGGTGATTAAAAATGAAAAAAAGAATTAAAATATCCTCTGCTAAAGCGAAGGGTAGGAAGCTACAACAATGGGTTGCTAAAAAAATATCTGAAATTACAGGACTCCCTTGTGGTAAAGATGAACTAATCGAATCACGTGAAATGGGGCAGACTGGTGTGGACATAAAACTTTACGGTGATGCAAAAGAGATGTTTCCTTTTAGTGTCGAGGCTAAATATCAGGAGACATGGTCTCTTCCTGCTTGGATTAAAGATGCAAAAGACAATCAAGCTAAAGGAACAGATTGGTTATTATTTATAAAGAAAAATTTTCACGAAGAAATAGTGATTATGGATGCTGTTGCGTTTTTTGATTTATATGAACAATATATTCAATTCGTATTTAGAGGAAAAAAGAATGGATGATCGAACAAGTAGAAAAATAGTAATGGGAGCCTTACAATTATTTGAAGCAAATCAACCAATAGAAAACATAAAAGAAGTTATAGTTGTGTTATTTCCAGAACAACATAATGAATAAAAAATCTTTCAAAGAAAAAAGATGTAATAAATGTTCAAGTCTATTTTTTCCCACAGGGGGGAAACAAAAATTCTGTTCTACTTGTAAAAAAGAATCAGACAAACCTAAAAGGAAATATGAGTTCATTCAATTACTAAGTAAGCAACATACTTTTGCTATATGTCCTCAATGTGAAAAATCATACATAGCATATACTGATTGGCGGGGAACAGTAACTCCTCGATTGCGTTGTGATCAATGTAAATCTCTCTTGGATTCAGAAGAATATAATGGAGAACAAATAGTATTATCAAATAATAATATACCATTTGATATTGATATTTATGCTGTAGGAATAAGAATATAAATGATAAAGACAATTGAAATACAGAATCTTAAAGGACATCAACATACAGTTCTTGAATTAAGCAAAGGACTTAATGTAATCAAAGGTACTTCTTTTAGTGGAAAGAGTTCAATTCCTTTTGCTATAAAATGGAATCTATTAAATAGACCTTCAGGCATAGGATTCAGAACTTATTCAAATTCTAAAAATGAAGTATATTCAGCAATAGAATTTGAAGAAGGTACTTTCAGTATAAGAAGAAAGTCGGACGATCTAAATGTATATGAAGTTCCTGAAGGAATACTTGAAGCTATAGGAACAGATGTCCCTGAAGAAGTGCAGAATATTACAAGAATGTCTGATCTTAATATACAATTACAAACTGATGATTATTTTATGTTAAGAGAATCTCCAGGAGTAGTTGGTAAAGAATTAAACAAAATAGCAGGACTTGAAATTATAAACGAAGTCTTTCAAAACTGTGAAAGTTTGATACATAAAACTCAAACAGATCTATCTTATTGTGAAGCTGATATAGAAGAATCAAAAGAAAAACTAAAACGCTATGTCAATCTTAATATTATAGAACAATTAGTAAATGAAGTTTCTAAATTAATTAAAGAACACGAAACCCTACTTAATAGAACAGACAGTTTAGTTTTTCTTACTGAAGAAATAAGAACCGAAACACAACATTTGAATGATCTTACAGAATGGCTTTCAATCGAATCTAAATATAATGAAATATCAGAATTGATACTTGTTTATGATAATGAAGAAAAAAGGATTTGCAATTTAGACGTTCTTATTTCAAATATTACAGAAGAAAAAGAATTAATTGAAAATTTAGAAGAATGGTTATTGATTGAAAAAGAGCATGTTTCTCTTAAAAAAAGGATTGATCAATACACTACACTTAAAAATAAGCTTGTTTCTTTGATGAACGTATGTTCTGATATGCGTCAGATAGAGAAAGCTCTTAAAACACACTCTACGGAGCTTGAGAAGCAACAAAAAGCATATAAAACATTCTTAGAAAAGCATAAAGTATGTCCTCTATGTGGAAATAAATTAGTGGAGGAATAAAATGTTTTTAGCAGAAGAAATTGTTAAATTAATAATAGAAGAAGGAAAAAATTATGGAACTCATCCAGATGAAGTTGCAAGGATCTATTCTTTTTTTCTATGTGTTAGTAATGAATTAATCAAAGAAATGAAAAAAATAAGGAAGGAAGAAAGGAAGAAAGGAAAAAACGTAATGAATATTAATAGTAAAGATAAATATGTAACTGATGGTAAAAATAAATGGGTTTGTGTGGAATCAAACGAGGGGTTTGCATAACGTAAAACTCAGCGGCGCTTTTGGGCGTCCACTGGAGTGATTTGTTAGATGGAGGTTTTAAATTATGATGACGACAGGAAAGAAAAATATTGAGCAAGTAGAAATACTTTCGATAACCTGTGATAAATGCGGAACGAAATATACACCAAAAGATATTATAGAATGGCAAGAATTACATTGCATCAATTTCACTGGTGGCTATGGTTCTGTTTTTGGGGATACGTCGGAGGTAAAGGTGGATTTTTGCCAGCGTTGCTTGAAGGAGCTTATCAAACCCTATTGCAGGGTAGACGGATTATCAATTGCGGACATCTAACCATGAATTAACCGGTGTAGCCTTATCACATCCGGTTGAATGATTTGTTATGTGACATTTTAAGGAGATGAATTGAAACCAACTAAACCAAACAAAACAGGCAAGGCAACAGCAGCAGATACTGTGTTTACAAACGATAAAACAGCCAAATGGATTATTGATTATTTTAAGCCGTATGGCAGCATCATTGACCCTTCGGCTGGCAATAACGCATTTTTTGATAAATTTCCGAACATTGAAAAATATAGGTGCGAAATTAAAGAAGGGACTGATTTTTTGCATTGGCATAAAACAGTGGACTGGATAATCACAAATCCGCCATACAGTATTTACGACCAATTTCTTGAACATGCGTTTAAGATTGCGGACAATGTTGTTTTCTTTGTGCCGATAGCAAAAGCGTTCAAGAGCAATAAGGTTCAAAAAATGGTTAAAGAATATGGTGGACTCAAAGAATTGATATACATGGGGAATGGAAGCCGACATGGATTTGCATTTGGTTTTCCAGTTGGATGCCTTTATTATAAACGTGGCTATGTCGGTGATTGTAGGATTACGGATGTTGCCACATAACGCCCTGCATAAGCGGTGGCGTAGCCCGTCCACCTTAATTAAGGAGAGTCTTGATATTTTAAAAAAGGAAAAAGAATGAAATTTCTATGTATGGGAGATCTCCAATTACGAGTAACAATTCCTGTAAATCGAATTGATAATTTTTTTGAAACTCAAGACAGAAAGATAGATTGGATTTTAAATACAGCAAAAGAAGAAAAGTGTGAATACATTCTTCAACCTGGGGATTTCTTTGATAGTTGGAAAATTCCTCATTTTCTTGAAAGATACATTATTGAAAAGTTGAAGAAAAATAAAATAAAAATGATAGCCGTTTATGGTCAGCATGATCTTCGTTATCATAGTTCTGATAGAAAGAACACCCCTCTTGCTGTGCTTGAAGCAGCAAAGGTTGTTTCTGTTTTAGCAGAAGACAATAAAGAACCTTCTATAGTAATTCCTGGAAGTATATCTATTTATGGATGTTCCTGGAAAGAGCAAATACCAAAGATAAATAAAAAGATATTAGGGATTCATATTCTTCTAATGCACAAAATGATTATAGATAAAGTGGAAGGATGGGAAAAGAATTTCATGGGAGTGCAAGAGCTTTTCGATACAACTGAATTTGATCTGATGGTAACAGGAGATAATCACAAGGGATTTGCTTATAGTGATGGAGAAAGACATCTAATTAATTGTGGTTCTTTACTAAGATCAGATATAGATCAAAAAGAACATGAACCCTACGTTTATATATATGATTCAACAACACGGAAGATGAAAGGAATTCCTATTCCTATTGAACCTTTCAAAGCAGTTATGAATATCAGCAAAGCGGAAGAAGAAAAAGAAGAAGACGAAAGACTTGGTGTGTATATAAAGAGTTTGAAAAAAGATGTGAAACTGACTGGTCTTAATTTTAAAGACAATCTTTTTCATTATATAAAAGAAAATAAAATTGTTGGTGGAGTTAAAAACATTCTTAATGAATTGATGGAGAAACATGGACATACATTGTGAAAATTGTTTTTTTTGGAAAAGAGTAAAATGGAGCAACACTAAAGGCAAATGTTTTATTACTGGAAATTACTCAGCAGAACATTTTCTATGTTATGTAAACAGAAAAAGATTAAAGGAATTGAAAAGACATGAGAGGATCTGTATCAAAAATGGTGAGAAAAAAGGCAATGTCAGAGTTAAACAGAACAGAATTGAAAGGTCCAATGAAGGCAATTGCTTTTAAGAAAGGATGTAGAGAAACTAAAAAGCAATATAATACAATTAATATTCCTGCTTTACCTAAAGTTGTTTATCTAAACAAAAAGCACACAAAAGAATCTTTGATTGACTTCAAAGAAAGAAGGAGAAAAAGCAATGCCAGAAGAAGAGAAAGAGAATTTAAAAGAAATAATGAAGGAGATGCAGGACTTACAAGAAGAGATAGAAAAAAGCAGAATGGACAAAGCCATGTCTGAAGGGAGACTTTCTTCTTCTCTTGATAGATTGAAAAAAGAATATGGATATAATTCAATCGAGAGCGCAGATAAGGAGATTAAAAAGAATAAACTTGAGCTTACTTCTCTAAAAGAAAAGATTACTGAAAAATTTAATAAATTAAAATTAGAATATGAATGGTAAATGGGAAAGGAGAAAACAGATGAAAAAATTATTGCTCATAATAATTGTAATGTTTTGCATAATAGGTTGTGCAAAGAAAGTATATTATAAAGAAAATTATTCAGTCGAACAAGCAAGACAGGACTATTTAGAATGTAAATTGCATGGAGATTCTGTTGGAATGTTGACATTCAATCCTCTTATAGCTGCTCAATTAACAAGAGATTGTATGCTTGCAAAAGGATATTCTATTGTAAACTTAGATCAATTAGAAGGAGAGTGAAGATGGAAGAGATGTTTCTGAATATAATTCGAGCCATATCAGATAGTAGATTCTGGTTATTACCAATCTTGCTTTTCTGTTTAATAATAATGATAATTAAAATGTTTAAAGAACTTAATAAAGATTATTGACGTAAACTGCTGACAGCTAAAGCAGGCAGTTTCCTTGCCTAATTTTATATGAATATAATTGAAATCACATCTGAGTTTGAAAGAATAGCTGAAAGAATCGCTGAGAAGAAGATTGAGCGTACTTTGTTAAAAAAGAGAATCAAAGAGCACATTGACAAAGAAACTGCTCTAAAACAACGACTCAGTGACTCAAAACAAGCAAGAATAGTCTTACAAGAAGTCGCAAAACAGACTCAGCAGAACTTGGAGTTTCATTTATCTAATCTTGTAACTATGGCTTTACATTCGATTAATCCAGAATGGCCTAAATTTGTTGCTTTAATAACAATCAGAAGAAATAAAACAGAATGTGATCTGTTATTTGAAGAAGAAGGAGTCAGGAGCAAACCACTTGATTGTGCTACAGGAGGTCCTCTCGATGTAACTTCATTTGCTTTACGCATTTCTTTTTGGTGTCTAAAAAGAAACAGACCCTCCTTTATTCTTGATGAACCTTTTAGGAATGTGTCCCCTGATCTTCAAAAGAAAACTTCAAATATGGTAAAAAAAATATCAGAGGAAGTGGGAATTCAAATATTAATGATCAGCCATCAAGAAAATGTGAGTATATCAGCAGATAAGGTATTTCTAAATACAAAAAAGGGGGGAATAAGCAGAACAGAGGAAATAAATTAAATTAAATCTCCAACAAATTAATTAATTCTTGAGTCCCCTGATCAATCCCCTCATTGTTATATAAAGCATTTATTTTTGTATTACAATAAGCACATCTTATTCGAGGGAGGAAATTCCCTCCTGTCCAATTAAGAAATCTTATATGAATACAACCACACATTGGACAAATACATTTAATCCTTCTATTCTCTGATTTTAATAAGTTATGTTCTTCAGGATGACAGTCCTTCCGTTTACAATATTTTTGATTATGAATATTTGGAGCAAAGGGCCTAAGACAGACAGGACAAAGTCTTATTTCTATTTTCATTTAAAACCCCCATTGTTTTGCCCAATCTTGTATAGAAATAACTTGTTGCTTTTTAATATATTCTCTGTGTGTAGCACATTTTGTAATAACGTCTTGATATATAGCTTGTAATACAGCTTGTGAACCTTTTGTATTTTGCATCATTTTTTGTGCGAGTTTTTCTCCCCCAAACATATATGTTGCTATACAACGATTCCTCACGTAGTCATCACGATTCCAATGATAATTTCTCTTTTCTCCATGATGGAACAAAGGATCTCCAGGGAACATCCATTTTTTCTTTCCGAGGATTGCCTTAGTGAAGTTAGTAAAATTTTCCCCTCCCCCATATATTCCAAGCTCGACTGGCCAACCCCCAAGTTCATTATAGAGTTTCTTAGTCATCATCATACCACAAGTACTGGAAACAGGAACTTCATAAGGTTCTTCTGCATGTTTGTATCTTGTTAATGAATAATGATATTCTGCTCTTGTTTCATCTATGACAAGTTTATACTGTGTTTTGTGGGACTCAAGAATTTTATATGTTAAGGGTAAATGCAAAGAACCATTCATTCTTTCGTGATGTTCTCTATAATATTTATACATTTTATAAAGAACATCTCTTCCTATAATACAATGACTGTCTGAAAAAAATAATATATCGGAATTCGCTCGTTGAACTCCTAAATTTTTTGATTGCCAATGAGATAGTTTATGTTCATATTTGAGATATTTTAACCAAGGATTTCCTCTAAGAGAAGCCTCTACTGCTTCACCCCCCTTATCTCTTTCTCTATTCTGTGCTTTAACTTCTTCACAATAGTTATCTACAGCAAGGATTTCAAAATCCACCCTGTCTTTTAATTCTTGTGCTATGCTTTGAATAGTAAAAATAACTTGTGGAAATTCGTTCACACAAACGGTATTATCACTGATAATTCCGTCATAAGGGCATCACCTCCTTTCTTCTTTTCCAGACAAGTTTTCTGGACTTAGATTGTTTTTTCTAAATTCTTGATTCTTCCACGGTACGATTATAGACAATTCAGTCATATTACACTCCTTTCTTTTCCCATTCCATAAAAAATGCTTTAGATCCTTTTTTCTGCCAACCTGTTGCTAACAACCATTTTCTTCCTAAATCTTGTATAGTGGGAGGACTGTTTGGTTTTCCATATACTCCATAAGACCATTTAGCCACTTCCCCCATTATTTCTTTAGGTCCGTGATGGAATTGCTTTTCTGGATTTCTGGTAATATCAATGTAAGGAGCAATATTTCTTACAAACTCTCCTTTAATTAAAGAAGGATGTCCACAAAAACCAGTACTCATTTTAAGTTCTTCAGGACATTCAAAATATTCTCCGTTCCAGGGGAAGAACTTATCCCAGTTTTTCATCTGATTTTCAGTTGATTTAAACTGAGGAAGACGCAGGAGAGCAAGGTTTTCATGCCTTGTAAGCATATCTATCATATCTTGCAAATTAACTTCATGTAATAATTTCCAATCATCTTCTAAATGAAAAGCAAATTCTGATATTACATTGTCCCATGTCCATTTAAAAGCAGCCGAAAAATTAGGAGTGTCCGGGGCTTTAAAAAGAATTTCTATTTGTGGAAAAACAATATGACAAACATCCATTATACATTCTAAATGATCTTTATCAGGACCTACAGGATCAACATTTACAAACATTCTGATAGGATAATCTTTGAATAGATTCTTTTTAAAAGATGTTAATGTCTGTTCTAAAATTTCATGTCTTCTGCAAGCTGTAATGACAATATCTATCATTGTAATGTCTCCCTTAGTATGCTTTTTGTTTCTTCCTTTACTTGTCGAACGTACTCTCTTGAGCATCCTAATATTTTTCCTATTTCTGTTCCATTATATCCATAAATATACCATAGAATTACAATCTTTTTTTTCTTTTCTGATAATTTTTTTATGCTTTTTTCAAAGAAACTCATATTAGAATATAGTTTTTCAAAAGAAAAAGAGACTTTTCTTTCTGCTTCTTTTTGACTTACTTCCATGCCCCCTTCTTCTGAATACTGTGAAGAACTCAAGGGGATTAAAAAAGCTTTATTCTTTTTAGGAAGACCCCCTATCCCTCTTTTGCTTTCTTTCTTTAAACAATTTTTTATTCCCCATTTAATGTTTGAAGAGATAAAAGTAGAAAGAGAGGCTTTTGATGAATGATTAGCATTATAATCTTTATAATGTTTTAATGCTTCTATAATTCCTTCTTGTTGCAAATCTTCTACTTCTAAAAAAGAAGGAAAGTAGGAAGTGTATTTAAGTGAAATAATTCTTGCAAGATTCATTATTGTTTTTATATCCATCTCATTCATTTTTTTTCTCGAAGTAAACTAAGTTGTGATTAAAAAAAGCTTTTATACCATCTTTCTTTCTAAATGGTTCTAATTCTTTTTTGAATAACTCTGCTATATAATCAATAGAGTGATATTCTCTTTCTTCAAACTTTTTATTCCAGTATTCAAAAAATTGACAGTTGACATGAGAATGACCTCCTTGTCCAGGAGAAGCATAAGACATTAAAATTTTATCAGATAGATTGCAAAGATTAGTAATGAATTGATCTGCATATTCTTCTTCAATATGTTCGGCCACTTCAAAGCAAGTGGCAAGATCATATTTGAATACTTCTAAATTATAATATTGTTTTCTCAAATCCAAATACAATAAATTTTGTACAACAGCATAGGGTTTGCATTCAGTCGATCCCTCTATTCCATCAGCAATAATGCTTATATCTCTAAATCCTTTAACAATATCTCCTATCGCACAACCAACATCAATAACTGAAGAGGGATGAAAAATATCATCAATAGCTTTGCAAATATGTTTTGCTCTCCATGCAAACTTATGTCTGTTTCTGAAGAATCTTCCACTATATGTTTTCTTAAGAGAGATCATATTTTTCTTTCCTTTTTCTGCCAATAAGCACTTTCATCATCCATTCTTATAAGAGGATCGGTTATATTTCTTTTTGATCTAAAATCAATAGCAGCTTCTTTAGCATGATAGGAACGACTTCTTCTTGCAAAATCATCTAAAGGAATATTATTATTCAGACAATACTCCATACAATGTTTAATATTGTCTAATTTCTTTCTTCCTAACATTGTATGAGCTTTTTTTGGAAAATAAAAACCTTCTCCAACTTTATCTGGAGGCAAAGAAGTTCCTTTTAATGTAACTTGATCTTCTTTATAAATGCCGTCAACAAGACATTCTCTTAATAAATATAAATATCTTTCTCTTAAACAGGCAATATCCAATTTATCCCTTTTCTCTTCTCCCGTTCAAAAATTTCTGTTGCGTGATTCCAGGCAAACAGCACTATATCTTTCGCTTTATCCCTTTCAAAATAATCATACGGAACTATAGGAATGTGCATACCAGGACTGTATAACCAATGTTTTATAGGAGTCGTGTCATATATTTTACTTACCATTGATTTGTCTATTTTACAATAATTGGTTATTGTACTGCTTTTTGCAGTTGCAGCATATCCCACAATCTCTTTTTTATTTTTCTTTAAATCAGATAGAATACTTAATAAATAGTCTTTGGAATATTTTACTTTCTTTTCAAAAGATTCAAATACATCAAAAGTAGAGAGATTCTCTTCCTTTATAATGTCAGTAACTTTTTGGTTTGGAACTCCTTTACTTATATGTTTTATATAAAATCTAATTGACCCTCCATGAACATTAAGAAATTCTATATCAACTATTTCTAAATCAAATAGTTTCATCATTTTTTCATAAGAGGATACTGTTGCATAGAATATATGTTCATTATAAAATTGATCATAGGTAACTTTTTTTATAGTATCCCCTAAATAAGCTTCTTCATTTATCCAAACACCAGAAGGGTCTAAAAGTTTTTTTATTCCTTTCAATACAGAATGTCTATATAATATATGAGGAAAGACATTAGTAGATACAATCACATCAGCTTTTCTTTTAAAATTAATAATCTTTTCAGCACATTCTTCATTAAAGAAAATATTCCAAGTGTTTATCCCTCTTCCAAAAGCAATATCAGCAACACTTTCTGAGGGTTCTATTCCTAAATATGAAGCACGAAAAGAATATAAGTGTTTAAAATTTTCCAAGAAAGTACCATCATTGCTACCTATTTCTACTATGAATCCTTTTATAGGTAAATAAAAAGCTATTATTAATTCAGCCAATTCTTTAAAATGTTGTTTCATTAAAATAGAGGTTGAAGAAAAGAAAGGATACTTTTTATTAAATACCATTGATGGAGGAGGACATTCTCCTATCTGAACAGAATAACATTCAGGACAGAAGAATACTTCTAAGTGATAAAAATATTCATTATCAAATTGATCAGGAGATAAAAAATTATTTGCTATAGGTTGTCTCCCAAGATCCAAAAACTTTTTTAAAGAAGTATTGCATATTTTACAATTCATGTTCTATCTCCTTTGAAAGACCCCAATACCTAAAGGTTTATATTCAGCACTTATATATTCTTTTATAAATTCAAATCTTTTATCTTCTTTTATTTCTTCAAAAAACTTTTTTACTCCTTTACAAGCCACTGTATCGTGAAAGATAGCATATCCTTTATGATTCAAAAAAGACAAATAAATATTTGCATCTCCTTTCACTCCTGAATAGCTATGATCCCCATCAATAAAAATTAAATCGAAAGTCATGTTTAATTTTTTAAAATCCTCTATAGTTTTCTCTGCTTTTGAATCTCCTATAATCTCTATATATTTTATGTTCTTTAAATTCTTTTTTCTTAAATTAGGTTGTTTAATTCGTTTCAAATAAACATTATCATCAATGATAACTATATTTTTGAATTGAAAAAAATGATTAAATAAATAAATATTTCCCCCTCCCGCTGCTCCCACTTCTAAAAAGTTTTTGAAATCTTTATTAGTCTTAATAAGATCATTTATACAAAAAGCTATTTCATCAGGAATTTGCTAAAGACGCAAACCCCCTTCATACGTTCCTCCTATAATATCAAAACTGTCTGATCCTAAACTCTGAATAAAAAGTTTTAAAGATATTAGTTCATCTGTAATTAGTTCATCTGTAATCATAATATTTTATCTCCTCTTTATTTTCATAAAGATTTCGAGGATATTCCTTTCTATGATGATAAACTCCTGTATGTAATAATTCTGCTACTCTGGGTCTTCCTTTTCCTATCCAAAATTCACATTCATATTTATTTCTAATTGGAAGAATTGAAGGGAGTTTTCTGATGTATTCTGAATTTGTCCACCAAAAATTACCAGAAAAATGAGGTGTTGGTGTAATTCCTCCACAAGTCTTAGCAGAAGCATTCATATATTCATCCCCTAAATGCCAATTAATTCCAACTATATCACAAGTCTTTAATTCTCTCAGACAGGATTTATATCTTTCTATAATATAGTATTCCATCATTTCTCGCCAATCGGATTGTGCTTTTACTTTTCCTCTGCTTTTACTTAAATGAGAAACTCCTTTCGTGTGTATATAAAAAAATTGACTATCAGAAATCTCCGCTATTGTTTTAACAAGACCTAAAGTTAAAGATTCATAATCAGTAGATTTTCCTTTATAAATTTCAATGCGATCATCATGCACAATATTAAACTTTTCTTCACCAATAATGCCAATAAAGAGAGTGGATATTTCGTTCCATAGTCCTGATTTTTTCATTTTGGAAATTTGATTCGAAACTATTTCTTTCCAGTTATTTATTGCATAAATATGAATAAAACCATCAATCATTTTACTTCTTTCTTTAGATACTCATAAAAAGTATTGGCTGATTTTTGAAGATTATATCCTTCTTTAAATTTCTCCCTTCCATTCTTGCGTATGCGTTCAATCTCTTCAGGAAAAGTCCTATAATCAGTTGTAGCAAGAGAAATAGGAAGAATTACATTATAATTAGACAAAAACCAATGAGAAGGAAAACTCTTTATTCTTGGAATTTCTCTTGAATTAGGAAAACGATAATAGGCATCTATATCTCCATTATCATGTGCATCAAATAAAATTTTTAATCCTTTGAAAGAATTAAAAAGAACATCTGCTTTTTTTACAAGAGCAGGATTAAATTTAGCAGTTCTATTTTGATCAGGAAAGGTCTGATAAGTTAATACATCAGGAAAGAATTTACCCTCCTTCTCAACATATTCATCAATACGACACATAGATACTTCTACATCCATTCTATTGTTTAATAGATCAAGAATTCTATGATAATGTCCTATATTTGCTCCTGTGTGAAATACATGATGAAGTTTGATTGTTTTGACTTTCGTTGTCTTAACTTTCGTTGTCTTAATAACATAATCTTCATTATTTATTTCTTTTTCAAAATCAATGTCAATTTTTGTTTCTTCTTTATTCTTTTTCATTTTATTTTTTCTCCTTTTAATTATCATTTTAACCTCTATTTTCTAAACATTTTCTTTCTAAGAACTCCCTCATTTTATGAAATTGTGCAGTTAATTCAATATTAGTCATATTATTTGTATTTACCCACTTGTATCTATTTATAAGATTGTTCCTTGAGATAGATCCTATTTCATATCCTTTAACATCAGGATCAGCCCTTTCTACATAGAATCCTCTCCAAGTCATCTTATATATTCCTCTGACAATATTTTATAATTTGGTTCATTATTTTTAAGCACATCAAAAAGTCTTTTCATTTCAGGAAGTATAATGGTTTCTACTCCTGAATTGTCTTGAAAAAACTTAGAGGTTTCTTTTCTTTTTTCTGTATCTATTTCTTGTAGATAATTCCTGATTTCAATAGCCATAGACTTGAACTCATCCGGTCGATTTGCGATTTTAATAATTCTATCATTGTTTTTAAAAAAGAAAGCATGACGATTATAACTGGCAAGCATAACTGGTGTACCACAACGCAAGCTCTCCAATGCTCCTCTGTCATTTTGTCCTCCATATCCCAAGTAAACAAATAACTTGGATTGATTATAAATTGTGTTCATCTGTTGTCGTGAAATCATGCTTGTCATTTCTATATCTAAATTATAGTTCTTTATCTTTTCGGGAATTTGAGAAGATTGAGCCCCTCTTCTCATAGCCCCAGGTAAAACACATTTTAAATTTTCCCCGTATAATTTTTTATATTCATTAGCTATCTCAATCATTTTCCATTGTGCTTTCTTATCGTGTATATGAGAAGCTCCTATACAAACATCATATTTAAGTTCAAGCTCTAATGGTTTAAATATTTCTTCGTGAATAGGTTTTTTAAATGGAAACCAATATCTTCCTCCTCTATCAAGAACATGTTGTTCATTAAGATCATTGAATATAATGTCCCAAAACATCCACTTTTCTCTGCCTGTATCTGCTGCATATAATATTAACCAATGTTTTCCTTTCTTTGAATTAAGAAAAGAGAACCATGATCTGAATCCTCCTCTTGCCCAAATAATATCGTCTGGCTTTAAATATTGATCAGCATAAGTAATATCAGGAACAACAAAACAAGGAATAAATCCTTTTCTTCTTTTAAATCTACAAGAACCTGTTCCTCTATTAGACTCTATAAAAATTAAAACTTCATCTACTATTCCTGTCTCTATCATTCTTCTTAGAAGATAGAAATAACCTTCTGTAGGAAGTCCTCCATCATTAGAAACAAATTTATTCTTAGCAGGAGTCTCTGGAACCCAAGGGATATTTGCTCCTGGAGCAGAACCATGACTTGTAAATAGAAAGATAAGTCTTGTCATTTTGATTCAATCTCTTTAATAATTTTTCTGTATTCTTCTCTTTCCGGTCCTTTTACTTTTCTAAATCCAAGTCTAAGAACAGAAGATCCTACTTTATGAAATACAAAATTACCCATATCTTTACACCATATTTTTCCTGTTTTTGCAGTCCAATACCATATCCAATCATCCCCATGAAATATTTTAATTCGTTCATCAGGAATAGGAGGGACAGTGTCAATAATATATTTTTTGACAGTAAATGCACACCCCTCTCTTTTCGTCATCGGAACTATTTCTTCTTTTCCTTCTATTAAAGGAAGTTTTGTGGGATCTACAATAATATGGGGGCAAAGCACACAACAGTTTATCATTGTATTAAGAACTTTAGCTATTCTTTCAAAAAACCATGATCCTAAAATTACATCATCATTTAAAATAGAAACAAAATCACAATCAGATAATTTTGATATTCCTAAATTAATAGATTCATTTACTGTTTTAGTCTGACTATAATAAATATCTATAGGAAACTTTGAAGATATGGGATTATAAGATTCTTCTGTATTGTCAATGATGATTATTCTTTTAGGAAGTAGAGTGTTTTCTTCTATACTCTTTAAAAGAATATTACAGAGATCTATATTCATAACAGGAATTATGGCTTCAAAATTTGATTCTATTTCCCCCATAATTCTGATTCTCCAAAAACTGGTAAATATTCTCTTTCATAAAGATTATCCCAATTATAATTGAGTCTGTGAAAAGTCTTAGCCATTACTGATTCATTTTCTCTTATTCTACCAAGTGTGATCATAGCAATATCTTTATAATATCTTTTTTCATCTGGTACGGAATGTTGTCTTCTGTTTGAACCAAAGTCGTGATATATTCCTATTCCCCCTCCTATCTCTCTCATCATATCTAAAGAAGCATTCAAAACAGGAAGCACTCCTAATAGACATGCTTCTGGAAGAACGAGTCCAAAAGTTTCTTCTCTCGTGGGATATATAAAAACATTTGAACAAAGAAGAAGTTCTCTTAGCATTTGTTTTGGTATTCCCACTTCATATTTAGGATCAAAGTCATGGGTAAAAATAAACTCCTCATCTACTAATAATCCTTCTGATGAAGCAAACTTCTTATATACATCTGTGTCTTCTTTCTGTTTCTTTCCAGTTGCCCATTGAGAAGCTATGACAAGACAGACAGAAGCTCCCATTCTTTTCATTGCAGCAAATATCATAATAACTTCTTTAACTCTCTTAGCACTCAATCTATCTACTGAAGCAGGATATACTTGTATGATCTCCGCTTGCATCATAGCAGGGTATCTTTTAATAAAGTTACAAGTATTTTCTCCAAAATCGAACCATGTGCGTAAATCTTTTATGTGATGAATATGTCGTACTCTTCTTACTTCTCCCCTATATTGTTCTGCTACCAATAACTTATCGGTTGCATTAGGATATACAAGTTTATGATTATCACTTAGATTGTTTATATTCCACCAATCGCTCATTCTTGAAGGAATACTATGTATCCAATGAAGCCACTTAACATTAGGAAGAAAAGGAGAAGCCTGTCGCATACCTTCATAATAAGGAAGATTCCATCCTGTAAATACAAAGTCGTGAGTAAAAACGATGTCTATGTCTTCTAATTCTTTTATCAGTACTTTTTTAGTTTCATAAACAATATCTTTATGATCCGCAGTGATTTTTGATACAGAATCATAATCAATCAGATGTGCAAAAGGGATGGACTTGTGCATGATAGCTTCTTTAGGAGCAGGGAACTCTTTGTCATTAAAGACAGAACAAACAAATAAATGAGTTTCGTGGTCATGTTCCCGCAGCATTCTTACCTGATCGCTGACTATGCCTGTTAGTGAGTAGCCAGGGTTGAAGTCTTGAAAACACGTCAAAATTGCAATTCTTTTTTTCATAATATCCTCCTTCAATAATTTGATTGTGAAACATTTTTTAAACTTTATTAATTAATAATCTTAGACTATCTTTGAGTTTTTCTTTTTCTTTCAACGAGACTCTTTTCATCTTTCTAAGCAATCTTTTAGTGTCTTTTTCTTCATCAGTACTGGTAATTAATTGGTAGCTGATTGTTAATACTATACCTATTACAAATCCTATTAAGTAAGAAATCATATCTTATCCCTCCTTTTTTATATAATATATTATAAAACAAAGTTCAAGTAATTTATTAATCCTCTCTAATTCTAAGATAGACATCGACCTCAAACTTATTTAAACTATCTGTTATTATAAGAAATGTTATCTTATATGGAGACAGTGCTTCTTCCCCTGAGGCTTTAACTCTTACTTGTACTTTGGTAGTATCATAAATAGTTTTTGTATTTCATTCTTCAAACCCCTCCCATAAATACTGCACATTATTTCCCATTCCCCCATCCTATTTGCTTCGCCATGAACTTTGCGGCTCTCCGGTCTGCAAACCACCAAGCATAAGAAGTAACCGCTAAATACCAAATAGTTTGAATAGCAAGATTAAATAAAGAGTACGCCTGTTCAGGAGTCATAATAATTCCCTTCTTCCCCACTATCTCATAAGCCATGTATGTAACTATTGTTGCTAATATCATTGTATAATAAGTAAGAACGGGTCTTGCTGTTCCTTTAAGAACATCCACGAAAGCAAAAGAAATCGCAATAAAAAACTTACAAAAACTTCCCAGTTTATTATCAGGAAGCAAACCCATATAAGATGACTGAAAAAGAGTAATTCCCGTTTCTTTTTGTGATTCCTTATATGCATCAAGTTCTGAAAGTTCTATCGCTCCTGCTGTCTGTTCTTTAGCAACTTCTATTTTTGCTTTACTTTCAGCAATCATAGCTTCTGTTTCAGCAGCCAACATATCTTTTTCATGTATTCTTTCCTGAGATCTTTCCTCCATTTGAAGTTTCTTCATTTTGTAATTGGTAATTGAAGTTACTACTCCTCCAACTAATCCTGAAAGAACTCCTAAAACACCTGTACCTAATCCCCCTGTAAAAATACTTGCAATTGTGTCTATCATGTTATTCCCCTCCTTCTATTATTAGTTTAAAAGATTCTCTTCCCATATGATTCATAAATTGTCTTAATGTGTTTCTTGATAAAAGAACAGCTTTTTGTCCTTCTATCTTTCCTACATATTTTCCTATAATAATACAACCGTGTGAATGTGTCTTGAATCCTTTCTCTGTATTTCCCGCAAAGTTTCCTGAATGAATTAAAACATAAGATCTGTTTTTGACTTTCAAAATCCAATAAACTGTTCCAAATTTATTTGATTTACGAATTACAGCTTCATATTCGCCTACAGGTATACAAGAAAGATTAGACAGATTATCTCTCCAGGGAAGTTCGATTACAAAAGCAGAGAACCCTTCTGTTAAAAGTGTTCCTATAGTTCCCTGATCATCTGAAGATTGTCTTATTATAAATGCTGTTTTCATTCCGATACTCCATTCATTTTTTTGAATTGATCTCTAACATCAGAGAAAGCCTGCTCAATCCTTCCCATAAAAGTTGAAATTGAAATCATTTCTTGTATTCTCTTTTCTCTTTCACTTTCTATTTTTCCCTTAATCTCAACAATCTCAACTTTAACTCCTTCTACTTTCTCAATAAAATTTTGTTGTAATCTCTCGGTTGCCATGAAGAACTCCTTTTTTGATGTGTAGATTACACTACCATCTGCTTTATATAAAGCTTCTCTAAATTGTTTAATTAGTTTTTCTTCTGTCTCATTTAATCTTTTATCAAGAGACTGAAGGGCTGTTTTGTTTTCTTTTATTGTTTCTTTCTGCTCCTCCTGACTTTTAATGAATCTTCCAATAAAATAAGCCCAACCAAGAACACTTCCCAATATTATCAAAATTATTTTTATCAAATATGTGTCCATTCATATTTCCTTTATAAAGTCGTTGTAGTAGAATAAGTCGAACTCGTAGTCGAAGAACTGCTTGTACATGAAGTCGTTGAAATGGTCGTACTTGTAGTAGAACTCGTACTTGCTGTCGAACTCGTAGTCGAAGATGAAGTCGTAGTCGTAGTCACTGAGGAAGCAGTTCTATCATATAACCAATATAATATTCTATCTATTTCTCTTAAAGCTAAAGTTACATAATAAGGCCAATCCTTGTCTTCTTCCCATACTTCAGGAATATTATAATTATCTGTAAAATCTACTGTTATTTGATAAGGCAATCGAATAGCTGTAGAACCAGCATAATTCGCTGTTAAAGTTATTTGTCCATCAGAGTCTATAGATTGTATATAATAAACAGCATTTTCCCCTAAGACTTTAAACAAGTCATTTGCTCCTACATATCCTCTTGTTACCCATTCCGTATCATGTCCTGTAACTATTGGAGATCCATTAGTCATATCAACTGTTCCTAATTGATACTGTCCTATTGGAGGTTCAGTCGTTGTAGTAGTTGATGTTGAAGTGGATGAGGTTGTACTGATAGTAGAACCAGTACTGGAAGTCGTACTAACAGAAGAGGAACTGGAAACAGTAGAAGCAGTACTTGAAGTGCTACTGGTACTTGAAGTAGTACTAATAGTAGAACTGGTACTTGAAGTAGTACTAATAGTAGAACTGGTACTGGAAGT
>Ga0100395_1000161_pt1 | contig 47835 bp, 43 predicted proteins | sample CryGeymeta201519_FD_81542 | JGI IMG/M metagenome (GOLD analysis project Ga0100395, IMG submission 81542) | Groundwater microbial communities from Crystal Geyser aquifers in Utah, USA - Crystal Geyser metaG 2015-19 | ecosystem: Environmental > Aquatic > Deep subsurface > Groundwater | place: USA... | reverse complement strand
TGATTTATATAAATTGAAAGACGCCAGCAATCGCGAATTCGCTCTGGGCTCAACGCATGAGGAAGTCATCGCGCCCCTTATGAAAAAATTTGTGAGCTCTTACAAAGATCTGCCGTTTGCCGCTTATCAATTTCAAACCAAATTCCGGATGGAATTGCGGGCAAAATCGGGGATCTTGCGCGGGCGGGAATTTTTAATGAAAGACTTGTATTCGTTCCATCCAGATGAAAAGAATCTTGATGATTATTACGAAAAGACAAAAGATGCCTACTGGAAAATTTTTAAGCGAGTCGGCATAAAGGAAAAAACATTTTTGACTTTTGCTTTGGGAGGAACTTTCTCGAAGTATTCGCACGAATTCCAAACTGTGACTTCTGCCGGGGAAGACACAATTTTCATCTGCGAAAAATGCAAACTGGCAGTGAACAAAGAAATCAAACACGAAACCCCAGCCTGCCCCGAGTGCGGAGGAAAAAAATTCAAACAGGAGAAAGCGGTGGAAGTAGGGAATATTTTTAAGCTCGGGACAAAATACAGCCTGCCCTTCGGTTTGTCCGTGACGGATGAAAACGGAAAAAAGGCAAATGTCATAATGGGTTGCTACGGGATCGGCCTGCCGCGGCTTATGGGAACAATCGTCGAAATTCACAATGATAAAAACGGGATTATTTGGCCGGAAGCAGTAGCGCCATTTCAGGTGCATCTAATTAGCCTTGGAAAGGACAAGAAAGCTGAAAAAATATACAACGAACTCGAGAAAAAAAATATCGAAGTCTTGTATGATGACCGCGACGTGAGTCCCGGCGAAAAATTCGCCGACGCGGATCTCATCGGAATTCCTTGGCGCGTGGTCGTCAGCGAAAAATCCCTGAAAGCCGGGGGAGTGGAAGTGAAAAAGAGAGGTGAGAAGAAGGCAGAAACTACTTCAATCAAAGATTTAATAAAGAAATTGTAAAAACCACGCATATTTGAATTTTTCTAAAATACTACCCCTAAATAAGGTGATATTTTATTCCCTTATATAAGCTAAAATTATACTTGACAAATCTGATTTTAGCATATACAATAAGCGGATAGTCAAAATTGATTATCGAAGTCTATTCTTTGAAAATATGGAGGTCTAAGAATGAAAAAGATAGCTGTTTTTGTGGCGGCTATGTTTCTCACGGTGCCAGCGATCTGCTCTGCGGCAGACTTTGGAACCGCACTGTCAATTGTGACATCCAACATTCCTCCCGGGGCGGATGTGGCTGGGATGGGCAATTGTTGGGTGGCGCTCCCGGGTTTTAGCGCCAATAACCCGGCTAATGTAGCCGCCGGCGATCCGTTCTGTTTCGGTGCCTCGTATTCATATGGGCTAATTGCTTTCAAACGGGGGCCGAATTTGAATGTTCACATTAGTAGCGCCTCGGTTGCTCTACCGAAAGGAGTACTGCAAGTGAACTTTTCCAGCGCGAATTCCGGTTCAGCTGGAACGGCGATGGACGTGGACGCAAAATTTGCTTACGCGCCAACTATTGAGTTAATGTACGGCGTGAAGGCATTTGAAAGTCTTCTCCGCGACGGCGATAAGCTGTATCTCGGTGTTGGTGGATCATTGTCAACTGCGAAGATGAATTTCTCGCTGTCGGGACAGAACATGCTTGTGTCCCGCACGCGTGGATTTCAAGCTAAAACCGGTTTTCTCTATCAGCCGATGAAGGGTTTGAATTTCGGCGGGATGTATTCATATTTATGCGACAGAAATGACGATCGCAAGCTCAACATCAATGAAGATGACGGATTGCAATCCTGGTCGGCAAAGCGCTCCACGAGCGATATACACCAGTTTCGCCTTGGCGTCAGTTGGCAGGTGTTGCCCCGACTTCTTTTGGCGGCCGATTATCAGCACCTCAATATTGGTCATGTCAAGCGCGACCAATATTTCGTCGGCGCTGAATTCTACGTGATCAAAGAAGTTTTGGCTGTCTATGGAGGATGGGCCAATAGCGGGCCGACCGCCGGCATTAGCGCTTACTGGAAATGGGGCGGTGCAAACGTCGCCTATATGAATAATACTTTTGATGACCTCAACCGTCACCTCGGCCGCAGCCAGATGGTGATGGCGACGGTATTCATGAATTTCTGAAGCTGGCCTCGGGACACGTTGTGCCCCGAGGCTCTCATTTCAAATCCTGGCCAGTTGGGGGGTGAAAATGAATTTGTCGGAGATTATTCGATTGCTTGTTAATCTTATCACCATCATCACGATCTTCATTACGGTCGTGATCGTTGGTCTAATCGTCAGAAAACGAAAAGATCTTGCCGAGGAATTCGGCGTTTCCGGTAAACTCTACCTATTTCTTGTATTCAGTGCGGAAGTTATCTATACCGTTGGACTAATGCTCATTCTATCAGCCCTTGGCATCAATGTATTGGCCCATCTTCAGAATCTGGAGTTTGCTAAATTCATGAAAACTATCCATTCGGCGGATTTGGCTAAAGTCAAATTCGCAAGCACGTTGGGTTGGGTGGGATTGGTCTTGAATTGCTCAATCGCCTTTCTTGCCCCGGGTTATCTTCTCGTTAAGGGAGGGAAAAGGCTTCCAAAATTGATTCGTTATTCAGCTCTGACGGAAATAATCCTCGAATTAGTCGTTATTTCGCTAGTCGTGACATCGTTTTGCCTCGGCTAGCTTCCAATGCTCCGGTGAAAAATCTCCGGAGCTTGCTTTTTTTTAGCAGATATTCGAAACTTAAAGAAAGCATTATTAAGAGCTTCCTTGTGGTTAACTATAATATAGAATTTGCTCATATATATTCCGATAAAAAGTTCGGGGCAGAGCAAAAAAAGAGCATAGAAATATTAAAGGCTGTTATTTTGAAATGTCTCAAAAAGAGATTGACATTTTCGTGTTGCGTTTTAATAGATGACTATAACCCGAAGATAAAAAAATTGCAATTGAAATCTTTTCTTTATGAGCTAGATAGACATAACATATATCCTCATTTCATCGGATTTGAGTCAAAATTAGTTGAAAAGAAATTCTTTTTATTAAACAATATCAAGAATCAGAAGATTAAAAGAAATTATTTAAAGTACATAAAAAACAAAAAACATGTACCTTGTTCTTTTCTGGTGGCCGTATGGTATCTCTACAGACTGGGATTACTGAACTTAAGCTCAGGCATTTATAAGTGCTATAGACATTCAAATATATTTCATGGGGAAAAAATTATAAACATACTGCATGAAAAGTACAGGAAGTCTGAAGAAGATGCTATGGAAATTCTGCGTTATTCAAAATTTTCAGATCAAATAAAAAATATTGAGACAATTTTCTATAAATAACGAAAATGAGAACACTCGAAATTTATGTGCGGTGTTTTATGCTTATATAATTCTCAAAAAAGGATAGATGAGAAGGTATTGTCTGAAATGATAGATGCGCTTCAACATCGTGGACCAGATGCAAAGGGACAAAAGATATATTGCGATCATCGTCTAGGCTTAGGCAATACTAGACTATCTTTAATAGACCTGAAATCGCGATCGAATATGCCTCTCGAGCTAGATGGTTTTTCTATAACTTATAATGGGGAAATATATAATCACAAAGAGATAAGAGGGCAATTGGAAGTCGAGGGCGCTGTTTTTAAAACGACTTCTGATACAGAGGTAATTATCAGATCAATTCAAAAATGGGGAATCAAAGCCTTGAATAAATTTAATGGTTGTTTTGCCTTTGTGCTCTACGATAACAAGAATAAAAAATTATTTATTGTGCGAGATCCGCTTGGAAAGAAACAGATCGTCTATACATTAGCCAAAAATGGAGACTGGGTTTTCGCATCCGAGATAAAAGCATTGCTCAAACATCCGTATGTTACAGCTGGGCCAAATATTAATAGATTTATTTCCGATCTCATATTCAAATTTTTCTCTGATAAAAAGGAAACACATTTTAAAGGAATATATCACATCTTGCCGGGACATTATTTTGAGTTTGATCTAGAAAAAAAGAAGAACCCCAAAATAGTTAAATATTGGGATATCGACTTAATTGAAACTAAAAGGAATGATCCCAGTGGAATTTTAGATGAATATGTAGACCTGCTTCACGATTCGGTGAGGTTAAGAATGGACGCTGACACCGAAATTGGATCTCTGCTGTCGGGAGGAATAGACAGTAGTTCTATAACAAAATTAGCCTCCGAATTTCATAATGAAAAATACAAAACGCCTTTCCAGTGTTTCACAATTGAATACGTGAAAGAAAATAGAGATTTCAGAAACGTAAAATTGCTCTGTAGAGAAATGAAAAATACTAAATTGAATAAGGTTGCGATAAACAGTGAATGGGGCATTAATGATGTTGATAAGCTAACTTATTCTCTCGAAGAACCGCTTTTAGACAAGGTCTTCTTTGCCCAACATGAAAATTATCGAATTGCCAGGAAGCATAACTTAAAAGCCGTTATTAACGGGCAAGGAGCTGATGAATTATGGCTGGGATATTATTTCTTTTATAATATTTTTAGATTGAACCCAAGGGAAATTAATCGAACTGGCCTAATGCATTATTGGATGAAAGGTTTTGATTTTAAACATGTTGTTTCGAATAAGACAAAAAAATTAGCGAAGGAAATTATTGAAAGTAATTTAGATAAAAATTTCGTTTCATATCAAAATAGTGACAAACTTGATTCACTGGTGAGATATAGTATAAAAACCCATCTGCAGTCCATGTTTATGCAAGAAGATAGACTTTCGATGGCTAATGGCGTTGAGGTTAGACTTCCTCATGTTGATACGCGAATTTTCAAACTTGCGTTGGCTACGCCATCAAAATTCAAGATTTGGGATAAAAAAGAGAAGTATATTCCCCGAACTGCCGCTAAGTTAAATAACTTACTCCCAAAGTCTATATACAATCGAAGAAAATTAGCCTTTCCCGATCCGCCAAGTGATTACGATAGAGAAATTGAAAAAGCCTTTAACAAAAAGGAACTAATTCAAAGTCCTTTAATATCAGAGTTATTTCGAATAGATAGTAATTTTTTTTATAAATTGCCGCTAAGAAAAAGATGGGAGCTGATTGCAATTTACAGGATGGAAAAGGTTTTTTTTGAAAATTAGAAAGAGCGTCCAGCCGTTGCGGAACGCTCTATTTGATGTGGGGTAACCCAAGTAGGGTCATTTCCCCGATTTTTTTTATTAGATGTTTCAGGGGTGAGAAAATTTTTGTGAGTTTGTAGAAAGGATTATCCCACCTTACCATCACCCCGTAATTTAGGCTTTGAGGATCATTCATGTAATTGGGGATAATCCTCGCGATCTTAAAGCCGTTCTTGAGGTAAAAATATAGTTCCGGATCCAAGGGTTTCCCATTAGGGCGTCTCCCAGAGACGTATTCCCTAACGGAAAGATGAGAGTTTTTGTGATAGGCCGGAATTCTTGACCCCACAAATACCGCCTTAAGACCTCCACCGAGTAAGCTCACCACAAGAGCAGTAAGCACTAGGCGTTCGGAAACTCGTCTAGAAGCTGTTTTAACTACAGTGAGATCAACTCCTAAAGCGGTCTCACAACTTCTTTTATGGTTAGCAAGAGTTCCTCCCGCTGTTTTTTCGTACCAAGAGGTCTTGGCTAAAATTTTTTCTTCCTCTAGGTACATATTCGTTAGGGTTCCAACCATTATCCCGTCCTCGAAAGCGCAATAAATAATATCGGGACAATGGATAAAATTGGTTAGGACAATGTCCCTTGTCCTTAGATACCGACTATCGTCGGTAATCTCCCCCCACACCTCGCTGTCGATCCGAAGAAATTCGTCAGCGAGAAAGGAAGGACTAAATCCTGCCCTCAAAAGGTCACTTAGGCGAGAAATAACGATTTCCCCTTTTTGGACCTTTTTGATTCTAAAAAGGGTATAAAGAACTTTCTTTATCATTTCTACCTCCTTGTTTCCTTGGGATTTTATTTTAGCTGTAAAATAATAGACGATTGCTTCAAAATTGTCAAGTTATCGACACTATGGTAAAATTTCAGTATAAAAAGCTATAAATACTCATGTTTAATCCCTCGCTGATATTATTAATATTAATTTCTTTTCTAACCTTATTGTTGGGTTTTTTTGTTCTTCTTAAAAATGCAAAGAGCAAGCTCAATATCATTTTTTTCTTTTTCTCTCTCGTTAACATTTTTTGGATCAACGCTAACTACCTTGAGGATGAATTTACTGATCATAAATTGATGTTTAATTTATTAAAGCTGGATTACGCCTTTGGAATTTTATTTGTATTTCTGGGACTTTTATTTTGTTTGTCTTTGCCTAGGCTTAGTATTTTTAGGATTCGGTACTTAGAGAATGTTATTTTGCTAATACCTATTGCTTTTATTATACTGATTTTCTTCACTAAATCGGTTATTAGTGATTATGAAATAACAGCAGTAGGTTCTATAACACCGGTTTTTGGACCGGTCATAAATCTTTTTTATGGCATAATATTTTTTACAGTTTGTTCTATTCTTGCCATAATAATAAAGAATTATAAATCAACTACTAAAGAAAGTCGTTCTCAATATGCTTATTTATTCGTTGGTTTTTTCCTAACGATTATTATTTCCTTATTAACAAATGTCATTCTTAATAATTACCTAAAAAACAGTGCCAATTATGTATTTTATACACGACTAGGAATATTCAGTACAGTATTTATCCCACTTTTCGCTGGATATTCAGTAATAAAACATCGTTTATTTGACATTAAAACAGTTGCGGCCGAAGTTTTGTCTTTAGGAATATTGCTTGTCAGTCTAATTCAGGTTCTTTTTGCTAGTAATATCTATGAATTGACGGATGGGTTGATTATATTTTTCATCCTTTTCATTTTAATTTTTATACTTGTTCGGAGTGTTGAGAATGAAGTAAAAAGAAAAAAGGAACTGCAATCTCTTTCGGATCAGTTGGCAATCGCAAATGATAAGTTGCATCAGCTTGACAAAGCTAAATCCGAATTCATCTCCATCGCTTCCCATCAATTGCGCACGCCGCTCACTTCAATTAAAGGCTTTGGGTCTTTGCTTCTTGAGGGGACCTACGGCCACGTTCCCGAGGCGCAGAGAGGTGCTCTGGAGAAGGTATATATTGCCAACGAGAGGTTAATCCAGCTCGTTGAAGATCTACTCAATATCTCAAGAATTGACGCCGGCAAGATGGAGTTTGATTTCCAGCCGGCGCAAATCGAAGATTTGGTGAAGGAAGCGGTTGATACCCTAGAACTTTCGGCGAAGGATAAAGGATTGTACCTTGATTATCAAAAACCAAACGAGCCGTTGCCAAAAATCAAGATTGACATTACTAAGATTAAGGAGGTTATCTCTAATATGGTTGATAACGCCATTAAATACACGCAACGCGGGGGAGTTACGGTGAGAGCTGGTCAAGCTAACTATTGGGACGCGGAGGAGAAGAAACAAAAAAACACGATTCGGGTCGTTGTTTCCGATACCGGAATTGGAATGGATAGAGAAGAAGTAGATATGATTTTTCAAAAATTTCAAAGAGGGAGAGAAGTTTCCCACTACCATACCGAGGGAACGGGACTAGGTATGTATATCGGAAAAAAAGTAGTTGAAGTCCATAAAGGAAAAATTTGGGCCGAGTCAAAAGGAAAGGGGAAAGGTAGCCGATTTATACTTGAGTTACCAGTGAACGTCGCATAACTCGTAACTCGTAACTTGTAACGCAAGGGTTGTTTTTTCGTGCCGTTTGTGGTACGATTTTTTATGTTGAGTTAATCTTAAATTATGAAAAATAACCAAAAAGTGTGCGTCATCGGCCTTGGTTACGTCGGTTTTCCGCTGGCGGTTTTGTGCTCGGCGAAAGGATACAAAGTGATTGGCTTTGACACAAATAAAAAGAAGATAAAAAGAATTGATAGGGGTGAAAATATAGTCAGTGAAAAATTTTTGGAAGAATTTTTACCCAAAGCCAAGATCAGGACAACTGCCAATCCCAAAGATTTGCGCGAAGGTGATATTTTTGTAATCGCCGTTCCCACGCCCGTTGACGAAAAATATTATCCAGACTTGAGTTACATCATTTCAGCCTCGGAGACGGTCGCAAGGAACATAAAAAAGGGCGCGTTGGTAATTGTTGAGTCAACTATTAATCCAGGGGTTTGCGACGAAATAGTCCGGCCCATTTTTGAAAAAGCTGGCCATAAAATCGGAGAAGATATTTTTATCTCCCATTGTCCGGAAAGGATCAACCCAGGCGATCCAAAATGGAATGTAATAAACATTCCCCGGGTTGTTGGGTCTTTTGACGAAACCGGCCTTCAAAAAACGCTGGGCTTTTACCGCAGTGTAGTTGACGCGGAAATAATGCCCATGAAAAGCATTTTTGAAGCTGAAGCGACGAAAATTATGGAAAACTCTTTTCGGGATATCAATATCGCTTTTGTGAACGAGCTGGCGAAATCTTTTGATCTTATGGGAATTGATGTTGTGAATGTCATCCGCGGAGCGGCCACGAAGCCTTTTGCCTTTATGGCTCACTGGCCCAGTTGCGGCGTAGGCGGGCATTGCATTCCGGTTGATCCTTACTATCTCATTGAGAAAGCGAAAGAGCTTGATTTCGATCATAAGTTTTTGAGAGTAGCCAGAGCCATCAACAACAGCATGCCTCTTTATACCGTGGAATTGCTCCAAGATGCGCTGAATCGCATTGAAAGAGCATTTAAAAATACGGCTATTGGGATTCTGGGAATTTCCTATAAAGCCGGCGTCGGCGATTTACGGGAAAGTCCGGCGCTGAAAATTATTGAACTGCTGAAAGAGCGTGAAGCCGTGCCTCATATTTTCGATCCTTATGCGCCTGAAAAATCAAATGTTGAAAACATTGAGGACTTGCTGGAAAAATGCGAGGCAGTAGTTGTCGCCACCGACCACAGGGAGTTTCTAAAAATTCCGCCTGAAAAATTCAAAGAAAACAACATAAAGGTTATTATTGACGGAAAAAACTGCCTGGATAAGGAAAAAATTAAGGAGCTCGGGATAATTTATAAAGGTATAGGGCGCTGACGCGCAATTTCTAATTTCTAAGAAATTTTGTATAATAAGTTCATAAATACTAGAATGATTTTATGGCCAAAATTATGATCGTCGAGGATGATCCGATGCTGATTGAAATATACGAAAAAAAACTGCAAGATGCTGGTTTTGAGGTGAAGATTGTCACTGCGGGAGCAACAGCAAAGGATGAAATAAAAAACTGGAAGCCGGAATTAGTCTTACTTGACGTTGTTCTTCCCGATATGGACGGCTTTGAGATATTGGAGGCTGTGAAAAGGGAGCGGGATATCAAGAATGTTCTAATATACGTTTTCAGTAATTTGTCTTCCAAAGAAGATATGGACAGAGCAAAGAGCTTGGGAGCGGCCGGCTTTTTGACGAAATCAAGCTTCACTCCTTCGCAGCTTGCCGAAGAAGTGAAAAAAATTCTCGGTTACGAAACCATTCAGTCCCCGCAGTCTTCTGTTTCAGCTAGTTCTCCCGAAGCTGTTCCTGAAGCCAAAAAAGAATCAAACGGCCATAGGGTTTTGATTATAGAAGACGAGGATATTTTTATTCAGATGTTCGGCGACAAGCTGAAGCAGGAAGGATTTGAAGTTGTGCCGGCCAAAAACGGTCGCTGGGGGCTTAAAGAGGCTGAAAAGGGCGGTTTTAGCTGCATTCTTCTTGATATGATGATGCCGGCTATGAACGGCTACGAAGCGATTCAGGAATTGCGGGTGAACGTTAACACTAAAAATATTCCGATCATCATTCTTTCCAATTCGGCTCTCGACAGCGAAGTGAAGAAGGCGATGGAGCTGGGCGCGGACGCCTATCACATCAAAACCCAAGTCACTCCGGGCGAAGTGGCGGAGGAGGTGAAGGAGTTGATTGCCAGGAAAACCTAACATTCAATGTTAGGTTTTCCCTAACATTGAATGTTTAAAATATGCAACGCACTCTCATTTCCGAAACAATTCAAAAAACCGGCCAGCCTGTGAAAGTCTGCGGCTGGGTTCACGTCCGCCGCGACCACGGGAAAATTATTTTTATTGACCTTCGCGACCGAAGCGGAATTTTGCAGTGCGTAATTTCTCCGGGAGCAAAAAATTACGGGGAATTGAAAAAAATCAGATCCCAATGGGTTCTTGAAATTGCAGGAACTGTGAAAAACAGGCCGGCGAAACTCATCAATCCCGGTCTTGAAACGGGAAAAATCGAACTCAACGTGAAGGAAATTAAAATTCTTTCGGAAGTGGAGGAGCTACTAATTGATATTTCGCTTGATGATATGAATTTGCACATCGAAACGCTTCTTGACTATCGCAATCTCACCATCCGAAACGAAAAGGTGGGAGCGATTTTCAAGGTTTATGCCGAGGTTCTCAAAGCTTATGTGAATTTTATGCGCTCGCGCGGATTTCTGGAAATAAAAACTCCAAAAATTCTCTCCGGAGCCACTGAAGGCGGAGCCAATTTTTTTAAAATAAAATACTTCGACCGCGACGCTTTTTTGGCTCAAAGTCCCCAATTTTTCAAGCAGGCGGGTGTCGGGGCTTTTGAGAGAGTTTTTGAAATCGGTTCCGTTTTTCGCGCCGAGCCCCATTTTACCAGCCGCCACATCAATGAATTTGTCGGCCTCGACGCTGAAATGGGTTTTATTGACGGTCCGGACGATGTTATGGACGAACTTGAGGAAACGATGAAATATGTTTTGAGCGAAGTGCAAAAAAATTGTAAGAAAGAACTTGAAATATACGGCGCCAAAGTCAATATTCCAAAAAAATTCCCGCGCCTGAAACTAGCGGACGCCGTTGATATCCTCAAAAAAGAATTTAAAAAGGAAATAGAAGGCATTGACATTGATCCGGAAGGAGAGCGCCTAATTTGCGAGTGGGCTAAAAAAGAACACCGGAGTGATTTTATATTCCTGACTAATTATCCCTGGGACATTCGCCCGATGTACATCATGCCGAATCCTGATGATCCAAAAGAAACCTTCGGCTTCGATTTGCTTTATCGGGGAATAGAACTGGCTTCAGGGGGACAAAGAATCCACGATTACAACCAGTTGGTGGAAAATATGAAAAAAAAGAAACTTAATCCCGATGACTTTAAATATTATCTTCAAATTTTCAAATATGGAATGCCGCCTCACGGAGGCTGGGGGCTGGGAAGCGAACGGATTGTCCAAAAAATTCTCGGTCTCAAGAACGTCAAGGAGGCCATACTCTTTCCGAGAGATGTTAAAAGGCTGGCTCCATGAATCTAAAACACAAAGAACATTTCAACAAAAAATTACTGAAGTATTTGTATTTTTCCTCTTTTTTCCTCGGTGCTACTTCAGCTTTTGTTTTGTATCTGGAATCAGACTATATCAAAACGGCCATAGGAAGTAATAATATTACTTCTTTTTATATTATTGCTTACCTTATTACCCTAGTTTTAATTTCGAGTTGGCATCATCTTATTAGGATCTATGGAAAGTCTAAGGTTTTTCTGACTTCGCTTACTTTAAAAGGCTTAATAATTCTAGCCCTTGCTTTTACTCCTGTTAATAAATATAGTGCCTGGTTAATGGCTGCTTATATGATTGCAGCGGCTCTCACTTGGCTGGATTTTGACATAATGCTGGAAAATTTCTCAGCCGATAAGGTTACGGGGAGAATAAGAGGTTTGTATCTAACCATAACCAGCGCCGGTTACGTTCTTTCCCCGGTAGTGGCTGGATTGCTGGTAAGCCGTTACGGATTTCAGGCTTCCCTCAAGGCTTCGTTTATTTTTTTCATCCCTATTCTGGCTATAGCGTTTTGGAAATTTAGAAGTATAAATCATGAGGCAGTAGAAAAAATAAATTTTATTGACGTCATCCGCAAAATAATTCAACGGAAGAATGTAATGAAAATCTATTATATTTCATTCCTTTTGCAGGTTTTCTATGCCTTAATGATTATTTATACCCCCTTGCGTCTTTTAGAATTGGGATTTTCCTGGGCCGATATGGGAAAGATGTTCACACTAATGCTGATTCCTTTTATCCTCATTGAATATTCCATTGGCTACCTAGCTGATAAAAAAATTGAAGAAAAAAACATCCTGCCGTTTGCTCTTTTAATTATTGGTTTATCCACAATCACTATGACTTTTATTAATTCCCAAAACTTTCTTGCCTGGGCGGGAATCCTATTCTGCACTCGCATCGGCGCCAGTCTCACGGAAGTTTTGAGAGATTCTTATTTTTATAAGCGCGTTGACTGTCGCGACGTGGATATAATAGACTTTTTTCGCAATGTGACTCCACTTTCGTATGTAATTGGAGCTGCTATTGCCGCGCCTGTCGTATATTTATTCCAAATAAAGGCAATTTTTGCTATAATCGGGATAATGGCTTTGAGCGGAATACCGACTTCCTTCAATCTGGCCAGCAGCCGAATTCCGCCTCAGGCAAAAAAATGCAAATAACTTTTTACTTTGCACTTTTAATTTTTAACTTAATATTATGCCCATCTCCAAAAAAATCCTCGATTATCTCAAAAAGAAAAAATACAAATTCGAGATAATCGAGCATAAAACCACTTATACAGCATATGACACAGCGCGGACAACGCAGAAACAAGAGAAAAAGATGAAGCCGGAAGAAATTGTGAAGGCGCTGGTTGTTAAGGCAGACAGAGATTATCTATTGGCGCTTGTCCCGGCCAACAAACGGCTGGACAAGAAGAAACTGCAAAAAACCATTAACGCCGACCGGAAAAAGAAAAAATTGGCACCAGCAAAATCCCTTGATCTCGCCAAAGAGGTCTGGATGAAAAAAAATATTTCCGGAAAAGTGGGAGCCACCCCCGCCTTTCGGGAATTTCTGAAGCTTGATATTTTCATTGACAACGCGCTTGCCAAGCAGAAGAATTTATATGTCGGATCGGGAGAATATGAATATTCGATCAAAATTGCGGCAAAGCAGTATCTCAAAAACGAGGAACCAGTGAAGGGAAGTTTTTCTTCACATAACACATAGCACATAACATGGAACAAATTTTGTTATGTGTTCCATGTTTCATGCTCCATGATTTTCAATGTAAAGCTTGAAAAATTCGAAGGTCCGCTTGATTTGCTCCTCGAACTTATCGAGGAGCGTCGTCTTGATATTGCCGAAATGTCAATCGCGAAAGTGGCTAATGATTATCTGGAGTTTATGAGAAGCGAGGAAAATATCAGCCTTGAAAACCTGGCCGAGTTCGTGAACATCGCTTCCAAAATCATTCTTATCAAGTCGCGGAGCATATTGCCGACTCTTGAAGTTGCGCCCGAAGAAGAAAAAGAAATCAAAGACCTTGAAGAGCAATTGAAACTATACAAGCAATTCAAGGAGGCGGCAGACAAAATCAGTTTTCTTTTGAAAAACAGGAACCGGTTGTTTTCCCGTGATTATCTCTTGGGAGTTTCGGCAGTTTTCTCTCCTCCGAAAAACGTCAGCGCCTTTGACCTCAAGAAAACATTTCGAAAAATCATTGATCAGATTGTTCTGCCGGAGAAGCTTCCCAAGGAAACAGTTCGTGATATAATAACCCTGGAAGAAAAAATCAACGAACTTCAAAAAACCCTTCAAGAAAGAGTTGAGGTCGGTTTTTCCCAGCTGAAAAATTCAGCCGGGGACAGAGTGGAGGTAATCGTGAGTTTTTTGGCACTCCTGGAACTCGTGAAGCAGAGAATTGTCTCGGTGGAGCAAAACAAGCTATTTGAGGAGATAAAAATAAAGAAATTCTGAATTATGGACGCAACAAAACTAAAATCTGTTCTCGAAAGTCTTCTTTTTATTTCCGGAGAGCCGATAAAAATTTCCCGCCTTGCCAAGATTTGCAATACAGGAAAGAATGAAATAGAAGAATCACTTCGGGCGATGGAGAAAGACTGCAGTGAGCAAAAAAGAGGCTTAAAAATAATAAAAAAAGCTGATTCTGTTCAATTGGGAACTGATCCGGAAAATGCCGATTACGTGAACCGGCTTGTGTCCGGCGAGATAAGCTCTGAACTTTCAAAATTGGCTCTGGAAACGCTTTCCATTGTCGCCTACAGAGGCCCGGTTACAAGAGCGCAGGTCGAGGCGATCCGAGGAGTCAATTCCAGTTTTGTTCTGCGGAGCCTTCTTATGCGCGGGCTCGTGGAACGCAAAGAAACAGTTGACATTCGCGGATATCTCTATGAAATTTCTTTTGATTTCTTAAAGACACTCGGAATTCAAAGCGCCGGTGAACTGCCCGACTGGAAGACTTTGTCTCAAAATGAAAAAGTTGAAGAACTATTAGATGATTCTGCAAAGCTATGAATATTTTTGTTACAATTCTGATATTTCTCCTCCTTCCTTTCCAATATTATTTTATTGGTTTTCTCAACGCGCCGAAAAGCGCGGCGCCTGATCAAAACAAAATCGAGGGAGTCTCTGACGCGAAAAACAGCGGGAATTCCGCTCCTGAAAAAAGCTTCAAAGGAAGCCTCACAGGAGAAAAAAAACAAAATGAAGGATTCGGGGGTTCCGGCTATATTCCCCAGCGCGGGAAAAATTATTACAATACAAAAGTATTCGCCGACTCCTCGGTTGTTCTTGACGTTGACTCGGGTACGATTCTTCACTATGACAACGGCCGCAATCGCACGCCTATCGCTTCGCTTACCAAAATAATGACCGCGATAATTGTCATGGAGAGAGTGAAAAATTTGGATGAACAGGTTACAATAAGCGAAGAGGCAATTTTGGCCGAGGGAACGAAAGTCGGCTGTCCCAGAAGCGGTTACTGTGTTGACGAGCGCCTGCACGAAGGCGAAAAAGTAACCGTCAAAGACTTGCTGATGGCAATGCTTCTTAACAGCGCCAACGACGCGGCTATCGCTCTTGGAAATCACATTGCCGGCTCGCAAAAGGAATTTGCCCGCCTTATGAATGAAAAGGCGGAGGAATTGAATTTGGGCGACTCAAAATTTTGCAATCCCTCGGGGCTGGACGAGGACGATTGCTATTCTTCGGCCTACGATATTGCCAGAGTGACAGCCTATTCAATGAAGTATGACCTAATTTGGAGTATTATGAAAATGTCGGAAATTGAAATCGGCTCTTGCGACGGAAAATATTCGCATCGGCTCAAGAATACGGATCTGCTGATCGGGCAAATCCCGAATTGCCTTGGCGGAAAAACCGGATTCACCTATAACGCCGGGAAATCGCTTCTTCTGGCCGCCGCCGATCCAGCTACCGGAAAACACAAAATTGTGGCTGTGATTCTAAACGACAACAACCGCTGGGAGGATATGGCCAAACTAATCAACTGGACTTTCGAGAATTACGAGTGGAAGTAAAACTCGCGAATAAAAGAACGAATTAAAAACGAATAAGAACGAATATCCGCTCCTATTCGCTGTAATTAGTTCGTAATTCGTGAGTATGTTTAAATTTGCCGATATTACAACCATTCCCGCCGCGATGGCCGTGCTCAAAATCTGGATTTTGGGGATTTTGGCGTTTGTCACTGCGATGGTTTGGACACCAATTCTCACGCATTTTTTGTATAAATACAAAATCGGCGTGAAAATCAAAAAAACTTCCGTTGACGGAAAAAAAGCCCCAATCTATCACGAGCTTCACAAAGATAAAAGCGGCACTCCTTCGATGGGCGGCGCTCTGATTTGGGTTACGGTTTTGTTTCTAGCAGTTTTTATGCATTACCTGACACCCTTTTTCAGCGCCAAACTGATAACCCGCCTTGATTTTTTGAGCCGTTCGCAAACCTGGCTTCCTTTTTTCGCCCTTATTTCGGCGGCAATCTTGGGAGCCTTTGACGATATCTTCAGCGTTCGCGGCTGGGGATCGAATAAGGGCGGGGGCATCCGTTTTTTATACCGCTTCGGCTGGCTGGTTATCATTGCCGTTCTCGGCGCCCTTTGGTTCCACTATAAACTCGAGTATGACTCAATTCATGTTCCGGGAATAGGAAATTTCGATATCGGCTGGTGGTATATTCCCTTTTTTACTTTTGTGGTTTTGGCAACCGCTTTTTCTTCCAACATAACGGACGGCTTAGACGGCCTAAATGGCGGAATTCTTCTGATTGCTTATGCCGCCTTCGGCGTGATTGCTTTTGCCCAGAGCAAGATTGACCTTGCCGCTTTTTGCGCTGCGGTTTGCGGCGCGCTTCTGGCGTTTTTATGGTTCAATATTTATCCGGCCCGGTTCTTTATGGGGGATACCGGAGCGGTTTCGCTCGGCGCGACACTGGCCGTGATTGCCATGCTTACTAACTCTGTTTTAGTTCTTCCCATAATCTGTCTCGTTTATGTAATTGAATCCGGTTCGGTCATAATCCAGCTGACTTCAAAAAAACTATTCGGACGCAAAATATTTCTCTCCACCCCGATTCACCACCATTTTGAAGCCGTCGGGTGGCCGGAAACGAAAGTGACAATGCGCGCTTGGATCCTGACTGGCGTGGCCGCCGGAATGGGGCTTATTATCGGGATATTGGGCATGGGATGATAGTTTAAATTAAAAATTTAAAGTTAAAAATTAAAAATTTTGGTGTCACCCGAAGGGTGAGGAGTCATTTTATGAAAAATTTAGCTGATTTGGATTTTAAAAATAAACGTGTGTTAGTCAGAGTTGATTATAATATTCCGCTTGAAGGCGGCGCTGTTAAAGATGATTCGCGAATTCGTCTTACTCTGCCAACGATCGAATATATTCTCAAACAGCCGAAATCAAAAATTGTTATTATTTCTCACTTGGGCCGGCCGGATGGAAAGGCCGCGCCTGAATTTTCACTGAAACCCGTTGCCGATAGACTGGGAAAATTGCTCAAGAAAGAAATAAAATTTATTGATGATATTATTGACGAAGAGGGCGATAAAACGATTCGAAATCTGGGCAATGGGGAAGCGGCCCTCGCGGAAAATATCCGCTTTTATCCGGAAGAAGAAAAAAACGACGAACAATTTGCTGTTAACCTTTGTCACCATTTCGGGGTGTTTGTGAACGACGCTTTCAGCGTCTCTCACCGGGCTCACGCATCCATTGCTCAAATTCCCCGCTGGAAACCCTCCTGTGCGGGATTGCTGATGGAAAAAGAAATCAAGGAGCTAACGCAGGCTCTCAAGCCGTCCAAAAGGCCGTCTCTTGCCATAATCGGCGGAGCAAAAATCGAAACCAAGCTTCCGGTCATTGAAAATCTGGCCAAGACTTACGATGTGGTTCTCATCGGCGGGAAAGTGGCTGTTGAAGCCAAAGAACAAAATACGAAGTTCCCGCAAAATGTTGTTTTGCCGGAAGATTTTTCCACTGGAAACTTCGATATCGGTTCCAAGACGATGGAGAAATACGGCCGGGCGATTTCCGCCGCTTCGTTTATCGTCTGGAATGGTCCAATGGGAAAATTTGAAGAAGAGACCTATCGAAGAGGGACGGACGCAATATTCAAAGCAATTTGCGGAGCCGACGCCTACAAAATCGCCGGGGGCGGAGAAACGCTGGAATATATTGATTTTCAAAACAGCGCGGACAAATTCAACTTTATCTCCTCTGGCGGGGGAGCAATGCTTGAGTTTCTCGCCGGAAAAAAACTGCCGGGGATCCAAGCGCTGGAGAATAGTCAGTAAGCTTCATTTTGTCATCCCCGCGTAAGCGGGAATGACAATCTAGCGTCAAAAATTAAAAAAAATAAATTTATGCCAAAAATAACGAAAATTACCGCCCTTGAAATTCTTGATTCCCGCGGAAATCCAACTGTAAAAGCGACCGTGACTCTTGATGACGGCATTTCCGGGTCAGCGTCGGTGCCCTCCGGCGCCTCGACAGGTTCGTATGAGGCTCTGGAACTGCGCGACAAAGACACGCGCTACAACGGAACGGGAGTGCTGGAAGCCTGCAAAAATATCAATAAAAAAATCAGCAAAATTCTTGTCGGTCTTAATGTTTCTGATCAAATTAAAATTGACGAAACTCTTATTAAACTTGACGGGACAGAAAACAAATCTAGTCTCGGCGCCAATGCGATGTTGGCTGTCTCTTTGGCTTGCGCAAGAGCCGCCGCCAAATCAGAAAATTTGGAATTATATGAATACATTGCCAAGACTTTTAAATTTAAAAAGCCGTGTCAGATTCCAACGGCATTTTTCAATGTCTTGAACGGCGGCGTTCATTCCGACTCCGGGCTTTCCATTCAGGAATTTCAGATTATTCCCCGCGAGTTCAAAAATTTTTCGGAAAAACTGCAAGCAGCCAGTGAGATATTTCATAAGCTCAAGGGATTACTTGCCAACGCCGGCTATCCAATTGGAGTAGGCGACGAGGGAGGATTCGCGCCAAAATTAGAAGATAATACTGCTGCTTTTGAATATTTAGAAAAAGCGATTGAGGAAACCGGCTATAATTTCAGCGGAACTGTTTCCATAGGGATTGATGCCGCCGCTTCGAATTTTTATGATCCCGATCAGCAAAGTTATACTCTGAAGCCGGAAAATACTTCCTTGGAAGCTGAAAGATTAATTGCCCTTTATCAGGAATGGAAAAAGAAATATAAATTGTTTTCAATTGAGGACGGGCTGAGGGAAGACGATTTTCCCAGCTGGAAAAAGCTGAACAAAAAAATGGGCAACAATACTCTTGTGATCGGCGATGATCTGCTGGTAACAAATGTGAATCGTCTTAAAAAAGCTTTGTCTTTTTCGGCCGTGAACGCCGCGATTGCGAAACCGAACCAAATTGGAACCCTCACGGAAACGATTGAATTTATAAAAAAGTGCCAGAAAAATAAAATTAAAATTGTTGTTTCTCATCGAAGCGGAGAAACAGAAGATAATTTCATCGCTGATCTCGCCGTCGCCGCTGGAGCCGAGTTCGTCAAATTCGGCGCCCCCTGCCGGGGAGAGCGAACGGCAAAGTACAATCGTTTGCTGGAAATAGAAAATGAACTCAAATAAACCCCGCACCAAATCTCACAAAACAATGGAAAAAATCGAAATAATCCCAAAAACAAGAAATCACGGGAATTTGGTGCGGGGTAAACCAACAATTCTTGCCATCCTCGACGGCTGGGGAATCGGGCTCAAAGACAAAACCAACGCTATTTGGCTTGCCAAAACGCCAGCCTTTGACTATCTCTCGAAAAAATATCCCTTTACTCAATTGGGAGCGACCGGTTCCGATGTCGGTCTCGAAAATAATCAAACCAGTGGATCGGAAACCGGACATATGAATATCGGCGCCGGCCGGATTGCCGAACAGGACTCGCGCGTTATTTCGGAAAGTATCAACTCCGGCGCTTTTTTTCACAATCCGGCATTTCTGGGAGCAATTTCTCACGTCAGGAAAAACAAATCAGATCTTCACCTGATGGGACTTCTGGGAAACGAAGACAGCCCTCATATGAGCCCTTATCATCTTGAAGCACTATTAATTCTCGCCAAAAAAAACGGAATCAAAAATGTTTATATTCACTTTTTCACCGACGGAAGAGATTCTTATCCCAAAAGCGCGATTGATCACATTCGGGACTGGAAAGAGAGAATTTATGACATTGGAGTCGGAAAAATCGCAACTTTGGTTGGCCGGTTTTATGCCATGGATCGCGCCAAAAATTGGAAGCGCCTGAAAGTTGCCTATGAGCTTCTGGTCAAAGGCAAAGGCAGGAAATTTAAAAACGCCGAACATGCTGTCCGGGAAAATTATAAAAACGAAATCACTGATGAATACATCAAGCCCTCTGTGATAACGGGAAACGGGGAACCGATTGCATCTATCAAGGATAACGACGCCGTAATTTTCTATAATCTCCGTTCCGATCGGGCCCGCCAGTTTTCAAAACTTTTTGTTCAGGAAGATTCGGATGAGACAAAACTGCTCTTGCCGCGTCTCAAAAATCTGTATTTCGTCGCTATGACCAACTTTGGTCCCGACCTTCCCGTTCATACCGCCTATTACGGCCATCCGATAAACGGGACATTGCCGGTTGCCTTTCGCGACATTCGCCAGTTTTATATCGCCGAGACGGAAAAATTTGCTCACGTAACGTACTTTTTGAACGGCGGCTACGCCGATCCGATTGCCGGGGAGGATCGTCTTATGGTTCCTTCTCCTGTAATTGACAGCTATGCCAAAAAACCGGAAATGTCGGCAGAAAAAATCACCGAACAGATTTTGAAATCTATAAAAGCCGGCAAATATGATTTCATAACCGTAAATTACGCCAATGCCGATATGGTCGGTCATACCGGGAACATAAAAGCGGCCGTGAAAGCGGTTGAAGCGGTTGATAAGTGCCTCGCAAAGCTGTATAAAGAAATAAACAAACGTAATGGGAGCTTGATTATCACCGCTGACCACGGCAATGCCGATTGTATGTGGGATAAAAAAGCCAAGCTGCCAATGACCTTTCATACCAAAAATCCGGTGCCGTTTATAACCTGTGTCAATAAACTGCGGGGAAAAAGATTGAAATCCGGCGGAATCTTGGGCAACATCGCACCGACATTGTGCGATGCGATGAATATTGATAAACTGAAAGAAATGAAGCTAAAAAGCTTACTGTAAAAATATGTATGATCTAATATCCATTGGTTCAGTAGTGAAGGATTTAATCCTTATCACCAATCGGGGAAAAATTTTCAAAACGCCTAAAGACAAACTGGCGCCCGAGTGGCTTGGTTTTGAATTGGGAGAAAAAATACGCGCTGAAAATATTCTGGAAAGCGACGGCGGAGTGGCGACGAATTTATTAATCGGGACAAAAAAATTCGGCCTTAAATCGGCTTCTATTGGTCCCGCGAAGAAAGCCGTTTCCGTCATAATCGTTGACCGGAAAACCGGCGAAAGGATTATTTTCTACGAGAAAACTTCGGGGACAATTAACTTAATAAATCTGAAAAACACAAAAACAAAATGGCTTTCTGTTTCTTCGCTTACTGGAAACTGGAATCAGCAAGCCGGCAAAATTTTAGCTTATATAAAACAAAAAAAGGCAAAGTTAATTCTCGCTCCCAGCACCAGCATGATTCGGGATGAGTACAAGAATCTGAAAAAATTACTGAAAAACGCGGAAATTATTTTTCTTAACAAAAACGAAGCGATTGAAATTACAGCGAATGAAAAAATAAGGAATACAAACGTTAAAATTCTAATAAAACTTCTTCACAAACTTGGCCCTAAAATCGTCTGTTTGACTGATGGCAGAAAAGGCGCATACGCGAGCAACGGCAAAAAAATATATTACTCGCCGATTAAAAAAGTAAAAACCGTTGACGTCACCGGCGCCGGCGACGCTTTCGCCAGCGGATTTTTGGGATTTTATCTCAAAGGCGCCTTGCTCGAAAATTCCCTCAAGGCTGGAATCATCAACAGCGCCAATGTTGTGAAATATGTCGGGACGACGAAAGGACTGATGACGAAAAGAGAAATTGGAAGAGAATTGTAGCTAATTTTCTGTAAAACAAAGCCATCGGCTCGCCAGTGGCTTTTTATTGAAAAATGCATAGTTTATCTATAATATGCATAGTTTTATTGAAGTATTGCATAGTTTTATAATCTATGCTATCAGCGCAGTTTTTCAAACAAAACTTATGAAATTACAGAGCTCTCTCCTTCAATCGCCGCAGTTTTCCAAGTTAGTTTCGCTTATCGTTGCAGTTACGGGTGAAATCGGAAATAATTCATTTGATCATAACCTGGGCAAATGGCCTGATGTACCGGGAATATTTTTTGGCTATGATCTAAATAAGAGGCTGATTGTTCTGGCTGACCGGGGATTGGGAATCTTAGAAACGCTCAGTCGCGTTCGGCCCGAACTGAAAAATCACGTGGAAGCTCTTCGAGTTGCCTTTACTGAAATTATTTCCGGACGCGATCCGGAAAGACGCGGAAACGGATTGAAATTTATTCGTGAAGTTATTACTGAAAACCCGATGAGTTTATTTTTTCGCAGCGGTGACGCCGAATTGCGGCTTCAAGAGGGTGAATCCGAATTATCAATTACGCGTGCTGAAGCCGATATCTGTGGTTGTTTAGCGATAATCAAGTTTTAATTTAGTAAAATAATGTAAATATATGAAAGTAGAGCTAAAAAAATTCGGGACAACGTTGATCTCCAGGCAGGCGGGGAAAGAGGCGCTTGCGTCGTTTCAGCCGACCCTCGGGGAAATTGGCGCTAGCGAGAATCTGGAGATAGACTTTAGCGGCGTCATCACGTTTTCTCCTTCCTGGGGTGATGAGTTTTTGGTGCCGCTTCTCAATCAATTGGGAGATCGATTTATTCTGCTGCCGACGGACAATCCCTCTGTGAAAGTAACCGTTAAACTTCTTGAAAAGATAAGTGGCAAAAAGTTCAGGACTGGATAGAGGAGCACGGCCTTGTTGTTTTTCCAAAACAAAACAGGAAATATTTCAACCGCCCTGTGGATAACTTTTGACAATTTGGCTTGAAATGGGGAAAATTGAGCAATAAAATATTTTGGAATAATTTATGGCGGGGGGGAATATAGCTGAAATTTTATTATCCATGCAAGTTTCCAAAGAACAATTTGAAAAATGGGTAGCCGAAGCCATCGACAATGTGCCGGAAAAATTCCAAAAAAGGATTAACAATCTGGCTTTTTTTGTCGAAGATTATCCGACCAAGGAGCAATTGAAAAAAACGAGACTGCAAGGAAGAAAAAGCGTCCTGCTCCTCGGGCTTTATGAAGGTTATTATCAGTCAAAGCGTCTCGACATCGGACCCGTTTTTCCGGACCAAATCACCATATTTAAAAAACCTATGGAAAGCCTCTGCGAGACAAATAAAGAATTAAAAAACCAGATTTTCAAAACTGTTCGGCATGAAATCGCCCATCATTTCGGTTCTGACGAAAAAGGAGCGCGAAAAGCCGGCAGGGGATAAATAATCAATAAATAACCATTTAGATATATGATAATAAAGCAAGAAGATGCCCGAGACCCGATTTTATCGCGGTTTTTTATTTATTTAAAGTGTGATAGAATGGGTTTATGAGAAATTTAAATACGTTTTTTAATCCCAAATCCATTGCCATTGTCGGCGCGTCGCCTAAAAAAGAAAATTTAGGGAATGTTTTGATGCGAAATATTTGGGAGAGCGGGTGGAGAGGGAAAATTTTCCAGGTAAATCCCAAATACAAAAAGACGAACAAAAATTATTACGCGAGTTTAAGTGAAATAAAAAAGCCGGTTGATTTGGTTTTAGTTGCTATTCCCGCGCCGCTGGTCAATCAGGCAGTCAAAGAGGGAACCGAAGCCTCGCCTAAAATAGCGAACTATGCCGTTATTTCTTCCGGTTTCAAAGAGACGGGAAAAGACGGAAAAATACTTGAAGAAGAGCTACAAAAAATTGCCCAAGAGCGCAAACTCAATATTCTCGGCCCCAATTGCCTTGGGTTTATCAATCCTTTTCAGAAACTTAACGCAACGTTCACGTCCGGAAAACTCAAACCCGGGAAAGTTGCCATTGTCTCCCAATCCGGCGCATTGGCCGTGGCTCTTCTTGACTGGACCGAGAATATGTCCGTCAGATTTTCAAAAGTTGTCTCCATTGGCAACAAAGCCGCGCTTGATGAGTGTGATGTCCTGAATTTTCTTGCCGAGGATAAAAATACCGAAGCCATCGCGCTTTATCTTGAAGATATCAAGGACGGATCGAAATTCATTGAAGCAATCAGCAAAATCAGCAGAAAAAAACCGCTAGTTGTGCTCAAGGCTGGAAAAACCCCGGCTGGACAAAAGACTGTAACTTCGCACACCGGCTCTTTAGCTCAAGATGAAGCCGTCGCCGAAGCAGTATTTGAAAAATTGAATATTATCGAGGCAAAAAATATTGAGGAATTTCAGGATATTATTCTCTTTTTGAATTCCGGCAAAATCCCCGGGAAACATGAAATTATTGTTCTCACCAACGCCGGCGGGCCGGGAGTTTTGGCCTCTGATTTCGTCGGAAAATCAAACTGCCTGAAACTGGAAAAGATATCAGGCGGCCCGAAAAACAAACTCAAGAAATATCTTCCCGCGAGCGCATCAGTTGAAAATCCGATTGACATTATCGGCGACGCCGCGCCTGACCGCTACGAGAACACCCTGAAAATAATTTCCCAAAGATACCCCAGAAATCCGCTTCTTGTGATTTTGACGCCCCAGACGCAAACTGATCCGGGAAAAGCGGCAAAGGTAATCCACCGCTACAAAAACAATTTTTCAACTCTGGTTACCTCCTTCATGGGAGGAGTAAAAGTGAAAAAAGCAATCGAATATCTTCATGAAAACGGAATTGCCAATTTTGAAAGCCCGGAAAGAGCTCTCTCGGCCATTGAGAAAATAATTTGCTGCGGCAAAAACAAAAAAATTCTGCGCTCCGGCACGACCCAAAAAACAATCCGCCTGAAACTGAAAGTGAATTCAATTATTCAGTCGGCCCTGAAGAAAAAAAGAAAAATGCTGTTTTGGAATGAAGCAGAAAAAGTATTTAAAAGTTACGGAATTAATCTGTTGAAATCTATTTCTTTTCAATCTCCGGGTGAAATGAAGCGCGTGAAAATAAAATATCCCTGCGCTCTAAAGACCAACGACCCCAAAATCATCCACCGCTGGGACAAAAAGGCTCTGGCGCTTAGTATACGAAATAAGAATGAATTGAAATCGGCCTATAATAAAATAAAAAAATCAACCGGCGCGAGGAAATTTCTTGTACAGCCAATGGCAAAGCCGGGATTGGAAATGATCATCGGCATGAAAAGGGACAAATCTTTCGGCCCGGTGATTGTCGCGGGATGGGGCGGAATTTTTACGGAAATTTTTGCAGACCGAATAATTCTGATCCCGCCGCTTACGATTAAAGAGATAAAGAATAAGCTTAATAATTTGAAAATAGCGCCGGTTTTGAGAGGATTTCGCAGAGATCGCGGATACAACGCCGGCGAAATCGCGAAAATAATTCTGGCCCTCCAGCAAATTGCCGCTGAAAACCCGGACGTGAGCCAAATTGATATAAATCCCGTGATGTTCTATAATAACGGCAGCCAGTATCAAATATTAGACGCCAAAGTTTATTTATAAGAAAAAACAATGACCGAAGCAAAAAAAGCAAAAATTCTCATAGTTGACGACGACGATGTTATTCGCGAAACATACGTGCAAGTGTTCAACCAGAAAGGCTTTGATGTCTTGAGCGCCGTTGACGGCGTGGAGGGAATTGATCTTGCAACCAAAGAAATTCCCGACGTTATTCTGACTGGCATCATCATGCCCCGCATGGACGGCTTTCAGCTCATCAAAACCCTTCAGGAAAACGTTCAAACCCGTGAAATTCCCGTTGCCATTCTTTCCCATTTGGGCCGCGAAGAAGATCGGAAAAGAGCGCAGGAGCTCGGAATCACTGAATTTATCGTTCAGGGGACAATTACGATAAACGAGATTGTGGAAAAAATAAGAAGTCTTACGAAAAGCGGCGGGAGTTATAAGTTGAGCTTCGATCCTTATGCCTGGGATGCGCCAAGGCTGGCCAAAACTCTTCCCGGCGGAAGTTTTAATTGTCCTAATTGCCAGGAAAAAGTAATCCTAGAGGTGACGCCGAAAGCGGAAGAAAAGAGATATGACGCGATTCTGAAGTGTCCGAAGTGCGATTCTGTCCTGTAATTTTTTACGTTAATGAATTGGGTCATTAAACCGATTCCGGAAATTCCGGAAGAGCTAAAATCTTTTTCCCTAAATCCAACAACTCTCCGGCTTCTTCTCCAGAGAGGTTTTTTTTCTAAAGAGAGTATTGAAAAATTTCTGAACAGCCGGTACGAAAATTTGCATTCGCCAAATGATCTGAATGGAGTTGCCGAAGCCGTGGAGAGAATTGAAAAAGCCCGGAAGAACAAAGAATCAGTTGTAATTTTTGGCGATTATGACGCGGACGGGATTACTTCAACTGTTCTTCTTAAGGAAACTCTGGAAGAACTGGATTTCAAACCGCGAACATATATTCCCGACCGCAACAAAGAAGGCTACGGCCTCAACAGACCGGCCCTTGATTTTATCAAAAAAGAATATAACCCCAAACTTCTCATCACTGTTGACTGCGGAATATCAAACAAAGAGGAAATCGAATACGCCCGCGGTTTGGATATTGATGTAATTGTTATTGATCATCACTCCATCCCCAAAAAACTGCCGGCTGGCTGCATTCTGATAAACCCCAAATTGCCAAGGCAAAAATATTCCTTCAAAGATCTGGCCGGCGTGGGCGTGGTTTTCAAGGTCTGTCGGGCCCTTTGGGAAAAATTCATTTCTCAAAAAAGCGAGCAGTTGAAATGGTATTTGGATATTGTCGCTATCGGAACAATCGCCGATTGCGTTCCGCTCGTCGGCGAAAACAGAATACTCGCCAAGTTTGGCCTCATTGTGCTTCAAAAAACAAAAAGGCTCGGAATTCAGGAAATTATCAAGACCGCCCGGCTCAATATCGGCGACAAAAATCCTCCCAGTGTTGAAAATATCGCTTTTCAAATTGGGCCCCGCCTCAATGCGGCAGGAAGAATGGATCATGCCGATATTACTTTGAATCTGCTTTGCGAGAGTGATCCGGCAAAAGCGCGTCTTGCGGCTCTTGAGCTGGAAAGCAAAAACAGCCAGCGCCAGAAAATAACCCAGGAGATTTATGAGGAAGCGAAAGCGACCCTCAAAGAGGGCAAAAGCTACAACTTGATAATCCGAAAGGGGGAAAAATGGCCGGTGGGCGTTCTGGGAATCGTAGCCGGAAAAATTGCCGAGGAGTACCATTGCCCGGTTTTTATTCTCCGCGATGATGAAAAATTAATCGAGGGGTCGGGAAGAAGTATCGACGTATTTAATTTAATCGAGGCGGTCAGCCGGCTGGACAACCTTCTTGAGAAATACGGAGGACACGCCCAAGCTATGGGAATTAAGATTAAACCGGAAAATTTTGCTCGGTTCGAGGATGATTTGCGAAAAATTATAGAAAAGAGTTACGATAAAGATACTTGGAGAAAGCAAGTTCACATTGACGCCGAAATTGAAGCGGGAAAAATTGACTGGGATATCCTCTCTGAAATCAAGAAATTCGAGCCTTTTGGCGAAGGAAACCGCGAGCCTGCATTTTTGACAAAGAGTCTGATCGTTCAGGAAATCAATTTGGTTGGCAGTGAACAAAAACATTTAAAATTTATTTTCAGCACTGAAAACACTGACGCAAAAATATTTGAAGGAATTTTTTTCAAGGGCGGGGAAAGATCCCTTGAATTCAAAGCTGGCGACAAAGTTTCTGTTGTTTATAATCTGCGGTCAAACGAGTGGAATGGGAATCGCAAAATCGAACTGCATATAATTGATATTAAAAAAGAGAAATTATGAATAAAATAAAAATCTTCACTGACGGCGCCGCCCGGGGCAATCCCGGCCCTTCGGCCATTGGAATCGTGATCGAAGCCGACGGCTCAAAGAAGACTTATCGCGAGTTCATCGGTTACGCCACCAACAACGAAGCAGAATACAAGGCTTTGATTTTTGCTCTGCAAAAGGTGAAGCTGGTTCACGGAAAATCGAGGAGTAAAAATTTAAATATTGAGTGCTATCTCGACAGCGAGCTGATTGTCAAACAACTCAACCGCAAATACAAAGTTCTCGAAGAAAATATCCAGAAATTATTTCTCTTGCTCTGGAATCTCGACATTGACTTCAAGGAGGTAAAATACTTTCACATACCAAGATCAAAAAACGCGGAAGCCGATCGGCTGGCAAACTTGGCTCTGGATGAAGCCACCCGCGCTCAAAGCCGAATGTTTTGAGTAAATCCCAAGGCTTATATAAGCCTCTTTTTTGTATTGGGTATTGTTGACAAAAAGAAAAAGGTATTATAATATACCTAGTTAGTCAAAGCTGGATAATCGCCTTGCCCCTCGCGAGGGGCAAGGAGGAAAGTCCGGACACCAATATCACAAGTAATGGGTAACACCCATCGGGTACGTTGAAAGATGTATTTAGGGAAAGTGCCGCAGAGACTATACGGGCCAATCAAACATGCTCGCATGTTTGACGGAGCTACCCCGCACCAATTCCGATCATCTGCTTATTTATTCAAGCGCGAGAGCGAAGCGGCTCTGCCTTTCGTCTATAGATGTATGAAATTAGGTGGTTAGGATTGGTGCGGGGTGCTCGATTTTGTTGCTGCGCCTTCGCGCAGACAAAATCGGCAAAAGGTGAAAAGCCGATTGGTGTTTGATATTTTGCTCGCGCGAGGTATTAAGCTGCAATTGGAGCCGGACGGCAACGGCCGGAGCTTGGCAAACCCTGCTTGGTGCAAGTCTGCGTCCCGCCGCTTGTAAGCGGCGGGGAAGACGCTTGAGTCCGACGGCAACGTCGGGCCTAGATAGATGATTATCTCGTCCCTCACCACTTTTGCTGATAAAATTCGTGAGATTTTTGAAAAAAGTCTTAACGAAAAATCACGAAAAGTGGTGAGGGATAAGACAGAATCCGGCTTATAGGCCTTGACTAATAAATTTTGCTAATCTGCTAATAAATTCTAATCTACTAATTTCGAATATGCGAATATGTTTTGATTCGTAATTTGTTGATTGTCATCTATTCGTAGATTAGCATAATTTATTATGAAGAAGTCTGAACTTTTTTTCGCCGCTATCCTTGTTCCTGTTGATTTTGCAATAATAGTTGCCTCGGCGGCAATTGCTTATTGGCTGCGTTTCACTCCCGGCATAATTGAAATAAAACCGGCCCTGTTTAATTTTCCGTTCAATGAATATATAAAAATAGCGCTCGTTATCGCGCCGTTTTTTATTTTGATTTTTGCCATCGAAGGACTTTATTCGCTGAAAACCACCCGCACTTTTTGGCGGGAATTTCTAAAAATCGTTATTTCAACAACGGTCGGGATCACCATAATCATTTTGGCAATATTTCTCCGAAGGGAGTGGTTTTCTTCCCGCTTCATCATTCTTTCCACTTGGTTAATCGCGATTTTTCTCATTGCCATAACCCGCTACATTATCAACTTTATTCAAAAGCTTCTTCTTGTCTATAAAGGCATCGGCGTATATCGCCTTGCGCTTATCGGCAGAAGCGGATATTGCGACATGGTTTGCCGCCGGTTCAAAGAAAACCCGGAGCACGGTTACAAAATCATCGCCCGGGAAAATACAATTAATATTGATTCATTGCGGCAAATCCACAAAGAAAAAGGCATTGATGAAATTTTGGCCTGCAATCCGGATATTCCCATGAAAGAGCTTCGCGAGGTCAGTGATTTTTGCCATCGCAACCGCATTGAATTCAAGTTTGCCCCGGCCATTCTTCAGTCCGTCAGCACCAATTTTGAAATCAAGACTCTTTTTGACGAGCCGATAATCGTCATCAAAAATACGCCTCTTGACGGCTGGGGAAAAATTGCCAAAAGGGTTTTTGACATCCTCGGTTCTCTCTTTAGCATAATTATCACTTCGCCAATTATGATTCTCACTGCCATCGCCATCAAACTGGATTCGCGCGGTCCCGTTATTTTTCAAAACGAGCGCGTCGGCCACGAAGGAAATTTCAATGCTTTGAAATTCCGCTACATGAAACTCGAATACTGCACCGGCCCGCAAAATCCCAATCACGAGGAAGCTCTCGAACTTGAAGAAGAATTAATTAAAAAACAAAGCGTGCGCCGGGGTCCGCTTTATAAAATTAGGAGTGACCCGCGAAAAACCCGGGTGGGAAGAATCATCGAGACTTTGTCAATTGATGAATTGCCGCAGTTGTTCAATGTTCTTATAGGCGACATGAGTCTGGTCGGGCCGCGTCCCCACCAGCTGCGGGAAGTGGAAAAATATGAAAAGTGGCAGAAGCGGACTCTTTCCATCAAGCCGGGAATCACAGGACTGGCTCAAATTTCCGGCCGGTCGGACCTTTCCTTCGCTGATGAAGCCCGGCTTGACATTTATTATATAGAAAACTGGTCGCTGTGGCTCGATATTGAGATTTTATTTAAGACTTTTTTCGTTTTGTTAAAAAAGAGAAAAAATCTGTAAATGTTCAACCACACTTCCCAAGAATTCATACAGCTTCTTCCATACTGGGGATATCCTCTGATGCTTCTTCTTATGACGCTCGAGGGGCCGATTATTACCATAATTTCAGCTTTTTTAGCTTCGCTTGGTTATTTTAACATTTTCATCGTTTTTAGCTTGAGTGTTTTAGGGGATGTACTGGGCGATATTGTTTTATATTTCATCGGGTATTTCGGCGGACACAAGATTCTCCTCAAAGCGGAGAAATTTTTGAAAATCAAAGAATCTGTTATTGAAAAATTGCGGGAAAAATTTCGCCAAAACGGCGCCAAGATTATTTTCTATGTCAAATCAACTACCGGTCTTTGCTATATAACTTTCATCCTCGCCGGCACAACTAGAATGAAGCTATCCAAGTTTGTGAAGTACTCAATTTTAGGCGGCCTTTTTTGGAGTTCTTTTCTGGTGATCGTTGGTTATTTCTTCGGCTACGCGGCGGAACAAATAAGCGAATACATCAAATACGCCGGATACATAATCCTCACCGGAGCGGTGATGTTTTTCATCGGACTCACTTTGTATAAAAAGAAGCAAGCGAAAGAGATTTTGGAGTAAGTATGACTATTTTATTCATTTTTCCTCACCCGGACGACGAAACGATTTTCGCCGGCGGAATAATCGCGAGGCATGTCGCTAGCGGTGACAAAGCTGTTTGGCTATGCGCGAGTTTTGGAGAAAGAAGCGGGGAGTCGAGTAGGAGATCTGCGCGATCTTTTTATTTCGCCTATCTGCTTTTTGGATATTTTCCATTTCTTATCCCCATTCAAAATCTGATTATTTGGTGGCTTTCTATTTTTCGAAAACCGAATGAAGCGCTTTTGGAAATCAGAAAATCCGAAGCCGAAAAAGTTGCCCGAATTTACGGCATTTCAAAGCTGCATTTTTTGGAAATTGAGGATATGAAATTTGGAAAAAACATTGCAAAAATTGAGAGTGAAATCAAAAAATATATCGAATTTTACCGTCCCCAATTGATTTACACTTTTCATCCAAATGGCATAACTGATCATCCCGATCACAGATATTTGGCCAAAAGCGTAATAAAAGTTGTTAAATCTCTTTCGGCAGATAAAAAACCGAAAGTATTAGGGGCAACTATTCTCCTTGAAATTGTGAAAAAATATAAATTGCCTCTCATCGGAACCGATATTAAAGAAATTTCTAAAGAAATCGAGCTCACGGAATCCGAGATGAATAAAAAATTGCAGGCAATAAACGCATATAAAAGCCAAAAATACCTCTGGAAAATTTTTCTCCAGAAATATCCAAAATTATTGGAAAAGGAATATTTTGTTTAATTGTAGCAAATTTATGGCAAGAATTTGACAAATTTCATTTTTTGCGCCAAACTACAATGTTTCCTTAAAAACTGAAAAAAAATCCCCGCAAGGAGGATTGAAAAAGGAAAAATTCAAAACCCAAAAGCCGAATTGGATCGAAAAGATCATCATTTGGCTCACGAGTAGTAAGAAAAAGCTGCACCGTATATTTGCCCGAATGGCGCAAGTGATCCAGGAGGAGAAAATCGAGCTCGTCATTAATGATGGCGATCTTATGGAAAATCCACAAAATGAACGGGGACTGATAACTCGGAAAGGAATCGCGACCGCTAAGCAGATTATGCGCTCCTTTTGCGAAAAAAATCACGTTCGGATGGAGCTGAATGCCGGCAACTATGAGATGGCATATTGGAAAAACCAACAGGCCTTTTTTCATCCCTCACCATTTTTATTTCTGATACCATATATTGGAAAATATAAATACAAAAAATAATTATATGTTTATGCTTACTAACATTAAGACGGGAAATGGTGAGGGATGAATTGCCAAAATCCATTAAAAAAGCTACAATTTATTCGCAATTCGTTGATTAGCATAAGATTAGTAGATTAGCATCACACTTGCATGAAAATCGCCTTAGTCCACGATTATCTCGTCCAATACGGCGGGGCGGAGAGGGTGCTTGAATGTTTCACGGAAATTTGGCCCTACGCGCCGATTTATACACTCATTTACGACGAAGAAAAAACGCACGGAATTTTCAAAGGAAAAAGAATTTGTACATCCTTTCTTCAGAATTTTCCGTATTCACACAAAAATCACCGCATTTTCCCTCCTCTTATGCCGCCGGCCATTGAACAGTTTGATTTTTCAAAATATGACATCGTTCTTTCCGATTCTTCCAGTTATGCCAAGGGGGTTATCACGCCGCCTAACGTTCTTCACCTTTGCTACTGCCACACGCCGATGCGCTATGCCTGGGACGACTGCCAAAAATATATCGAGGAGTTCGGCTTTCCAAAGTTTGTAAAAAAACTTGTTCCTTTTTTTATGAATTATATCCGCGTTTGGGACCGGATCAGCGCCGAAAGGCCGGATGAATATGTTGCCAATTCAAATTTCGTCGCCGGCCGAATTAAAAAATATTACAAAAAAAATTCAATTGTCATCAATCCGCCCGTGGACGTGAATAAATTCCGTATCGGCGAAAAAACGGCTGACTATTTTCTGATGGTCGGACGTCTTATGACTTATAAGCGTTTTGATATTGTCATTGAAGCGTTCAATGAATTAAGCTGGCCTTTAAAAATAATTGGTCGGGGACCGGACATGAAACGGCTTTCTAAAATGGCCAAGCCCAATATTATTTTCACGGGGCGCTTGAGCGAAGAAGAGCTTGCCAGAACCTATTCCGAAGCCAAAGCCTTCGTTTTTCCCCAGGAAGAGGATTTTGGAATCGTGGCCATTGAGGCTATGGTCGCCGGAAAGCCGATAATTTCTTTCCGGGGCGGAGATATAGTCGAGCATGTACGCGAGGGAATTGAGGGAATATTTTTTGACGAGCAGACTTCCGATTCCCTGGTTGATGCACTCAAAAAATTCGATTCCCAAAAATTTGACCCGCAAAAAATCAGGGAGCGGGCTCTGCCATTTGACAGAGAGATATTTAAGGGTAGAATAAAGGACTACGTGGAAAACAGCTTGCAAAGACATTTCGTGAAAAATTGATAATATTTTTATTGTCATTCCGAGCGAATTCCCGATTTATCGGGAAGAAGCCGAGGAATCTTCGTGCACTAGCAATGGTAAGTCATACTATTTTCAGCAAAGATCCCTCCGCTCGCTACGCTCGGTCGGGATGGCAGCAATGATTTATGGAACTTAAAGAATACTATCAAATTATCAAAAAAAATATTTCGGTTGTAATCTATACAACCTTGATCGCCGTCGTGGTTGTCTATGCCTGGTCGGTGAAAAAATCCGAGACCTATTCGGCTTCGCTTCTCCTCAATATCAGCCGGACCGAAACTCAATCCACGGCCGATTATCGCTATGACCAGTTCTACCGCCTGCAGGCCGACGAGAAATTCGCCGAAACGATTGTCGAGTGGCTGAAATCGCCCGGAGTCGCGAAAGACATTTTCGAAAAAGCCGGAGTTGAATCGGACAAAAAATCAATGCGTCAGCTTAGAAAAAGCCTCCAGGCGGAAAAATTATCTTCGGAGATAGTCGGCGTAAAATTTTCAACTCAAACGGAGGATGAAGCGAGAAAAATTGCCGGCGCTCTCGCTTCGGTCGCTTCGGAAAAAACAAAAGGTTTGAATTCCGAAACCCGTGACCCGAACTGGTTCGCGGTTAATATGACCAATTTGGTAATTCTCAAAAATACGCAGGACTTGCGAATCAACCTAGGAATTGCGGCGCTTATTGGAATATTTATTGGAATGTTACTTGCCTTCGGGAAACATTATATTTCAGAGGATAAATGAAATGCGAATTGGAATTGATTTGAGATGCCTCGAGGAAGAGAAAATATCCGGGGTGGGGGAATACGCGCTGGAGCTAGTTCGCAATTTGCTGGAAATTGACGAAAAGAATGAGTACGTCATATTTTCAAATTCATACAAGCAAAAAAGCAGAAATTTTAATTTTTTTGAGAAATATCCCAACGCCAAACTAAAAAGATCACGCTGGCCAAACAAACTTCTCAATTTTTTCCTCTGGTACTTCGGATGGCCAAAGCTGGATCGGCTGATTGAAGGTACGGATATTTTTTTTGCGCCTAATATAAACTTCTTGGCAGTGAGCTCACCCCGCACCAAATCCACTCCCAATATCGTCTGCATAAGAAAATTATCTAATAAATTCCAAAACAATGATTTGGTGCGGGGTAAAAACTGCGAGTTAATTACCACTTTTCACGACCTTTCCTTTGAGCGTTTTCCGGAATTTTTTACGCGAAAGACCTGCCTCTGGCATTACTATTTCGTAAATCCCCGGCGCATTGCCCAGAAATCAGAACGGATCATCGCCGTTTCTGAATCGACCAAAAAAGATCTCAAAGAAATTTATAAAATCAATTCCGGAAAGATTGGAGTCGTTTATCACGGGGTGTCCGGCGACTTCAGAATAATCGACCGAAATGATCCGAAATTATTGGAAGCACAGAAAAAATACAAACTTCCCTATAAATTCATTCTCTATTTGGGAAATATCGAACCCCGCAAAAATATCACTTCCGTAATCAAGGCTTATAAAAATCTCCTGCGCAACAACCCCAAACTTGAAAAATATAAACTGGTTCTGGCGGGTAATATCAATCCGCTTTGCCGTGATATAATGGATAAGAAAAAAGAGAATATCGCAATTTGCGGGTATATTAAAAGAGAGGACCGACCTTATATTTTCAACCTCGCTTCGCTTTTCGTTTATCCCTCGCATTTTGAAGGCTTCGGCCTTCCGGTTCTCGAAACAATGGCTTGCGGAACTCCAGTCATTGCGTCAAACAACTCTTCTTTTTCCGAAGTCGTCGGAAACACCGCTATTTTGGTCAGTCCTCACCGGCCGGACGAAATTGCCGAGGCAATGGAGGCTATTCTCACAGACGAAAAATTGCGCAGCAAGCTCAAGGAAAAAGGACTTAAGCAAGCTCAAAAATTCAATTGGAAAAAATGCGCTGCAAGCACTCTAAAAATAATTGAAGAAATTCATGAGAATCGGCATTGACGCCCGGTTTTTTGGCTCGATTGGAAAAGGCCTCGGGCGATATACTCAAAAATTAATCGAAAATCTCGGAAAAATCTCCGCCCAAGGCGGACCAGCCTCTGACTGGGACAAAGAAAATCAGTATTTTATATTTTTAAGAAAGGAAAATTGGGAAGAGTATCAGCCCTCGGGCAAAAATTTTACCAAGGTGCTGGCTAATATTCCCTGGTACGGAATTCGGGAGCAGTTGCAGCTTCCCGGAATTCTCAAAAAACATAACCTTGACCTTGTCCATTTCCCGCATTTCAATGTTCCAATTTCCTGGAAAGGAAAATTTGTCGTCACCATTCATGATCTCATCCTTTTTCACTATCCAACCCGACGGGCTTCGACTTTGTCGCCACTCCTGTATTTCATCAAAAAAACAGCTTATAAAAAAATTATCAAAAACGCCATCCAAAAAGCTCAAAAAATAATCGCTGTGTCAAAACACACCCAAAAAGATATTATCGAGCATTTTCATGTTCCGGAAGAAAAAGTTTTTGTCACTTATGAGGCCGTGGACATTGCCAGTACGCCCGCCAAAGACACAGCCAGGAACATTTTGAAAAAATATGGTATAATAAAACCGTACATCTTGTATGTCGGAAACGCCTACCCTCACAAAAATCTAGAGAGGCTGGTTTTGGTGTTCAGAGAGGTCGCGAGAAAACACCCGCACCTGCATCTAGTTCTGGTTGGGAAAGAGGATTATTTTTACAAAAAGCTGAAAAAATTCGTCAGGGATAACTGGGTGAAACAAATTGCTTTTACCGATTTTGTTCCTGATGAAGATCTGGGAGCCGTCTATCGCGAAGCATTGCTTTATGTCTTTCCGTCGCTTTATGAAGGTTTCGGATTGCCGCCGCTCGAAGCTATGGCCCGCAATCTCCCAGTTGTGAGCTCAAACGCGTCCTGCCTTCCGGAAGTTCTCGGGAATGCCGCTTGTTATTTCGATCCGAATGCCTTGGGTGAAATAGCTGAAGCAGTTGAAAAAGTTGCCACTGACAACGAACTGCGAAAAAAACTGATTGCCGCGGGACAGGAACAGATCAAGAAATACAGCTGGAAAAAGATGGCAAGGGAAACGCTGGAGATTTACTATGACGCTTCCCAAGACTAAATCTTGGAACATCGGTTTATGTCCAAACGAAAAAACATTTTATCCCAGATGTTCGACGTTCGTCCCACCCGACAGGATGGCTCTTTAGATTTGGAAAAAATCCGGGGCGTTCGGAGAACCATTATTGTTCCGGAAAAAAAGAGAGTTGAGCGGGACTCATCGCCGCGGGGTGAATTTGACTGCGAAATCCCGCATGAAGAACCGCGCCGGGCAAACATCGTTCAATTGGGAAAAATTGTTTCTGATGATTTCATCCCAAGAATCCCGGAAGATTCGGGAGTATTCGCCGGTTACGAACTGCCGGAAGAGGCAGAAAAATCAGCCGAAGATATTATCGGCTCATTAAAAACAAAAAGGCTGAAATCCGAACGGAAAAAGAAGTATAAACGGGAAAAATATCTCGACGCCGAAACGCAGCCTTTTCCGGAAAAAATTATTCCCCGCCTGAAATTCAGTTACGCGTCGAGTTTTGCGGGCGTGTTGATAATTTTTTCGCTCATTGTTCCCGCTGTTGGTCTTATAAAGAAAGGTTTCGACACAAAAACATCTCTTCTCAAAAACAGCCAAGAAGCACTCGGGCAACTCGCCCAGGCCAAAGACAATTTCGCCTCGAGGAAATTTGACAGCGCCGCTGTGAACTTCGAGCAGTCTTATGAAATATTAAACGAAGCAAAAAATGAAATCGGGAGAATCGGAGGAGGCTTTAGTGAAATTTTGAGATTTGTTCCCGGCATATCGAAACTCGCCAGCGCCAATTATGTCATTTCAGCCGGAGAAAATTTGGCTCTGGCCGGCAAAAAAATGTCCGAGTCGGCAAAAGTTCTCGGCTCACTCGAAAATCCGCTGGATCAAAACGAAAAAAACAGTCCGGCGCTCACCGATATATTTCTCAATCTGCGCTCCGGCGTTCAAAGCGCCCGTGACGAGCTCGAAAAAGCGGAGGGAAATATCAGCAAGGTCAATTTGGAAGATCTTCCCGAAGAAATAAAACCGCAATTTTTGGAACTCAAAGAAAAACTGCCCGTCGCAAACGCCAGCCTCAAAAGTTTCCTTGATTATTCCCAGATATTTCTTGACGTCTTGGGATACAACGGGCCGAGAAAATTTTTGTTTCTTTTTCAAAATAATCAGGAAATGCGGGCCACTGGCGGGTTTATCGGGAGCTATGGAATTCTTGACATTTCAAATGGCCGGGTGAAAAAATTGTTTGTGGATGATATTTACAATCCCGACGGGCAGCTCAAAGCCCGCATCATCCCACCTGAACCGATTCAGAAAATGAGCGCTGTCTGGACGATGCACGACGCCAACTGGTTTCCCAATTTTCCGACTTCAGCCGAAAAAGTTTCCTGGTTTTATGAAAAAACCGGCGGGCCGACGGTGGATGGTGTGATTGCCATGACTCCAAATGTAATTCAGGATCTTCTCGAAATCACCGGCCCCATCGAAATGCCGGAATACGACACAACCGTTGATGCGAAAAATTTCATTGAAAAGACGCAGTACGAAATTGAGGTTGATTACAATAAAGAGGAAAACCAGCCGAAAAAATTCATTGCTGACCTGATGCCGAAGATACTTGACAAAGTTTTCAACACGAAAGAAGCCCTGCAGATGATGCATGTTTTGTCAGTGCTTGATAAATCCCTCGATGAAAAACAGCTCTTGCTTTATTCAAAAAATTTCAACGTTCAAAAACTGATTTCCGAAGAAAACTGGTCGGGAGAAATTCTCAACGCGCAAAAAGATTATTTGAGCGTCGTCAATACTAATATTAACGGCTTCAAAACCGACGGCGTGATTGACGAAACAATCGAGCACCGAAGCGAAATTCAGGATGACGGGAGCATTGTGGATACGGTCTCTATAACGCGAAAACACAACGGAGGAAATAAAAAATATGACTGGTGGAACAAAGTGAATGGAGACTGGCTGCGCGTTTATGTTCCGGAAGGATCGAAACTACTTGAAGCGAGCGGCCAGACCCGCGAATTCGTTTCGCCGCCGTTGGATTATAAGACGCTCGGATTCAAAAAAGACCCGCAGGTTGAGGTCAATGAGGTTTCGACGCAAGTGGACGAAGAAACCGGGACGAGGGCTTACGATGAAAACCACAAAACTGTTTTTGCCAACTGGGTTTATGTCAGCCCGGGCGAGCAAGCAAAGATTACTTATAAATATATTCTGCCCTTCAGGCTGAATTTTGATTCGCTCCACCATCCGGCCGATTCATTTTCAACGCTTTTTCAAAAACAATCGGGAAGCATGGGAAGCAAACTAATTTCGGAAATAAAATTGCCGGAAAATATGAAAACCATTTGGCACTGGCCGGAAAACACAACACTAGACAGAAGTGCTGTCAGACTAGACACTACTTTGAATACGGATAGGTTTATGGGAATAGCAGTAGAGAAATAAAATATTAAATAGTAAATAGAAAATATACATATTAAAAACAAAAATAATTTGACTGGCGAAGCCAGACGCCAAATTTTTGCTTTTTTATATTTACTTTTTGATATCAAAGTAATTCATCGTGATCAAAACCCTAACCAATAAACTCACCAACTCCCATCCCTCCTCATCCATCAACTCCGCCGCGCTTATTATTGCCGCGGCGGGTGTTTTGAGCCGGGTACTGGGACTCATCCGCGACCGGATTTTGGCTTCTCAATTCGGAGCAGGGGATACGCTCGACGTCTATTACGCCGCTTTTCGGGTGCCGGATTTGATTTATAATCTTCTTATTCTTGGAGCTTTAAGCGCCGCGTTCATTCCTGTTTTTACAAGCCTTATCGCAAGAGACGAAGAAAAAGAAGCCTGGAATCTTGCCAATAATCTTTTGAGCGTAGCTCTTTTAGTATTACTTGCAATTAGCGCTATTTTTGCAATTTTCACGCCGCAGCTGATGAGGCTGATCACTCCCGGATTCTCCGGCGAAAAGATGACGCAGGTCATTCACCTCACAAGAATAATGTTCTTGAGCCCGATTTTTTTGGGCGTGAGCGGAATTTTCGGCGGCATTCTCAATTCTTTCAAAAGATTTTTGGTTTATTCACTGGCGCCGATAATGTATAACCTCGGAATAATCATCGGTGTCTTGTTCTTCGTAAAGCCATTCGGCATCGCCGGACTTGCCTGGGGTGTTGTCCTCGGAGCTTTTCTTCATATGTTTCTTCAATACCCAGCCGTGAAAACAACCGGTTTTTCTTTCACGCCTCTTTTCCATTTCAAAAATCATCATCTTCGAAAAGTTTTAAAGCTTATGATTCCCCGCACAATGGGACTGGCCGTGACGCAGATAAATTTGCTCATCATTACAATAATCGCTTCAACTCTTGCCGCCGGGAGTCTCGCTGTTTTCAATTTTGCCAACAACCTGCAGAGTTTTCCGCTGGGAGTTTTTGCCATTCCTTTCGCGCTGGCGGTTTTCCCGGTCTTGTCGCATCACGCCGCCAAAGACGAGCGGGAAGTTTTTGTGCGAAATTTTTCCCAAACCTTCCGTCAAATCCTGTATTTCGTCATCCCGACCAGCGTTTTGCTTATCATTCTCCGGGCGCAAACGGTTCGGGTAATTCTGGGATCGGGAAAATTCAACTGGGAAGACACCATTCTCACTTTTCAGTCGCTGGGAATTTTTGCGGTGAGCCTCTTTGCCCAAAGTTCTCTGCCGCTTCTGGCGCGGTCGTTTTACGCTCTCCATAACACCCGAATACCTTTTTTAACAGGCCTTGTCAGTGAAGCAATTAATCTGGGTTTGGCAATTTTTCTTTCAATGAAATTCGGCGTGCTCGGCCTTGTCTGGGCGTTCTCCGCCGCGAGTATCACTAATATGCTCCTTCTGTTTTTTATTCTTCGCCGCAAGCTGGGGGATCTTGATGATAAAAAAATAGTCTCGTCAGTCGCAAAATTCGCGATTGCCGCGCTCTCTGCGGGACTCACGGCCCAGCTTGTCAAATATCTCATCGGGCCCTACACTAATCTGGACACTTTTGTTGGAGTTTTCACGCAACTTTTGACGAGCGGCGGCGCCGGAATTCTCGTTTATCTCCTTTTCTCGCAGTTCCTGCGGCTTGAAGAATTCGAATCCGTCAAAAGACTTCTTACTGGAAAAATTTTCCGTTTTCGCCAGACTTTACCCGAAGACCCGACAGAAGCGAGCGGGATATAGGGCTTGTATAAGGTATTATTCGAGATCGGATCTCGGATAATATGTAAATTGAAAGTATGTCGATATTTAAATTTATCGGTGCCTTGGGATTACTATTGATATCAATCGGCATCGTCAATAAAAAAAGATTTATCCAAGACATACTATATATAATCGGGGGAATATGTCTGGAAATTTACAGTATTCATCTCGGTGACCTAATTTTTATTATTTTGCAGATTATTTTTATAATTGCCGCAATATACGATTCGATTAAATTACGGCGGTCAGAAAAAAATAAAGCGAAATAAGCTCATTTACTTTCAAGGTCCAGCTTCAATAGACTCTAAAATAAATATGCCTTTTATAAGGCATATTTTTGTCTGAGGCTATTGCTAAGTATCTGAAAAATAGTTAGATTAAACCTATGGCTAACCAGCAAAATATCCGAAATTTTGTAATAATTGCCCACATCGATCACGGCAAGTCGACTCTCGCCGATCGGATGCTTGAAATCACGAAAACCGTCGAGCAGCGGAAAATGAAAGAGCAACTTCTTGATACGATGGATTTGGAGCGGGAAAAGGGAATCACGATAAAGCTACAGCCAGTGAGGATGATTTATAATTATCGAACTTCCGGCCAAGGTTCGACCTTTTCCTCCCGACAGCTCCGCTGTCGGGATTCCTCAAGGTCGAACCTTTCTGATGGCAAATTTATCCTGAATTTAATAGACACCCCCGGGCACGTGGACTTCTCCTACGAAGTTTCCCGGTCCCTTGCCGCCGTCGAAGGAGCGGTGCTTCTTGTGGACGCGACCAAGGGCGTGCAGGCGCAGACGGTCGCGAATTTGTACCAGGCCGTCGAGCAAAATCTCGAAATAATTTCAGCGGTGAATAAAATTGATCTCCCGAACGCCGAAATTGAAAAAACGAAAAAAGAAATTGTGCATCTTCTCGGATGCAAAGCTGAAGAAATTCTCGAAGCCAGCGGAAAGACAGGAGAAGGCGTGGAAAAAATTCTCGAAAAAGTCATCGAAAAAATCCCGCCGCCCAAAGGTGAAAATGAAAAGCCGCTTCGAGCGCTCATTTTTGATTCAAAATACGATTCATACAAGGGTGTTCTGGCTTATGTGAAAATTATTGACGGCGAAGTGAAAGCCGAAGACAAAATTTTCACGATGGCCACAAAGCAGGAAAGCTCCGTAATTGAAGTTGGTTACTTTTCTCCAGAACTAACCGAAATAAACAAACTGACCGCCGGAGAAATCGGCTACATTGCCACTGGCTTCAAAAGCGTTGAGGACTGCCGTGTCGGCGATACCATAACGGCTACAAGTTACAAACTACAGATTGCGAGTCTGCCCGGCTACAAGGAAGTCAAGCCGATGGTTTATGCCAGCTTTTATCCAAAAGAAGGAAGCGACTATAATTTCATGCGCGACGCTCTGGGAAAGCTGAAACTCAACGACGCCGCCTTCACATTTGAGCCGGAAGCAAATCTCGCTCTTGGCCGGGGATTCCGCTGCGGGTTTTTGGGACTCCTTCATATAGAAATCATTCAGGAAAGGCTGAAGCGGGAATTTGAGATTGATCCGGTGATCACGACGCCAAGCGTGGTTTACAAGATCAAATTAAAAAGTAAAAATGAAAAATTAAAAATTTATTCTCCCTTGGAAATGCCTGATCCGTCTGTTATTGAATCAATTGAAGAGCCTTATGTGAAACTTGACATCATCTCGCCGTCAAAATATCTTGGCGCGATTATGGGACTGATGAGGGCTACTCGAGCCGAATACAAAAACACCGAATACATCGACAGCGACAGAATAATTCTCACTTTCGAATCTCCGCTCACTGACGTCATCATTGACCTTCATGACAAATTGAAAAGCGCCTCTAGCGGCTTTGCTTCAATGAATTATGAATTTATCGGGTACCGGCCGAATGACCTTGTGAAACTCGACATTCTTGTGGCTGGCGACAGAGTGGAAGCCTTCTCGCGCATCGTTCCGCGCCAAAACACGTTCTCCGAAGGAAAAGGAATGGTTGAAAAATTGAAAGAATTTATTCCCCGCCAGAATTTCCAGGTGGCGCTTCAAGCGACAGTCGGCGGAAAAATCCTCGCCCGCGAAACATTGAAAGCCTTCCGGAAAGACGTGACGGCGAAACTTTACGGCGGAGACGTCACCCGCAAAAGAAAGCTTCTTGAAAAACAGAAAAAAGGAAAGAAAAAAATGACCCAAATCGGCCGGGTCGAAATCCCCAGCTCCGCCTTTTTGGCGGTTTTACGAAAGTAGTGCTATAATTGATAAAGATATTATGAGAGCTCGCTACCGACGAAAAATAAAAATATTTTGGATCATAATAACCATCCTCGCTGTTCTCTCGATGATTGCTTTTACAATCGCCCCTATGATGGGAAGTTTTTGAAATTCAATCAATAGATGGGTAGAATCAGAAAAGAAAAAGCAAAAAAAAGCGTTGGGATTTTCACGGGATTGTTTTTTATCGCCGGCCTCGTCATCCTGGTGCTGATCGGTATATCGCTTGGAAAAGAAACTTATCGCAAACGCCAAATCCAAAAGGAGATTGAAAATTTGCAATCGGAAATCCAAAAAATGAATCAGGAAAACAGCGAGCTTGAGAATTTTATATCCTACCTTTCGACTAAAGAATTTCAAGAGAAGGAAGCTCGCGAAAAGCTCAATCTTCAAAAGGAGGACGAACGAATGATTGTCCTTCGGAAAGAATTGGAGCGGCAAAAGGAAGCCAAAAATGCAAAACAAGATCCCAATACGAATTATGCGGAAGACAAGTCGCCCAACTGGCAAAAATGGCTGAAATTCTTTTTTGAGTGAGAATTAAAATTATCAACAATATTATGCGCAAAAAAGAAAAGATTAAAATTCTGGTTGGCGTCATAAGCGCGGTTGTCCTGATTTTTATACTGCTCTCGACTTTAGCGATTGCCATTTATAAATATAATTCAAATAGCCACTTAGTCCGCCTCGCGGAGAAAATAATTCCCTTTCCCGCCGTCTATATCCGCGGAGCCGGATTCATCAGCTTCAACGAAATTAAAAACAACGTTTCCGCCGTCAAAAAATTTTATGAGTCTCAAGATTTCGAGCAAGTCGGCATGCGGGTTGATTTCAGTACGGAACAGGGACAAAAAAGGCTTAGGATAAAAGAAAAGGAAATCATCAACAAAATGATCGAAAATAAAATCATTGAAGATCTGGCTCAAAAGCGAGGCGTGAAAATCACCGACCGGATGGTTGAACAACAAGTGGCCGACAGCATCAGTCAATTCGGCAACCGGGAAAAACTTGTTAGTGATTTGGCTCGTCTTTATGGCTGGACGCTCAATGACTTTGAACAGAAAGTGGTAAAACCCGAACTTTACGCCAAAAGCCTGGCCGAGTCTTTCGCCAGCGAGGTCGACACCGAAAACCAGCAAAAAAAAGCCAATTCTCTCTGGGAAAAGACCGTTAAAAACAAGAAAGACTTCGCTCAAATAGCCCGCGAGTCATCGGAAGGAAAAAGCGCCGAAAACGGAGGAGATTTGGGCTGGTCAACCAGAGAACAGCTTGTCGAGCCCGTCGCCGAAAAATCTTTTTCAATGAAAATCGGGGAAATCAGTGATGTAATTTCCAGCCCGCTCGGATTTCATATCATCAAGCTTGAAGAAAAGAAAATTGAAGACGGAAAAGACATGATGCATCTTCGCCAAATTTTTGTGAAAACAACGACGTTTGCCGACTGGCTCAAGGAAAAAATGAAGGACTATGGAGTTGTAATCTTTCTTCATGATTTCCAATGGAACACGGATGAAGGTCAGGCTGAATTCGCCAACGCGGAACTCCGCGAATTCGAAAAGAACCTCTCGGTTAATTCACAGGGAGATCCATCGGTATTTCCCTAAACTATCCTCGCAAAAACCCGGCTCCAGAAACAAAGTCGGGTTTTAGTTTGAGCTGGAAGTGAGATTCGCCCCGTCATTCGACGGGGCGCCCGGTCGGATGACCGGGCGAACTCTTAACTTATACGTTATTTACCAGCATTTACTTGAGCCGAGAATGGGACTCGAACCCATAACCTCTACTTTACGAAAGTATTGCTCTACCATTGAGCTATCTCGGCAAATGGTGCGGGACAAGCGAAAGTGCTGCTCTACCAGCTGAGCTAAGGCGGCGGGTAAATCTGCCAATTGAGCTACGCAGGCTTAAATTTTTGAGCGGATGATGGGAATTGAACCCACGACTTGACCTTGGGAAGGTCACGTATTACCACTATACTACACCCGCGATTACAAACAAATTATAGCAATTATTATTGTTCTGGCAATATGTTTCATTCTGTGATAAAATAACTTCAATGCAGGAAATTATTTCTAAAATCAAAGAGCTTCAGAAAAGAATCACCCTCGCGGGTGACTGTCTTTGACTTGCCCAAAAAGAAAAAAAGAATCCGGGATCTCGAAAGAAAAGCTGAAAAAGAAAATTTTTGGCAAAACCGGGAAGAGGCGCAAAAAATAACACAAAAATTGGAAGGCCTGCGCAATGACGCAGCTGAAATAACTAATTTGGAAGCCGAGGCTGACAATCTACTTGAAATAGCTGATATTGCCAAAGGCGATAAAAGTTTGACGGACGAAATTTCAAATCAGCTGCGTGAATTGGAAAAAAGAGTGGAGAAGCTTGAATTTGAATCGCTTTTTCAAGGAGAATTTGACAGCCGGAATGCGATTCTTTCCATCCACAGCGGAACAGGAGGAACTGACGCGCAGGATTGGGCCGAAATGCTTCTTCAAATGTATCTGCGTTTTGCCGAGAGAAAGGGCTGGAAAGCGAAAATTATGTCCGAGACACGAGGGTCCGAAGCGGGAATTAAAAGCGCGACTCTGGAAATAATGGGACGCTATTCTTATGGATATCTCAAAACTGAAGCGGGAATTCACCGCCTAGTTAGACTCTCGCCGTTCAATGCCAATAATCTCCGGCAGACATCCTTTGCCCTGGTTGAAGTTTTGCCGGAAGTTGATAAAATAAAAGAAATCGAATTCGACCCAACCGATCTTAAAATTGACACTTTTCGGGCGGGAGGAGCCGGAGGACAGCACGTGAACAAAACGGAAAGCGCGGTGAGAATCACCCATTTACTGTCGGGAATAACCGTCTCTTGCCAAAACGAACGCAGTCAGTTTCAAAACAAAGAAAAGGCCCTCAAAATTCTGCGGGCCAAATTATTTCAGAAAGAAATTGAAGAAAAAGAAAAAGAAAAGAAAAAAATGAAAGGCGAGCACGCAGGCATTCAATGGGGAAGCCAGATCCGATCATATGTTCTGCATCCGTATAAACTTGTCAAGGATCACCGCACGAAATTTGAATCAAAAAACCCCGAAGAGGTTTTAGGCGGAAAATTAGACGATTTCATTGAAACTTACCTAAAAAAGTGCATCGCCGACGCCCGTGAATAAATAACATTTGCATCAAATGATTACTTTCCGCAACATAAAAAAAATTTATACCGGCGGGATGAACACAGTCGCCCTTGATGACGTTACTTTTGAGATTGCAAAAGGAGAGTTTGTTTCTATCGTCGGACACAGCGGCGCGGGAAAATCAACTCTTCTCAAACTTATCACCGCCGAGGAAAAACCGACTTCAGGCGAAATATTTTTCAACGGAGAAGATATCATCAAACTCGCCCCGAAACAGCTTCCTTATCACCGCCGCCGCATCGGAACAATATTTCAGGATTTTAAGCTTCTTCCCAAAAAAACAGTCTACGAAAATGTAGCTTTTGCCCTGGAAGTTTCCGGCTGCCTAAATAAAGAAATTAAAAAAAGCGTTCCGCAGATTCTTGAGATAGTCGGCCTTTCAAACAAAATAGAAAGCTACCCAAGTGAAATTTCCGGCGGGGAGCAACAACGCACCGCTATAGCCAGGGCTCTCGTTCACCGTCCGGCTCTCATTATCGCTGACGAGCCCACGGGAAATCTTGATCCAATCAGCGCCTGGGGAATTATTCAATTGCTTCTGAAAATAAACAAATTGGGAACAACAGTTTTGCTTGCTACCCACGTTAAAGACATTGTCAATAATATAAAAAGACGAGTGATTACCCTCGATCAGGGAAGAATTATCCGCGATCACAGCAAGGGCAGATACGCTATATAAGAATATTATTATGATTTTTCTCACAATTTCCCGAACATTCAAATCCGGTCTCCAAAATTTTTACCGAAATGGCTCTTTGAGCGTGGCCGCAGTGAGTATCCTGACACTGGCGCTTCTCATAATCAGCGTGATTATTGTCTTGAGTATCAGCGCCAATCTTGGCTTGAAATATATCCAGGACAAGATTGATATTCGGGTATATTTCAAAAGCGAAACGGAGGAATCAAAAATAATGGACTTCCGATCAGAAGTCATGAAATACAAAGAGGTGAAATCAGCCGATTACATTTCAAAAGACAGAGCCCTTTCCGAATTCAAAAGCAATAACGTCGGCAAGCCGGAAATTTTGAAAGCCATTGAAGCTGTTGATGAAAATCCGCTTCTCGCTTCCATTAATATAAAAGCCAAAAATCCCGAGCAATATGACTTGATCGCCAAGGCTGTGGAAAATTCAGCCTACAAGGAGAATATTGCCAGTGTTAATTATCAGCAATACAAACTAGTCATTGACCGCTTCAATACAACCATAAAAACAATCAGGAAAACCGGCGTTTTTCTCTTTACTTTATTTTCCCTGATAGCCATTCTTATTACTTTCAATGTTATCCGAATGACAATCTATAATCACGGAACAGAAATCGAAATTATGCGCCTCGTTGGAGCTTCGAATAATTTTGTGCGGCTTCCGTTCGTTTTCGAAGGAATAATCTACGGCTGTTTCGCGGCGGTGATCGCAATGCTTCTTCTTTTCCCGATAGTCAAATTAATCACGCCTTATATTGTTGGATCCTCTTATGTCGCCCTGATTCAGGCCGATTTTGGAAAATATTTTGTTTTGATATTCATCACCCAGATAATTTTAGGAACTCTTTTGGGAGTTGTTAGCAGTCTTTTGGCGATTCGGAGATACTTGAAAACTTGAGGAGTTTTGCAAATTCCAGACTCAATGGGCCCGCTCCGGGCTTTTTGACTTGAAATTTCGGCGGTTTTAGGCTAACATTAGACATTATTCGGGGATCATCTAATGGTAGGATACGTGACTCTGGATCACGGCATGAAGGTTCGACTCCTTCTCCCCGAGCCAGTGTGCACGAACAAAAGCGAGAGCTTCTGTTTTTGTTTTATTCAAAGGTTTTTTTAAGAGTAAAGAGGTTAAATAAATTTTCTGGCACAGGACTGGAAAATTTTCGGATATTATGCTAAGCTGG
>Ga0100395_1000111_pt1 | contig 56006 bp, 55 predicted proteins | sample CryGeymeta201519_FD_81542 | JGI IMG/M metagenome (GOLD analysis project Ga0100395, IMG submission 81542) | Groundwater microbial communities from Crystal Geyser aquifers in Utah, USA - Crystal Geyser metaG 2015-19 | ecosystem: Environmental > Aquatic > Deep subsurface > Groundwater | place: USA... | reverse complement strand
GTCGCTATTCCTGTGATGTTAGGAGAACATATGTTGGTGTTTGGTTTTGTTGAAGCGGTTGTAACAGTACTGGTTGTAAAATATTTGCAAAAACAGGATCCGGACCTTCTTAAAATAAAAAAGGAGGTGGCAGCATGAAGACTGTAATCAAGCTATGGATAGGACTGGCGGTTTTTATTGTGCTTTCTCCCTTAGGGTTAATCCTGCCGGAATATTTTAAGGCCGATGCTGCCTGGGGCGAGTGGGGTACAGATGTTTTTAAAGGATTGGTTGGATATATTCCGCAAGGCCTTGAAAAACTTTCAAACCTCTGGAATGCCCCAATTCCGGACTATGCATTCCGTGGCTGGGAGGATAAGGGCCTGGTTCATTTAAGCGCGGCCTATATCTTTTCGGCTATTTTGGGAATTACTATAACGGCATTGATTATTTTTGGCATAGGGCATATATTATCCAAAAGAAGCAGGCATTAATATTGAAAAACAACAGGTTTGTAGAACGCTCAATTACCGGCGCCTTGTCGTTTTTTAAAGACGCCATATTTGCCGATGAAGAGGCCCTAAAAAAAGGGTTTTTGCAGGCCCGCGATGCCAGATTGAAGATGTTAATGGTATTTGTTTTGATTCTGGCAGCGCTTTTTTCAAAAAGTATTGTTTTCATTGCCGGCATATACGCGTTTTGCGTGATTCTTGCTTTGGCTTCTTCAATCAACATAATATTTTTCTTAAAGCGCACGTGGTTTTTTATTCCCTTGTTTTCTCTATGTATAGCCCTGCCCGCATTGTTTGATATTTTTAGCCCGGGAGAAAAGTTTTTAAGTTTTAAGGTTTTTTTCGTCCCCCTAAGCATTACAAAGCAGGGGTTATCAAGCGCCGGGATATTTTTCGCGCGGGTTTTAACATCAGTGTCGCTGTGCGTTCTTCTGTCTGTTACCACAAGGCATTATGTGTTGCTCAAGGCGCTGCGCGTATTCAGGGCGCCTCAGGTTTTTGTGATGACTTTAGGCATGTGCTGCCGTTATGTTTATCTTTTTATCGAGATAATACAAAATACCTATATGGCGATAAAAAGCAGGGCCGGAGGTGTTTTTGGAATAAAAAACAGCCAGGGTGTTGTAGCGTGGAATATAGCAGCGTTATGGCAAAGGTCTTATGTGATGCATAACCGGGTTTATGAGGCGATGCTTTCGCGCGGATACTCAGGCGAGCCAAAAGTTATTGAAGAATTTGATTTTACATATAAGGATTGGTTCTGGTTGGGCACCGCAATTTTAATATTAGGTTTAAGTTTATGGCAAAACCATTATTTGAATTAAAAGACGTTTATTTTTCCTATATGGGTAAATTTCCCGCGCTTTGCGGCGTAAATTTGACCATTGAAGAAGGCGCGAAAGTTTGCGTAATCGGAGCCAACGGCACCGGCAAGTCAACGATTCTCAATATGCTTGACGGCCTTATATTTGCTGGCTCAGGCAGCATGAAGGCCTTTGACAGAAATATAACCTCCGGGGTTATGTCGGAGCCGGGGTTTTCAAGGGTTTTTCGTAAAAGCGTGGGATTTGTGTTTCAGAATCCGGATGCGCAGTTATTTTGCCCGAGCGTTAAAGAAGATATAATGTTCGGGCCGCTTCAGCTTGGCGTGCAGCTTGATAAAATAAAGAAAGGCGTTGATATTATTGCAAACAGGTTGAAAATAAATAATCTTCTCAACCGTCAGCCGCATCAGTTAAGCATAGGCGAGAAAAAAAAGGTGTCAATAGCCTGTGTAATGGCTGTTGAGCCGGATGTGTTTCTTTTGGATGAGCCGACAGCCGGGCTTGATCCGGCGACCACGCGCGATATCATTGATATACTTCTGGAGGAAAATATGGCCGGCAAGACTATTGTTACAGCGACGCATGACATGCATATAGTCGGGGAGATTTCCGATATAGCGCATGTTTTAGGCAGGAATAAAAAAATAATACGCAGCGCTGTTCCGGATGAAATCCTTCTAGACTGTGAGTTTTTGAAGGATAACAACCTTGTCCATGTCCACCGCCATATGCATGATGGCAGGATTCATGCCCACCCGCACCTTCATACAGAACATCATTAATAAAATGGCCTTTGTAGTGATTTCTGTTTGCAAGGGGGCATTTTTTAGGGTATAATTAGGCATAAAGAAGGGCATAATCAGATATAAAGAAAGGAATAAAAAGACATGACAAATAAAACAGGTAATACTGATAATTTTTATGGCATAGGTATAGCTCCGGGAATTCTTGCAACTCTTGAACATATAAAATTTAAAATTCCTACTCCCATACAGGTAAAAGCGATTCCACCGGCAATAAGAGGCGAAGATATTGTAGGTATAGCCCAGACAGGCACAGGCAAGACACATGCGTTTGCCATTCCCATGGTACAGCGGCTTGCCCAGAAACAGGGCATAGGCCTTGTATTGGCGCCGACAAGAGAGCTTGCCATACAGATAGAAGAGGCGGTAAGGATACTTGCCAGGCCATCCGGCATGTTAACAGCATGCCTTATAGGCGGCGCGTCAATGGTAAATCAGATAACAGCGCTTCGTAAAAATCCAAGGATAGTCATAGCTACGCCCGGAAGATTTCTGGATCATGTCAGCCAGTGGAATGTTTTACCGGAAGAAGTTGTGATGCTGGTTTTAGACGAGGCAGACCGCATGCTTGACATGGGGTTTTTGCCGCAGATTGAAAAGATTCTAAAATCTATTCCCAAGAATAGGCAGACAATGCTTTTTTCAGCCACTATGCCGCAGGCAATTATGAAGATTGCCTCAGGCTATATGAAGTTGCCTATTTCTTTAGAAGTGGCGCCTTCGGGCACTGCAGCCGAGGGAGTAACGCATGAATTATTCATAGTCAAAAAAGAAGCCAAGTTGAAATTACTCAGCAAGGTATTGAAACAGTACCAGGGGCCGGTGCTTTTATTCTCGCGAACCAAGCGCTACGCCAGCAAACTCGTGCGCGTTATCCGCGATATGAGGCATTCGGCAGCTGAGATACATTCAAACCGCTCACTTGCGCAAAGAAGAGAAGCGCTGGACGGTTTTAAATCAGGTAAATACAGGGTGCTTGTTGCCACTGATATTGCCTCAAGGGGCATTGATGTTACGGGAATAGAGCTTGTTATAAATTTTGATTTGCCGGATGACCCTGAAAATTACGTGCACCGTATCGGCCGCACAGGCCGCGCTGGATTAAAGGGCCACGCGATTTCTTTTGCAACGCCTGATCAAAGCAGTGACGTCAAAAGTATAGAAAAACTTACAAAGGTGACGTTGCCTGTTTCAAAGCACCCCGATATTATCGCCGAGCAGTTTATGCAAGGCGCCCCGCCGCCGCAAAGGCATCACCATCAGAGATATGCAAAACCCTATAATCATAACAGGCAACACCGCCGCAAAAATACTTAATGCTTATAGTATTGCGTATTTAATCTTTAGTGATATAATATTTCCATATATAATATATAATGGCATTAACTAAAAAAAGGAGGCAGCGTTATGGTTAAATCAATAAAAGGGACAAAAACAGAAAAGAATCTTTTAGCCGCTTTTGCTGGCGAATCGCAGGCAAGAAACAGGTATACGTATTTTGCAAGCGCTGCCAAAAAAGAAGGGCTTGAGCAGATTTCGCGCATATTTTTAGAGACCGCGGAAAATGAAAAAGAACATGCCAAGGTGTTTTTTAAGTATCTTGAGGGCGGTGACGTTGAGATTACCGCAGCTTATCCGGCCGGGACGATAAAAGATACCAAGAGTAATTTGGAAGCCGCGGCTGCAGGCGAGAATATGGAGTGGACAAAACTTTATTCGGATTTCGCAAAGACAGCCAAAGCTGAGGGTTTTGAGGATGTTGCCAAGAGTTTTGAGCAGATATCAAAGGTTGAGAAATTTCATGAGGCACGATACAGGAAATTAATCAGTAATATAGCCGGCAACGAGGTGTTTAAGAAAAAATCAACAGTCAAGTGGCATTGCATTAACTGTGGTTATGTTTTTGAAGGCAGTGAAGCGCCGAACGAGTGCCCTGCGTGCAGGCATCCTCAGGCGTATTACGAGGTATTGGCTGAAAATTACTAAGAGGATATAAAATGAAATTGTCCAGGGCGTTAGTTGTGCTTGATCTTGAGACAACAGGTGTGTGGGTTGAGAAAGATAAGATTGTTGAAATAGGCATGGTAAAGCTTTCGCCCGATGGCTCAAAACAGAGTTTTATAAAACGCGTCAACCCCGGGATACCAATTCCAGCCAATGTCAGCCGTATAATAAATATTACAGATGAGGATGTTAAAGACGCGCCTATCTTTAAGGATATTGCCAAAGAGGCTTTTGATTTTATTGGCGCTTCGGATATAGGCGGTTTTAATATTTTAAGGTTTGATCTGCCTGTTTTAGAGCGCGAGTTTTATGGGGCAGAGATTAATTTTCACTGGAGTCAGCGTGTTATTTATGACGCGCAGAAGATTTATCACATACATGAAAAAAGAGACCTTACCGCCGCATATAAATTATACTGCGATAAGCATCTTGAAAATGCGCATTCGGCGCTTGGAGATGCGGAGGCAACGGTTGAGATATTTAGCGCGCAGATTGAAAAATACGGCAGCGCTGAAACCGGAATCGAATCGCTTAAGGACTTTGATTATGAGCGCACAAGCGATTACTTTGATAATGAGCGTAAATTTTGCTGGTGGGGTGGCCAGTTATATCCTATGTTCGGTAAATATTCAAGAAAGAAGCATATAAAAGATATAGCTTTACATGACCGTAAATATTTGGAGTGGATGTTGACAAAGGATTTCAGCGAGGAGATTCTTACCATGGTAAAAAACGCGCTTCGTGGCGAATTTCCGAAACGGACAGAACCGACAGAGACCGCCCCGGGCTCGGGCTCTGTGCAAATTATCTGGAAAGAAGATCGCGCTGCATATGCGGGATGAGTTGATGGACGTAATAGGCGGCGTAAAAGAGCTGAGTAAGGATGAGGCATGCAGGGTGTTAATGCTGAGTCGCAGGAGGTATTACCGATGGCGTCATCGCAAGCCGTTATTGCCCAAGGTGGCATGGGACCGCATAATGCCACAGGAGGAAGCGGCAATTGTTGAGGCTGGTAAGGATGAGAGATTGGTGGACCTGAGATCGGCCCGGCCTCATGGTATACGGACATGAGACAGGCAGATACTATTGCAGTATCTCAATCGTCCAGCGGGTACTGGTCAGGAATAGGCTTCAAGCGCCGTATATGACTCCGACGAGAAGGCGTCCTGTCAAACCTGATGTTCGGGAACTGATGAAGGAACCCAAAAGGGTATTCAGCTATGATGCCACAGAGTTTTATCTCATAAGCCGGCTGAGGGTAGTAGTTCTTCTGATACTTGATTTAGGCTCACGCAAGTTTATTCATTATGGGATACGGATCACGTCCTTTACACAGAAGGATGTCATGGGGATATTTGATGAGGCGCTGTGGCAGGAAGGCATAGATACAAATCAGTTGACGGTATTAAGCGATCGAGGCGGCCAGATGAAGGGCAGCCGTACCAAGGCACACTTAATCGGTAAGTGGGAACTCAAGCTTGAATTTGCCAGGCCATACACGCCGGATGACAACGCCTGGATAGAGACATTCATCAAGTATATGAAATATCACCTTGAATGCCCAGAAAGTTTTGAAACGGTGCAGGATGTAACCGACTGGGTAGCAAAGTTCCAGATTCTTTACAATGACCATCCTCACTCCAGTTTGGGGTATGTCCGGCCTAACGAGGAGCATGAGGGATTGGGGAATGCGATAAGACAAAGGCGTAAAGAGAATTTGTTGTTGGCCAGACAGAAACGGCACGAATTTTATCGACTCCAAAAAACAGGGGTGCCTGGCTATGGCATGAGTGATAATCGTGGCTCCGAGGGCCTCTTATGCCAAACTTTTGAGGGTGGGATAACGGAAAATCCGGGAAATGGCGAAAATGACGGATTTGACGGCCAGGGTGAGGGCGATTTTCGAACTAACTCCTCAACCCTTTTGTGTCAAAATCGTTGATTGACTCCGGTAGAGTTAGTTACATTAAAAAGGATGATGCCTATTTTGCCTGCGCGGATTTCAAGAATTTGGCAATTCTTTTAAGCCTTTCAGGAAAATAGAAAAAAAGGGGGAAAAGAAGTGGAAAAATGGCAATGTTTAGCGTGTCCATATATTTATGACCCTGTAGTGGGGGATCCTGATAGTGGGAATCCTCCAGGAACAAAATTTGAAGATCTTCCAGATGACTGGATCTGCCCTGTATGCGGTGTACCGAAAACTCAATTTGCAAAGATTGTTTGATAATCCTTTAATTAGAATCTTATTAAAGGTGGACAGGATAGAGAAAATGGAAAATTTAAGGCCGAAAGTATCCATAATTGGTTGTGGTAATGTAGGTATGCGTTATGCCTACGCGCTTATCATTCGAGGATTAGTACGGCAAATTGTGATAGTGGATATTGACCGGTAAAGGCTTGAAGGCGAGGTCATGGATTTATCGCACGGAGCTCCATATATTTCACCAGTGGAGATTATAGCGGGAGATTATCCTGATATAAAGAATTCGGATTTAGTAGTGATTACTATCGGAAGAAAACAAAAACCCGGCCAAAGCCGTACAGATTTAGCCAGGGATAACGTTGAACTTTACCGGAAGGTAATACCTGAAATTGTAAGATATGCCCCCAAAAGTATTATTCTGGTAGTTACCAACCCTGTTGATGTGTTAGCTTATGCTGCCTATAAAATTTCTGGAAAGCCGGCAAAAGAGGTAATTAGTTCAGGCACGGTTTTGGATAGCTCCAGATTTAGATTTCTTTTAAGTAAACACTGCAATATTGATGCCAGGAACGTCCATGCCTATATACTAGGCGAACACGGAGATAGTGAGTTTGCTGTCTGGAGCAAGGCTATGATCGGAGGAATTTTGTTCAAGGACTACTGTCGAATTTGCAAAACAAATAATACCTGCTCAAGTAAAGAAGAGCTCAATAAAATCTTTCTTGAGGTAAGGGATTCTGCATATAAGATAATCGAGAAGAAGGGTGAAACTTCTTATGGCATTGGTCTTACCTTGGTGATGATAACGGAAGCAATTATTAACGATGAGAATGCAATTCTACCTGTGTCTTCTTTGGTAGACGGATATTTAGGAATAATAGATGTGTACCTAAGCCTTCCTGCTATACTTAACCGAGAAGGGGTGAGAGAAGTCTTGGAAATCGAATTAAGCCCGCAGGAAGAAAAGGCTCTAATAAATTCAGCAAACTCTATAAAAAAAGTAATAAAGGAAGTTGGCTTATGAGGAGTAACAAAAAAAGGGAGGAGGTAGATATTTGTGCAGGGCATTAGATACAAACTCATTACCATTTTAACCTTATCAGTCGTTATCTTTGCTATTGCGCACCTTAAGGATAGTTTATTGTCTTTTTTCATTCCATTTGCTTTCGCACACTGCGATACGTTGGATGGCCCGGTAGTTAAAGACGCAAAGCAAGCATTGGAAAAAGGCGATGTGACACCTGTGCTTAAATGGGTTAAAAAAGAAACTGAGTCAGAAATTCGCGCTGCTTTTAAAAAAACATTGGCTGAACGAAAATCAAATCAAGATGCCGCTGATATGAAATTCTTTGCGACGCTGGTACGCGTGCATCGCGCAGGGGAAGGAGCGCCTTTCACCGGCCTTAAACCAAGCGGTTCTGTTGAACCTATTATCGCAGGGGCGGATAAAGCATTAGAAACTGGCTCAATTGATGAGTTAACTCAAGAAATGTCAAACCATCTTACGAACGGCGTTAAGGAACGGTTTGAGCGTGTGTTTGAATTGAAGAAACATAAAGACGAAAACGTTAAGGCAGGGCGTGAATATGTGGAGGCCTATGTCGAATACGCGCATTATGTAGAAGGCCTACATAATATGATAGCGGGTACAGGCGGTCATCATCACGAAGAATCTGAAGAGACCAAACACGAATAGGATGAAGAATAAAGAGTGGTCCATGGCACAAGCGGTCTTTTTTCTTCCTATCTTATTTTCCCATTTTAAGATAAGTGGGTATCTGCCAAATGTTATTCGATATTTTGACATGTCATGCATGATCATCGGCATCGCTTTAGCAATCTATGTTGCAATATCATTTAAATCAAATTTGAAACCATCACCAAAACGGGACGATATGTTAGACGCGAATATGGAAGCATAAGGGGACGGTTCCTCGAAATCTAACTGGTTATATAATATTAAGTTGCGAATGCTAAAAGTCAAATTTCATGCCCAGACAACCTCGTATTCTTCCACAGCAAGGTTTTTTGCACGTTATGTGCCGCGGGAACAACAGAAGAAAGCTCTTCCGCACACCAACAGATAAACGTAAATACCGCTCTTTGTTAATCGAGTTTAAACAGGAAGATAAAATACAAATTCATCATTACTGCCTGATGGGAAACCACCACCATCTTATGCTATCATTAGGCCAAGAGAGTAATCTTCCCCGGTTTATGAAGCGCGTGAATTTGCAGTATTTCTTTTACTACCGCTACCACCGTAGTTATTCAGGTCATCTTTGGCAGGGCCGTTATAAGAGTAAGTTAATTTTAAATTACCCCTATCTGCTTCAATGTGGTAAATATATTGAGCTTAACCCTGTGAGTGTAGGCCTGACAGTGAGCCCTAAGGATTATGAATTTTCAAGTTACAGGTTTTATGCCTTTGGCCAGAAAGATGACTTAATTGATATAAATCCATATTATCTAGAACTTAATACTGACCAAGCAGCCAGGCAGCTTAACTATCAAGACCTATTTGTTGATGAAATTGCAGAAAAAAATATTAAAATTTGACTTCTTGATGCTATAATAAATTACAACAAAAAGAGTTACGAAACGAGGAACCGTCCCCTTTTCCTTTATAGAAAGAGTCCATAACGCCCCGTAAGTACCCCATAACGAGGCGTCTTAGAAAATAAATTGTGTAAGACTTCTGAACTAAAACCTGTAATTCGCACTAACTGTGAAAGCGGTCTCATCAATAAATCTACCTTCTACGCCAATGGAAAGATTTTTGGTAGGAAGAAAATCACAGCCAACGAAGATGCCAACTACGCCATCGCTATTTATATCGTCGGTCTTGTAAGTTGTGCCTAAAATTGTAGCCTTCATCGACGCCTCAACATCATTATATTTAATTCCACCGTAAGGAACAAATTGTCCGAATTCCTTAGATATTCCTAAAGCCACCTGCCACTCTTTATATTCGGCACTAAGATTTGATATGCCTACATCGCCTGGCGAATAGCTGACACTATTAAGTGTAAGTTTATCAATATCTGGTTCTACTTGACGATATCTACCATCTATACCAATTTTTATTCCATTGTTAAATTCTTTAAGGAGCACAGTTGCTCCCAAGCCCCAGGCAAACGCAGTCTCTGTCTCATATTTTAAATCTACTCCACTATATTTTTCAGAAAATTCTCCATTAGCAGCACCTAATAAAACATACGGTTCCACTCTCGGTAAAATGGGATTAGAAAAATACCTTGTAAAAGATTTTATTTCACAGTCAGATAGCCAAGACAAAGAAACGGTTTATAGCGGCGTGAGCCAGAGAGTTTTTTTTGGTTTAAGCGAAGCCGCGGCCATTACCAAAAAAATGTGGATTTGGGTGTTGTTAGGCGTTGGGCTGGGGGCTTTTATTCATAATTATATTCCGCAGGAAATGATACATTCTGCAATATCAAAGACAGGTTTTTTCTCAGTTCCGATAGCCGTAGCTTTGGGCGTGCCTATGTATGGCAGCTGCGCGGCTATAGTGCTTGTTGCGGTTGTGTTATTTAATAAGGGCGTTCCGCTTGGAACAGCTTTGGCGTTTATGATGGCAGTAGTGGCCTTGAGTTTACCTGAGGCAATAATGTTAAGAAGGGCAATGAGGCTTCAGTTGATTCTGATATTTTTCGGTGTAATAGCAGCAGCTATTATAATTACGGGTTATGTTTTTAATCTATTACAGCTAAGTATTTTAAGCAGTTCTTTGTAGGATTTTACCCTGCATATCTCTTCGCGTAATCTCGTCGCATTTGGCACGCCTTTTAAATACCACATCATTACTTTAGCCATAAATCCTGTTTTGCAGGAGGCCGGTATATTCTTATATTTTTCTATCAAGCCCAGGTGTTCCTTTAGGGCTTTTTTCTTTGCTGCAAGTGACTGGGGCTTGGGAATTTTTCCTGTTTCAAGATAGTTTTTTATTTCTTTAAATATCCAGGGATTTCCCATCGCGCCTCTTGCTACTAATATGCCGTCAGAGCCTGTCTGGTCAAACATTTTTTTTGCAAGCACAACATTAAATATATTGCCGCTTGCTATCACAGGTATGCTCAAAGCATTTTTTACAGCCCTTATCGACTCATAATCAATATCCCCGGAATACCCTTCTGACATTGTCCTGCCGTGTATGAATATAACCGATGCGCCGTTGTCCTGGCAGATCTTTGCGGTTTTTACGCAGTCCTGGATATTTTTTTTGTAAAAGCCTGTTCTTAATTTTACTGAAACAGGTATTTTAAGTTTAGACGATAGTTTTTTTATAATTTTACCAAGCTGCGCCGGGTTATTTAAGAGCGCTGCTCCGGCGCCTTTTTTTATGACTTTTTTTGCCGGGCAGGCGCTATTTATATCAAGAGAAGACACCTTGGTAAACGTCAGTATCTTTTGCGCGGCATCAAGCATGGTAGAGGGTTCTGTGCCCAGTAGTTGAACTGATATGGGCGAATCTTTTTTAATGGTTTTTAACATCTCATAGGTTTTTGGCCTGTGGTAGATCACTGATTTTGCGTCCAGCATTTCAAAAAAACAATGCTCTGCGCCGAATTTACGGCACATAACCCGAAAGCTTAAATCAGTCACGCCTGACATAGGCGCTAAAAAAATCTGCTTTTTCATGTTGATCATTATACTAGCTTATAGCCATAAAATAAAGGAAATTTCTTAATTTTGCTTGACAAATAATGATACAGTGGTATAATAATTAGCGTAGCAAATAAGAGATTAGAAGGTTAAACCGCATGGTTCGAACATCTAACCTTGCGGTTTTTTGTGATTTGCTATAATACATAAGAAATGGAGGTAACAAGTAATGGCGACAGGAACAGTAAAGTGGTTCAATAATCAAAAAGGTTTTGGATTCATTACTCCGGAAAATGGCAATGATGTATTCGTGCATCATACAGCTATCAAAGGAGAGGGTTATAAGTCTTTAGAAGAAGGCCAGAAGGTCGAATTTGACATCGAAAAGGGACCTAAGGGCGAACAAGCTACAAACGTAGTTAAGATATAACTTAAAATTAAGAAAATTTTACCCTTTGCAGCAATTTTTGTTGCAGAGGGTTTTTATTTGAGGTACAATAAGCCCATGATTAATGACAATATAAGAGAAAGCGCGCAAAAAGCGGCAAAAGATTTTAAGGCATCATGGGTGGATTTAGGCCGGGTGCTTTATACTGTATATAAAGATAAGTTGTATAAAGAATGGGGCTTTACAGATTTTGATGCTTATACATCAAAAGAGATCCACATACGCAGGCAGACCGCGACCAAGCTTTTAAAGTCGTATTATTTTTTGGAGAATAAAGAGCCGAAGTATATTGAGTCGGCTCCAAGCGTTGAGTCAGTGGATTTTTTGCGCCGGGCGAGCATGAGAAAAGATTTGGATAAAGAGGATTACGTTGACCTGAAGAAAAAATTATTCGAGTCAGGTAAAGACGCATCCGAGGTGAAAAAAGGGCTTACCACTTTAATAAGAGAGCGCCAGGAGCTCGAGCCGAAAGAGGCGTGGGAACAAAAAAGGATCAAGGTCATAAAGCGCCTGCTCGGCACGTTGAAGTCATTAAGAACCGAGCTTAAGACAACCAAAGTTTTGCCTTCGGATGTGCTCAAGGAAACAGAGAAACTGATAAACAGACTGGAGTCAGAAGTTTCATAATTAGTAAATAATATGCAAAATTTTTCGAATGTTGTTTCTCTGCAATGAAAATACTTGCAGAGAATTTTTTTTTGATGTAAAATGAATATACTTAAAATTTTAAAAGGAAGTCCCTCGTCCAGAGACGCCATAACGCAAATAGTTGCGGCGAGGGACTCGGGACAAATTACAACTTAGAAAAACTATGGTAATTTGGAGGCAAACGAATGGATTTTAAAGGCAAGGTTTTGATAATTGGTTTCGGATCAGTGGCAAGATGTACTCTTCCAATTCTTCTTAAACATATTGATATCCCGTGTAAAAATATTACGGTTATAGATTTCGCCGACAAGCGCGATGATCTGAAATCCTGGATAGAAAAAGGGGTGAAGTATTTTCAGACAAGGATTACGCCCGGCAATCTGGCCGAGGAATTATCTAAACACGTTTCCAGCGGCGGGCTTATTATAGATTTGGCATGGAATATAAGCTGCGATGAAATAGTAACATGGTGCCATGACAATAATGTGCTTTATGCAAATACCTCTGTTGAAGAATGGGATCCGTATCGGGATATTGATAAAAAGGACCCGTATAAAAAGTCGCTTTATTTCCGCCAGATACTTTTGAGAAAAATGTTTTCAAAATTCAGCAGGCCTGCAACGACGTTTGTGGTAGATCACGGAGCAAACCCGGGCCTGATTTCACATTTTACCAAAAAAGGCCTTGTTGATATAGCCGAAAAGGCGGTCAAGGACTCGGATACCGGCAAGAAAACACAAAAGGCGCTGGAGGATTTATTAAAACAGGGGCATTCAGACAAGAAATATGCGCGCCTTGCAATGGAATTGGGCGTTAAGGTTATACATTGCAGCGAACGCGATACCCAGATAACCGACAAGCCGAAAGAGGTGGATGAATTTGTCGGCACATGGTCTATAGAGGGTTTAAGGGAAGAGGGCACAGCACCAGCAGAGCTTGGATGGGGCACGCATGAGAAAAAGCTCCCACGTTACGCGCATGTGCCTAAAGAGGGTCCGAGAAACCAGATTTTTCTTTCCCAGATGGGGATGAATACATGGGTGCGTTCATGGGTGCCAAATTTTGATATAATAGGTATGGTGATAAGGCATGCGGAGGCATTTAGTATTTCCAACAGGCTTACGGTATGGAAAGGCAAAAAAGCGGTTTACAGGCCAACCGTGCATTATGCTTACATGCCTTGTGATGAAACATTAGTTTCTTTGTATGAGCTCAGGGCCAAAAATTACCAGTTACAGCCCAAGCTGCGCATTATGAGCGATGAAATAACAAAGGGCGAGGATATACTGGGCGCTCTTATTATGGGGCACAAATATAATTCCTGGTGGACAGGAAGCATATTGAGCATTGATGAGTCAAGAAAGATTGTTCCTCATCAGAATGCCACTACAATGCAGGTCGCGACAGGGATGGTTACGGCTGTTATGTGGATGATAGAAAATCCTCACAGGGGTTTTTGCCTTCCCGATGATTTACCCTATGACTACGTGTTGAAGATAGCAAAACCTTATCTGGGAAAGCTTGTTTCACAGGCGTCGGACTGGACGCCGCTTAAGAATTACCGGATTTTTTTCAAGGAAAACCCCAGATCATACCTGGATGAGAAAAATATATGGTGTTTTGATAATTTCCTTTTCAGGGACTAAACAGGCATATTATGGCAAAGACTTCGCGAAAATGGCTCAGGCGGCTTGAAAATATGGCGCGCAGGCATAAGACGCCTGTTTTTGTGCTGGATCATGAAAAGATACGCCAGAATTATAAAGAGTTTAAAGAGAGCCTGCCCCGCATCCAGGCGTATTATGCCGTAAAGGCTAATTCCAATCCTGAGATAGTCAAAACTCTTTATAAGATGGGCGCCAGTTTTGATGTAGCGTCGTTTCCTGAATTTATGACAGCGTATCAGAATATAAAGCGCCTTGGCAAAAAAAGGCGGCAGGATTTTATTTGGGACAAGATTATTTACGCCAACACTATAAAATGTATCGAAACATTGCGTAAGCTTGACCAGTATAAGCCGCTTGTCACCTATGATAATATTTATGAGCTTAAAAAGATAAAAAGATACTGCCCGCACGCAGGGCTTGTATTAAGGATAAAGGTGCCAAATACAGGTTCTATGGTGGAACTTTCGTCCAAGTTTGGCGTTGATCCCGGCGAGGCAGTGGATCTTATACTTGAAAGTTTTAAAGCCGGGCTTGTGGTCGAGGGCATAAGTTTTCATGTGGGAAGCCAGTGCAATAATTTTGAAAATTATATGCAGGCCCTGCAGCTGTCCGCCTCTATATTAAAAGAAGCAGAGTCCCGAGGGCACAAAATAAATATACTTGATATAGGCGGCGGTTTTCCTGTAAGATATAACAGCAAGGCAAAGTCATTTAAAGTGCTTGCCAAGAAATTGAACGCAGAAATTGACCGGCTTTTCCCCAAAACAATAGAGATACTTGCAGAACCCGGCAGATTTATGGTGGCAAACGCAGCCACCCTTGTTACCAGGATTATAGGAAAAGCCATCCGGGATTCAAAGATATGCTATTACTTGGATGATGGCGTGTATCATACGTTTTCAGGGATAGTTTTTGATCATTGCCAGTATCCTTTAAAGGCATTTAAAGATGGCGAAAAAAAGGTATGCGCGGTTTTTGGTCCTACATGTGACGCGTTTGATACTATCTCAGTCGCTGAGGCGCTGCCTGAACTTGAGATAGGCGATTATCTTTATGCTGAGAATATCGGCGCCTACAGTATCGCTTCATCAACGTATTTCAACGGTTTTCCTCCGGCAAAAATAGTCCACATAAACAAATAAAATACGCGTAAATTTTTACAATTTTAAAGATAAAATTGACAACCCCCACGCAGGCATGTATACTATAAAATAATATGCATTTATTTATAATAGCCATAACAATATTGATGGGCATAGCCGTTGGCTGGTCCATAGGGGCCAATGATGCTGCCAATTCTTTAGGGGTTGCCGTTGGTTCGCGCGTATTGACATTTCGCCAGGCTATCCTTTTAATATGCATATTCGGTTTTTTAGGGGCATATTTTAACGGGGCGCATGTTATAAAGACCGTAGGTAAAGGCATCGTGCCTTTGGATCAACTTGATAAAAATATAGCATTATATGTGGCTCTTGTGGCGTCTTTTGGCGCATGCGCGTGGGTAGCGCTTGCAACGCATTGGAAGATGCCTATTTCAACCAGTCATTCTATAGTAGGCGCTGTAGCAGGCGCAGGCCTTGCCGTACACGCGCCTATAAGCTGGAAAGTGCTTTTCGATGTTTTTATGTGCTGGATCCTGACGCCTGTGGGCGCGGCAATTATGGGTTTTGTAATATGTATCATCGTTAAAAATACATTTTACAGGATAGTGCCGCGAAGGTTCGCGCGCCCGATATTAGTGTTTCTTGTTATAACAAGCGGATGCTATGTTGCCTTTACATGGGGCGCAAATGACGTTGCAAATTGCGTAGGCGTGATTTCAGGCGCAGGCATACTTTCCATAAACAGCAGTATTATTTTGGGCATAATGGCAATACTATTTGGAATAATTACATTGGGCTATAAGGTTATACAGACAGTTGGTTCTGAAATAACCAACCTTGTGCCTGTTATGGCATTTTCAGCGCAGCTTGCAAGCGCGCTTAATGTTCATATATATACTTTGTTTGGAATACCTGTTTCTACAAGCCATTCTATTGTAGGCGCAATATTTGGCGTAGGCATGGTAAGGGGCCTGCGTGTTTTGAATATAAAGATTCTAAAAAATATAATAATATCGTGGATAGCAACGCCGTTTGTTTCAGGAGTGGTGAGTTTTTCTGTTTTAAAGGGAATAATGTTGTTTAAATAGTCCCTCGCCGCTAAACGTGATTAGAGGCGGTTCGGGACAAATTTTTGCCGAACACGGCATCCCGTGAACGGGACAAATCGAGATAGCTAGAAAAATTTGGAGGCGTAAAATGAAAGAGATGAGAAATATTTTGGGATGGCTGGGCATGGCCGAGGAACACGTTATAATGCAGGATGCGCAAAAACACGTCGACGAAACCTATAAGACAGTCACGCATTTTTCAGACGCGGTAAACGCGTTTATAAAAGGCGATCTGAATGCAAAGACAGTAGCTATAGAGAAGATCGGTGAAAGCGAACACCTTGCCGATATATTGCGTTCAAAAATGGTAAGGGAACTTTCAGAAAGCCTTATAGCTCCGCCTGACAGGGAAGACTTTATGCATTTTGTAAATACGCTGGATAAGATAGCTGACTGGACAAACGGTTCGGCAAGACTTTTAGGTTTTATTGAAGTAAAACTTTCGGAAGACATCCTGAAAAATATTTTTGTTTCTACTGAGTTGATCGTGACTTCCATAACAAGATTAAAAGAGGCGATACAGAGTATTATCAAAAATGATTTAAAAAAGGCGCTTGCAGACTGTGAAGAAGTGGACCGTATTGAACATAATGCCGATGATCAGAAAAGGATATTGATAGGATGTATAATACATGCCAAGCTTGACCCGCCGACATTGCTTTTGAGTTATCAGCTTGCCGAATATTTAGAAGGTGTAACAGACAAGATAGAAGACGCGGCTGATTTTATAAAAGTAGTAGCTATAAGGTCCAAATAAAAAAAATATGAATATTTATGAGTTGCTGGAAAAAGTCCGGAGTCAGAAACCGGTGGTGCATCATTTGACTAATTGGGTTACTATTTATGACTGCGCCCAGATTGTCAAATCTTTGGGCGCATCTCCTGTTATGGCGCATGCCAAAGAGGAAGTTGCTCAAATGGCTCAAATAGCGTCGGCGCTTGTGCTTAACATAGGCACGCTTACGCCTGATTTTGTGGAGGCAATGAAGTTGGCTGCAAAAAGCGCCAATAAGAAGGGTATCCCTGTGGTGTTGGATGTATGCGGCGCAGGGGCCACTGAATTACGCGATAAAAAAGCTTTAGAGCTTTTAAATGAAGCCAGGATTGATATTATAAAAGGAAACTCCTCGGAGATTGCAAGGGTTGCAGGCGAAAACGTAATGACAAAAGGCGTTGATGCAGGCAACGTAGAAAAGGATCTGATAATTGTTGCTAAAAACCTGGCAAAAAAATATAATTGCACAGTTGTGATAACAGGCAAGGAAGATATTGTAACTGATCCGAACAAGGTTTATATAGTAAAAAACGGCCACCAAATGATGACGCATGTGGTTGGCACAGGATGCATGGCAGCTTCTGTAATAGGCGCATTTAGCGCAGTTGAAAAAGATTTGGCCTTGGCTTCTGCGGCAGCGCTTTCGTGCTTTGGTATAGCAGCGGAATGCGCAGCGGCTAAATCCAAAGGACCGATGGAGTTTAAGCAGAATATTTTTGATTGTATCTATTTGCTGGATAAAGATACTATCAGCAAGATGCAAAAAACAGCATGATAAAGGGCTATTATTTTATAACCGATTCCGGTATAAGTCGTAAAGGCAATGTCAGTGATGTAAAAAACGCCGTTAGGGCGGGTGTAAAGGTAATCCAGTACAGAAATAAAAACATAGATTCAGGAGTTTTGTACAGAGAGGCGTTGAAATTAAGAAAGATTGTCAAAAAGGCAGTGTTTCTTATCAATGACAGGGCGGATATTGCTTTGGCTGTTGGCGCCGACGGTGTTCATGTAGGCCAGTCAGATCTGCCTTATGAAAAAGCAAGAAAGATTTTAGGAAAAAATAAGATTATTGGCGTTACCGCGCATAATGTCAAAGAGGCAATGGCTGCAGAGCGCGCAGGAGCTGATTATCTGGGCGTTTCACCGGTTTTCGCCACAAGGACAAAAAAAGACGCAGGCTTTGCTGCAGGTATTGATATTATAAAGAAGATAAAAAAGCGCGTTAAGATTCCGGTTGTTGCTATAGGCGGCATAAATTTATCAAACGCAAAGAGTGTTGTTGATGCGGGCGCTGATAGTTTATGCGCCATATCAGCGGTGGTTACCAGAAAAGATGTAAAAAGGGAAATAGAAAAGTTTCAGGCATTATTTAAAGAGAGGTTTTAGATGTTTTTTGAGTCTTTTAAGGTTACAGGCCTTGCCATAGGGCAGATAATCATACTCGGCGCAATAGGGTATGCGTTGGTAAAAGCAAATATACTGAAAGAAGAAAACTTAAATTTTTTAAGCAGGCTTGTTGTTGTGGTTACGTTACCGGCTTTGATATTCTGCCAGCTTATAAAGGATTTCAGTTTTGATGCATATCCCTACTGGTGGTTTTTTCCTGTTTTGAGCATTGTTATAACGGGGTTCGGGCTTTTTATCGGTCGGATATTCAGTTTATTTATAAAAGGCGAGCAGGCCAAAATACAATTTATGAGTTTGATAGGTTTTCAGAATGCAGGCTATATACCTCTTGTTTTAGCAGGAGCCATCTTGCCGGAAGCCATGGTTGGGACCATGCTGGTTTATATATTTTTATTTATGCTAGGATTTAATCTTGCCGTATGGTCTCTCGGCGTATATATGCTTACTTTTGAAAAATCCAGAAAATTTGATATGGCGAGTTTATTCAGCCCGCCTGTTATAGCAACATTGTTCAGTCTTGTTTTTATATATCTTGGTTTTGCGAAATCAGTGCCGGATGTTTTATTTAGGCCGCTTAAAATGGTGGGTGAGTGCACTGTGCCAATGGCAATTTTTGTTGTCAGCGCAAATCTGGCATATGTAAAATTAAAAAATATAAGCATAAAAAACATGTCTCTTGTTATAGTTGCCAAGCTTATTGTGCTGCCTTTGGTGGGCATGCTGCTGGTGCTTAAATTGGGCATGCCTCAGTTGATAGGCACTCTGATTATTATGCAGCTTGCTATGCCACCTGCCACGTCGCTGTCGGTTATAATACGCCATTATAAAAAGAAAGATCTTCTTATAAGCCACGGAATATTCTTCGGCCACATGGTGAGCCTTCTTGCCACGCCTATATTTTTAAGTCTATATTTCGTTTTAAGCCGTTAGGTGCCGCCGTTAGGTGCCAGGCACCGCATTTTAACATATTGTATTTAAAGGAGTTATAGCGCAAAATGCCCAGAAATCCTCGTTTATGTTTTGAAGGTGCATTTTATCATATAACAAGCCGTGGCGACAATAAAGAGAAGATATTTTATAATGAATGGGATAGAAAAGCGATGTTTAGTTTATTGAAAGAAGCAAAGAGCAAGTTTTGCTTTAGGTTGCACGCTTATACGTTGATGCAAAATCATTTTCATTTTGTCATTGAAACTTCTGAGAAAGGGACGATATCGGAAATAATGCATCATATAAATGGAAAATATACAAAACATTTTAATTCTGTGCACAAACGCAGCGGCCATCTTTTTCAGGGAAGATTTCATGGAGTTTTAATAGACAAAGATAATTATCTTTTGGAAGTAACCAGATATGTACATCTAAATCCTGTCAGGGCAGGGCTAGTTGAACATCCTGAAGAATACAAGTGGAGCAGTTATAGGCATTATATTGGTTTAGCTAGAAATGATTTCGTGGATAAGGAGTTGATTTTGGATATGATTTCGCCTGACAGATCTAATCAGGTTACTATGTATTTAAATTTTACAAAAGAAGGTTTAAAATTAGATTTCAAGAAGTTTAAAGATGGTTTATACAAGGGTGCATTTTCACCAAAAAAGAAACTAATACCTAATGAGCCAAAATATCAAGAAATCGTTTGTAACTAATTCAAAACAAACAACTTATAATGCGGTGCCTGGCACCGTGGGTGGGGAGTTGAACGCCCAGCAGCTTGAGGTTGTAAGGACTATTGATGGGCCGGTGCTAGTGGTTGCGGGCGCTGGTAGCGGCAAGACCCGCGTAATAGAATACAGGGTGCTCCATTTTATTCAGAGTGGAATCCAGCCGGAAAATATCCTCTTATTAACTTTTACAAAAAAAGCCGCGCAGCAGATGTTAAGCCGCGCCTCAAGGCATGATGTAAGGTGCGGCCTTGTTCACGGCGGCACATTTCATTCTTTTGCCTATAGGATTTTAAAAAAATATTCCGTCCAGTCAGGATTGGGCGAGTTTTTTATAATTGACGAGTCAGACGCTGAAGAGGCCATAAATATATGCTCTGCGAAATTTGACACTAACGGTAAAGATAAGAGATTTCCGCGCAAGGATACATTGCGTAAGGTGTTCAGCATGGTTGTGAATAAAAATATGAGCGTTGAGGATATTTTGGATAAGGAATACCCTCAATTTTTAAAATATAGTTTTCAGGTAGAAGCGATAAGCCAGGAATATAAAAAGTATAAAAAAAGCAAGGGGTACTTAGACTATGATGACCTGCTTGTTTATTTAAGGAATCTGCTTGAGAAAAATAATGACATAAGAAAAGAGCTGTCAGAGCAGTATAAATATATAATGGTTGACGAATATCAGGATACCAATAAATTGCAGTCGGATATAACATACTTTCTGGCAAGGGATCATAAAAATATAATGATAGTAGGCGATGACGCCCAGAGCATATACGGATTCAGGGGCGCATCGCATGAAAATATAATGGATTTTCCAGAAAGATTTCCCGGATGTAAGATTATAAAATTAGAAACAAATTACCGCAGCCACCAGCCGATACTTGATGTTGCCAATGCGGTGTTGAAGAATATGAAAAACAAATATTCAAAAGAGCTCTATTCTTACAATAAGGAGCATGGCGACAGGCCTGAGCTTTTATTTTTTACAAATACAAATGCTGAAGCGGGTTGGATGGCGCGCAAGGTAAAATCTATGGCAGCTGAGGGCATGGATTTAAAATATCAGGCAGTGCTGTTTCGGTATGCATATATATCCATTCCGCTGCAGCTTGAGTTAAACAGACTAAGAATACCGTTTCAGTTATTCGGGGGAATGAAATTTTATGAGACCGCGCATGTGAAGGATGTTTTGGCGTACCTGAAGGCGCTTGTTAATTTTAAAGATGAGCTTTCATGGCTAAGGATGCTTACTTTGCTTGAAGGCATAGGCCCAAAAACAGCGTCGGGCATAGTGAAAGATATTAACAATGCCAATAATTTTGACGAAGCAGTGAAAAGTATTTTGTGTTCAGCAAATAGAAAGAAATCGTATTCAACAGCTCTTTTTGAGCTGGTAAATTTTCTAAAAACCGCGCAAGCTGCAGAAGGCAGCGTGTCAGAGCAGTTTGAGGCATTGCTGGAATATTATAATCCTATCATGCAGTATAAATTTGATGACGCCAGAGATAGGATGAATGATTTAAAGGTGATAAAAAGGATATCTGCAGATTATAAGTCAACTCCGGACTTTTTGGCTGATTTTGCCCTTGATTCGCCTGATAAAGGCGCGTTCAGCGGCCATGAAAATATGCTGACGCTTTCCACCATACATTCAGCCAAGGGCCTTGAGTGGGACGTGGTTTTTTTGATGGGCCTGGTGGAGGGAGTTTTGCCTGTAAGTTTTTCGCTTGATGACGAGGATTCGATAGAGGAGGAGCACAGGCTTTTTTACGTGGGCATTACGCGCGCCAAAAAACATCTGTTTCTTTGCGCGCATTATGAAGGTACGATGATGGGCCAGAGCCAGTTTAACAGAATATCGCGGTTTGTGGATTCGGAAAATGTTTTGTCAAAGGTTAAGCAAGAAGCTGTATATTAAGGAAGTCCCTCGCCGCAAGTTGTGATAGCTGGCGGCTCGGGACGATTTTTCGGACAAAAATATTCTACTGGAAAAATCGGAGGTGAAATATGCCATATGTTGATTTGAAATTGGTGGGTAAGTTGACGAAAGAGCAGAAGGAAAAGATAGTAGACGAGTTTTCAGCAACGCTTGAGAAGGTAACCAAAAAACCGAAGCAGTACACATATGTATCTATACAGGAGTTTGACGCATCTAATTGGGGTTTTGGCGGAAAACTTCTCGGGTAAATAGTATTTGACATTTATTGTTGCGTGTGTTGTAATATAATCAAATAGTGGGGAGGTCGTGAGACGGCCTGAGAGTTTCGATAAATCGGATTACCCTATGAACCTGATCTGGATAATGCCAGCGTAGGAAAAATAGATAACATTAATTTACCCTATGCCAAAATTGGCGTGGGGTTTTTTATTAAGACATCCTTTAAAGAGGTGAGCGATGCAAAGATAAGCAGGGCGATATTAAGCGAATTTAACAGTTGGTTTAGTGATTACATTGTTTCAGATGTAATTATTGTAGGCGCAGGCCCGAGCGGGTTGGTTGCAGCAAGGGATTTAGCAAAACAAGGCATTAAGGTGCTTGTGATAGAGGTTAATAATTATCTTGGTGGCGGTTTCTGGATAGGCGGATATCTTATGAATACGCTTACGTTTCGCTCACCTGCCGAAGAGATGCTTGATGAATTAAATATACCTTATAAGAAGACTTTAGACGGCTTGTTAACGGCAGATGGGCCCAATGCATGTTCCAAGCTTATCTCAGCGGCCTGCGATGCGGGCGCGAGGATTTTAAACATGACGAAGTTTGATGACGTGGTTTTGAGAGATAAAAGGGTGGAAGGCATTGTTATTAATTGGGCTCCTGTCTCAGCGCTTCCCAGGCAGATTTCATGCGTTGATCCGATTTCAATAGAGGCAAAGGTTGTTATTGATGCAACCGGGCATGATGCGCATGTTGCAAGGAGCCTGGAGAAAAAAGGTTTGCTTAAACTTAAAGGCACAGGGGCCATGGATGCCAATACATCAGAGGATTTAATTGTTAATAATACCGGCGAGGTTTACCCTGGATTAATAGTGGCCGGCATGGCAGTTTCAGCTGTATGGGGTATCCCGCGTATGGGCCCGACATTTGCCGGTATGCTTTATTCGGGTAGAAAGGCGGCAGAGATCACTTCGCGTATTATTTTAAAAAACGAGATTCCGGTAGAAAATCAATTGTAACATATTGAAAATAGACAACTTAAAACGCGGTGCCTGGCACCGGTAAAAAAGCCGTTGACAAACGGCTTTTTTATGGTATAATTGTTAATGTAGTTAATAATTATAGTAGTTAATAGTTTATATAGTTAATGAAATTGACCATGAAACCAATGTCCTTACACAATTTTGCGGATGAGCTTAACGAGATTATGCCTGTTTTGATAAGAGAGTTTTCAAGGCGTAATTCCGAGGAGCTGTATAAAGGAAAGATTACATTGCCGCAGTTTCTTGTGATGGGTTTTATAAATGGCCGCGGCCAGGCTAAGATGACTGACGCGGCCCGCTTTATGAGCGTCAGTACAGCGGCAATGACCGGTATTGTAAATAGGATGGTAAAGGATGGTTTAGTGGCGAGGCTATATGATTTAAAAGATCGGCGCGTGATAAATATAAAATTAACGCCGAAGGGTACAGCGCTTGTAAAAAAGATAAAAGAACAGCGCAGGGCAGCTATTATAAAGGTATTCGGCATGATATCCGAGAAAGAGCGCGGAGATTATTTAAAGATAATTACACGTATCCATAGTATACTCACAAACGATAAAGAATTTACAGGCGAATAATGAAAAAGATTATTTTATTTTTCATAGTATTTTTAATGATAACAGGCTCAAGCTGCAATCTCAGGGCAGAAGAGGTCCTTTTAAACATTGATGAAGCTGTGGGGCTTGCCTTAAGGCAGAACAGGGATATTTTATTAAAGGCAGAGGATGTAAAAATAGCGCAGTCAAAGATATCCGAGGCGCAGGCAGGATTTTTCCCCACGCTTGATTTTACGGCAAGCCGCGTAAGCACAATGGATTATTATGCGAAGAGTATACCCGAGACAAAGACCCAGACAACTCTTAAGCAGTATATATATAAAGGTGGTAAGACAGTTGCTTCGGTAAGCCGCGACAAATATTCTTTAAAGGCGCAAGAGGCGCTGCTTGATAAAACAAAACTTGAAACCGTATTAAACGTAAAAAAGGCCTTTTACACGCTTTTATTGGCGCTTGATTACGTCAGGTTAAATGCGGCTATATTGACAAACTCTACAGAACACCTTATTATGCTTAAAAAGCGTTACGATAAAGGCGAGACATCAAGGCAGGATATACTTAATGTGCAGTCATCGCTTGCCAATGCAAAAGAAGCGTATCGGGCGTCTTTAAATCAGGTGGCAAGCGGCCAGGAGTTGTTGAATAATATTTTATACCTTGATAAAGACGCAAAAATAATACCCGAAGGTGAATTTATATATGATGAGAAGGAATTTGCGTTTGACAAAGCCTTTCTTAAGGCGATCCAGGACCGGCCAGAGATAAAGCAGTATACAGCGCAAGAGCAGGCGGATAAAAAATCCATTGAAGTGGCAAAGGCGAGCGCAAGGCCAAGCGTATACGCGTCGTGGGATTATTACAGCCGTTCTAATGCATCATTAACATTTACTCCGGGGAAGGGCTGGCAGGATTACAGCGTGGTGGGTATTACGTTTTCATGGCCTGTATTTGATGGCTGGGCAACAAAGGCAAAGGTTGATCAGGCAATAGCTGATTTAAAACAGACCCAGCTTTTTAAGGACAAGACAGTAAAGGATATAGCGTTGGAATTAAAACAGGCGTATTTGGATTTAAAGGGTTCATTTGTAAAAATAGATGCCTCAAAAGCAGAAGTTGATTTATACCGCGATACTTTTCAGACAGCAAAAGATAAATACAAGGTTGGTATGTTAAGCTCGCTTGATTTGGATGATATATCGCTCGGATATCGCGTATCGATTTTTAATTATAAACAAGCATTATATGATTATACAATAGCAAGTGAAAGTTTTGTCAAGGCAACAGGGGGGATACAATGAAGTCAAAAGTTATGTTTTTATCGTTAATTCTTTTTTTGTTTACAGCAGGGTGCCAAAAAACCGAAACAGCTAAACAGGAAGGCCTTAAGGTTATTCCTGTAAAAGTAAGCAGGGTGCAAGTCAGGGATCTTAGCGAGGCCATTGAATATGTAGGCAATATAAAAGCGCAGGATGAAGCAGTTGTTTATTCGAAGGTCAGCGGAAAGATTATTGAAAAATTAAAAAAAGACGGCGATATAATAATAAAGGGCGAGACGCTGGCTTATATTGATCGTGACGAAGTAGGGCTGAAATTTGAAAAGGCACCAGTTGAAAGCCCGATGAACGGCATTTTGGGAGAGATCTATGTTGATATAGGCCAGAGTGTTTCACCGCAAACGCCAATTGCTTTGGCGATTAATATGGATAAGGTAAAAATAATCCTTGATTTGCCGGAAAAATATATTCCCAGGATAACCCTGGCTCAGGAGGCAATAATTAATGTTGACGCGTATGTCAACGAAGACTTTAAAGGTGTGATTACAAAAATAACGCCCATTGTTGATATGGTAACGCGCACAGCGCCTGTTGAAATAACAATAGATAATCAGGAGCATCGCCTTAATTCAGGAATGTTTGCCAATATAAGGCTTATTATACAAGAACACAAGGTAGTGCCGGTTGTTTTAAAAGAATCGCTTTTAGGAAGAGAGCCGGAGGTTTATGTTTATACCGTTGAGGACAATAAGGCGGCGCTTAAAAAAGTCGGGCTCGGGGTAAGGCAGGGCCCGTATGTCCAGATTACCGCAGGCCTGAAAGAGACAGATTTAGTTGTGATAATGGGCCAGCAGCGCCTTAAAGACGGTATGGCAGTTGAGGCAGAGGAGTAGAGATATGAGCAGTTTGCCTGAATTTGGAGTTAAAAGGCCAGTCACGAACCTGATGATATTTTTAGGCATCATAATAGTGGCCTTTTACAGTTTAACAAAACTTGGCATTGATATGATGCCTGAGATTGAACCTCCGGCAATAACGGTTATTTCTTCTTATCCGGGCGCAAGTTCCGAAGATGTTGAAATAAAGGTTACTGAGCCATTGGAAAATCAGCTTGCCACAACGCCCGGGATTGAAAAGCTCACATCGCGTTCAATAGAAGGCATATCGTTAATAACCCTTAAATTTAAATGGGGTACAAATCTCGACGAGGCATCTAACGATATCCGCGACCGCATAGAGCTTACCAAGCGTTTTCTGCCTGATATACCCAATGAAATGGATAATCCATTTATATTTAAATTTAACACAGCCAGCACACCTATTATTTTTATGGGGGTTACTGCCCAGCAGAATTATCCTGACCTTTACGACATTATAGACAAAAGAGTGGGCGACAGTTTAAGGCAGCTGCCGGGCGTGGGAACCGTGCAGATTTTTGGCGGGCTGCAAAGACAGATCAATATTATAATAAACAGGCAGCGGCTTGAAGGTTATGGGCTTTCAGTGCTGGATATAGATAAGGCGCTAAAACAGGAAAATGTTACCCAGCCGTTAGGCAGCATAAAGTCCGGGCTCACTGACTACCTTGTGCGGCTACCGGGTGAATTTGCAACACCTGATGACATAAACCTGATTATAATAGGAACGCGTGACGGCAAGTATGTTTATCTTAAGGATGTAGCGCGCGTTGAGGACAGTTTTAAAGAAGAATTAATGAAGATCAGGTTTAACAGGCAGCCGTCATTATTACTGATGGCGCAGAAGCAAACAGGCACAAATACTGTTGAAGTAGCGACCATGATAAAAAACCGGCTTAAGCAGGTTGAAAAGACGCTGCCGGCAGATGTCAATATGTATATAATTTTTGATACATCAAAAGATATTGTAAGCGCTCTGCAGTCGCTTAAGAGTACTGTATGGATAGGGATATTTTTGGTAATACTTGTTGTGTGGTTTTTCTTAAGGAGGCTTTCAAGCAGCATAATAATAGCGCTTACAATACCTTTTTCGCTTCTGGTCGCGTTTATATATCTTTTTTTAAGCGGCAAGACTATAAATGTAATAAGCCTTTCATCTCTGGCAATAGCCGCGGGAATGGTTGTTGATAATGCCATTGTTGTCGTGGATAATATCTCGCGCCACATCGAAAAGGGCAAGAGTCCCAAGGAAGCATCCATGTCAGGCGCATCAGAGATTTTTCTGGCGATAGGCGCTTCTACAATGACTACTGTAATGGTATTTCTGCCGATGTTTTTTATAACAGGCGTTGTGGGTATAATGTTCGGGGAGCTTGCGGTTATAGTGACAGTTACGCTTATTGCGTCGCTTTTTACAGCTACTACTTTTACGCCGATGCTTTGCTCTAAGATGTTAAAACCCGGACGGGTTATTTCTAAAACAGGATTTTACAGATTGTCAGAAAAAATGTTTGCCGGCTGGGAAGATTTTTATTCAAAGGCGCTCAGGTTTTGCCTGCGCCATAAGAAAATTGTTATCATAACGTTTACAGCAGCGTTTATAGTAAGTTTATTGTTAACGCGTTTTATAGGCCATGAATTTATTCCCGAGGAGGATTCCGGAGATATCCGTGTAACCGTTGAGTTGGCCCTTGGCACGCGGCTTGAAGAAACGGATAAGGTGGCAAAAAGGATAGAGGACATATTTCAGAAATATGTGCCTGAGGCAAAATTTATTTATGTCAGAAGCGGAGAGACCTCGGGCCAGGGCAGGGTAATGGGCGGAGCAGCCGGAAAGCATGTTGTAAGAAGCGGCGCGAAACTTCTGCCAAAGGTAGAAAGAAAGCGTTCGGTTAAAGAAGTGGGCCAGGTTGTAAGGGCTCAGATACAGAAGATACCGGGCGTGATGAAGATTGATGTTGCCACTGGTAATCCGATAGGCAGTATGATAACAGGCCTTGGCGGCAAGGCAATCCAGGTTGAAATTATAGGCCATTCTTTTCTGGAGACAGGCGCATTTGCCGTAAAGGTAAAACGTATTATAGAAAGCACGCCCGGCGCGGTTGACGCCAGTATATCAAGGGATATAAGCAGGCCTGAGTTGAGGATAAAAGTTGACAGGCAAAAGGCTGCACTTCTTGGCCTTACTATGAATACAGTAGCGTCTACAATCAATACTTACATAGAAGGTTCTACAGCAACAAAATACAGGGAAAAAGGCGAAACCTATGATATTAATGTGCGGCTTGAAGAGGCGTCGCGTTCGAAGATAGAGGATGTAGAGAACATGTCAATAGTTTCTCCTGTAACAGGAAAACAGGTGCGGCTTTCAAATTTTGCCAAGGTTTACGAGGCCGCAGGCCCTGTTGAAATAGAGCGGCAGAACAGGGAAAGGGTGTTAAGGGTGGAGTGCAACGTTTACGGCCGCTCTGCAGGAAAGATTAAGGATGACATCAAAAAAGAACTTGATAAACTGACGATGCCGGCTGATATAATGATAAATTTTGGAGGAGAAGCAGAAGAGCAGCAAAAAGCATTCAGGGACTTGACGCTTCTTTTGCTTTTAGGCATCATGCTGGTATATATGGTTATGGCAGCGCAGTTTGAATCTTTACTTGATCCATTTATAGTCATGTTTGCAGTGCCGTTTACTTTTACAGGCGTGTTTGTCGCTTTTATTTTAACAGGCACAACATTGAGCCTTATTACATTTTTGGGAATAATTATGTTGATGGGTATTGTTGTCAATAATGCCATAGTGCTTATAAGTTATATAAATATTTTGCGCAGCCGCGGGCTGTCAATGATTGAAGCAGTTACAACAGGCGGCAAGGAAAGGCTGCGGCCGGTTTTAATGACAACTATAACAACGCTTGCCGGGCTCCTGCCTCTTGCGCTTTCGCGCGGAGAAGGGTCTGAGACATGGCAGCCTTTAGGTATTACTATGATAGGCGGGCTTTCAGTTTCAACCCTGGTTACTTTACTTTTTGTGCCTACTCTTTATGCTATATTTGAAAGCCGCCTGCGAAAACGCAGCGAGACGTCTTGAAAAAATACTTTATATTTTTATGCGTTAAAAAAGATCCTTCGTCCCAAAAAAGGGGCTCAGGATCAATAAAAAAATACTTTGTATTTTTTTATTGACAATATGATACTAATATGGTATCATTTATAAAGATGAGAAAGTCCCTCGCGACTAAACGAGATAGCTGGTCACTCGGGACAATTTTTTAAGATGTGATAACTGGAAAAATTGGAGGTGATTTTTATGAAGAGGATTATGACAGTAGTAGCATTAACAGCGCTTGTTATGTTTGTTTTTTCAGGTATTTCTTACGTTGTGTGCGGCACCTGTTATGCAGGCGAGAAGACAAATGTTAATGGCGGTCAGGTTGATGCAGCGGCGCTTGTGCCTATAAATAGGACATGCCCTGTAATGGGAGGGGAGATTTCAAAAGACACAGAATATTATGCTGTGGTCAATGGCGAGAAGATAGGTTTTTGCTGTGCGGGTTGTGTAGAAGCGTTTAACAAGGATCCGAAAAAATATACAGACAAGGTAAAGGCCGAACTGGCCAGTTAGAGGAAGTCCCTCGTCCCGAGACGCCAGCACATAAAATGCTTGCGGCGAGGGGCTCGGGACGAATTTTACTACCCGTGATAGTGGGTAAAATTTGGAGGTGTAATATGAAAGTGACTGTCAGATATATGCTGCGCTCGGTTGCGCACTGTAAAGAAGGTTGTAGTATTTTGTCCCTGGCAAGACATTAAACTGCCACACTTTAAAATTTCGGGGACACCTCTTAAAGAGGTGTCCCCGCCGAAAGCGAGAACATGAAGCTTATAACAAAAGATACTGATTACGCAATAAGAGCGCTTTGCTGCATAGCAAAAAATAAGAAAAAGGGTGATATTACCTGCGTGACAGATCTTGTTAAATGCCTTAAGATACCAAAGCCGTTTTTGCGTAAAATATTGCAGGCGCTGAATAAATGCGGCCTGCTTTTGTCGTTTAAGGGCCCATGCGGAGGGTTCAGATTGAATAAACCGGCAGATAAAATATTTATAACAGATATCATGCAGGTATTTCAGGGGCCTTTTATGCTTTGCGAGCATACATTTAAAACTGGGCCGTGCCATGATGTTAAAAAATGTATATTTAAAAAAAAACTGGATGCGATAGGAGTATATGTTAAAAAAGAGCTTGGCACTATAACGATAAAGGATCTGATAAAAGGGAGTTGAGTATGGCAAAACGCAAGATAATAAAAATAGATTCTGATAAATGTAATGGCTGCGGGCTTTGTATACCTAATTGTCCTGAAGGCGCAATTCAAATGATAGATAAAAAAGCCAGGCTTATAAGCGATTTGTTTTGCGACGGGCTTGGCGCCTGCCTTGGGCATTGCCCGCAGGGTGCCATTACTATAGAGGAAAGAGAAGCCGTTGAATACGATGAGAAAAAAACAATGGAAAACATCGTAAAGCACGGTGAAAATACTATTAAGGCGCACTTAGAACATTTAAAAAGCCACGGCCAGGATAAATATTATAAGGAAGCGCTTGAGTTTTTAAAGGAAAGAGGGATAGATATGAAAGTAGAAAAACCAAAGCATGTTCATGGTGGTATGTCCGGATGCCCTGGTTCAAGGATGATGGACTTTACAAAAGAACAAGCAGGCGCAGGGGATGCAGAAGGCACAAGGCAGTCGCAGCTCAGGCAGTGGCCTATACAGTTACATCTTGTATCTCCAATAGCGCCGTATTTTCAGAAAGCAGATGTTTTATTGTCAGCGGATTGCGTTGCCTATACTGTAGGCGATTTTCATAAAGATTATCTAAAAGGAAAAAGTTTGGCGATTGCATGTCCGAAGCTTGACGAGGGCAAAGAGATTTATATAGAAAAAATAAAATCTCTTATAGATGACGCAAAGATTAACACGCTTACTGTTATGACTATGGAGGTTCCTTGCTGCCATGGCCTGGTTGCTTTAGCACAGGAGGCAGCGCAAACAGCAAAAAGAAAGATACCTATTAAATCTATGATTGTTAGTTTGAAAGGTAAGGTATTAAGCGAGGAGTGGTTATAATAAAGCCGATTTTAGAATATTTTGGTTTGTAACTTGTTTAATTTCAATGGGTTAAAATGCGGTGCCTGGCACCGGGAAAGAGAGATAGAAAATGGCGGATGATTTGAAGAAGAAAGTGGAAGCAGCGTTAAATACCATAAGGCCGCATTTACAGGCAGATGGAGGTGGTATAGAATTAGTATCTGTTGAAGGCGGAGTTGTTAAGGTTCGTCTTCAGGGCGCGTGCAGCGGATGCCCTATGTCGCAGATGACAATGGTTAATGGGGTTGAGAAGGCGATAAAAAAAGATGTGCCAGAGATAAAAAAGGTGGTTGCGGTTTAAAGGCAGATTTAACAGGGGGTTAAAATATGTTTTGCGATCAGTGTGAACAAGCCGCAGGCGGCACAGGATGCGCGTCAAAAATCGGGACATGCGGGAAAAATGAAGATATACACAGCCTGCAGGATACATTAATATATGGTTTAAAGGGCATTGCCGCGTATGCGTATCATGCAAGAGAGTTTGGGGCAAGAGATGAAGAGGTTGATGCCTTTATGCACGAGGCGTTGTTTACTACGTTGACCAACGTCAGTTTTGATTTAAATCAGCACCTTGATATGGCGCTGCGTTGCGGTAGGATTAATCTTAAAATTATGGAATTACTTAACAATGCGCATACGAAGGCCTTTGGAAATCCTGTGCCAACAATAGTTGAAATAGTCACAAAGAAAGGCCCAGGTATATTAGTTACAGGCCATGACCTTTTGGCGCTGGAGAAACTTTTGAAACAGGCAGAACCTGAAGGCGTTAATATTTATACTCACGGTGAAATGCTGCCTGCTCACGGTTATCCGGGATTAAAAAAATTTAAGAATCTCGTAGGTAATTACGGTGGGGCATGGCAGGATCAGAAGGATGAGTTTAAATATTTTAGCGGCCCTATTTTGATTACGACAAATTGTGTGCAGATACCGCATAAGGATACATACCTTGACAGGCTTTTCACTATGGGTATTACAGGTGTTCCCGGAGCAAAGCATATAACAGAAATGGATTTCAGCCAGATTATAAAAATGGCAAAATCACTGCCGCCTTTACTTGATACTGCAGGCACAAAGGTATCTACAGGTTTTCATTATACAGCTGTTCTTGGGCTTGCTGATAAAATTAAAGCTGCTGTTACATCAGGCAAGATCAAGCATTTTTTCTTAGTAGGCGGATGTGATGGGGCAAAGACCGGCAGAAGTTATTATACAGAGTTTGCCAAGATGGTGCCAAAGGATTGCGTTATTGTAACGCTTGCCTGCGGAAAATACAGGTTTAACAAATTGGATTTTGGCGATATAGATGGTATACCAAGGCTTATTGATGTTGGCCAATGCAATGACGCGTATTCGGCGATACAAATAGCCCTTGCTTTAGCAAAACTTTTTGATACAGATGTAAACAAACTGCCGCTTAGCTTTGTGCTTTCATGGTATGAGCAGAAAGCAGTTGCCATATTGCTTACATTGTTGTATCTTGGTATAAAGGGTATGTATATAGGTCCGACGCCGCCCGCATTTTTTACAAAAAATGTTTTACAGGTGGTGCAGGATAAGTTCGACCTAAGGCTTATAGGAAACCCAAGAAAAGACTTAGAAGAGATGTTGAGTAGGAAAAGATGAGTCCCTCGTCACTAAACGTGCTATCTGGTGACTCGGGACAAATTTTACAAATCGAGATAGCTGGTAAAATTTGGAGGATTTAACCATGGCGGAATTAAAAGATTTATTTCAGAGCGCAGACTGGAAGGCGGAGAAACATGCCCCGGTAATAGACGCGCCGGAAAATATTAAAAAGGGCGAATTTTTTAAAATAACGGCAACCGTTGGCAAAAGTATAGCGCATCCAAACAAAACAGAACATCATATAGCGTGGATAGAGGTTTATTTTCAGGCAACAGGCGAAAAGTTTCCGTACCAGATAGTCAGGGCCGATTTCACAGCGCATGGCGCTTCAGCTCAGGGGCCTGACACAAGCAGTATTTATACGTACCCGGAAGTTTCGGTTAGTTTTAAGACAGACAAGCCGGGCGCAATATACGCATCAAGCTATTGCAATATACACGGGCTATGGCAGGGATTGAAAGAGATAAAAATAGGTTAAAATTATATGAAGCCGCAGAAAGCCATTGTTGTAAGTGTAATAAAAAGGGCAGAGTATGTAAGGAGCCTGCGTTTTTTACCGGAGCAGCAGTTGCCTTTTAAGGCAGGCCAGTTTTTACGCCTTGAAATCGGAGAAAATAAGTTAAAGAGATATCTTTCGATTTCAAATTCTCCCACAGAGACAGGATATTTAGAGGTTACAAAGAAGCTTACAGGCAGCGATTTTTCAAAAGCGCTTGATGGTTTAAAATCAGGCGATACTGTGTTTATTGAGTATCCTATGGGTAGTTTTATCCTTGATGAGAAGCCGTTGAAAATAGCCTTTCTTTCAGGCGGTATAGGCATTACTCCGATAAGAAGTATGATAAAGTACGCCACTGATAAAAAACTCGACTTTAACATAGCTTTGCTATATGTGAATAAAACAGTGGATGATATAGTGTTCAGGCAGGATTTTGAGGATATGCAAGCAGCAAATCCGCAATTTAAACTTGTAAATGTGCTTAGCGAGCCTGCAGGCAGCATAGATTGTAAAATAGGCAGAATAGATAGCCATATAATAGAGGAAGCTATACCTGATTTTGCTGAGAGAAGATTTTATATATGCGGACCGCCGGAGATGGTTAGCGCAATGAAAAATATACTGCTAAATGAATTGCATATGCCGACAGAGGCTGTTGTAACGGAAAATTTCCAAGGTTATTGAGCTTGAATTTTTACGCGTAACATTGTATAATAATTAACCATGACCCTCCTATATATAATAATAAGCATATCCATAGTAAGCCTTGTATCTTTAATAGGCATATTCACGCTTTTTATAAAAAAGCAGACATCCCTTGATAAAATCCTTTTTATACTGGTAAGTTTTGCCATAGGCTCGCTTTTAGGGGCTGCATTTCTTGATATATTGCCTGAGGCATTTGATGTAGCAGGCGAAAATATTTTCGTTTCCGTGCTTTTTGGTATAATGTTGTTTTTTATCATGGAGAAATTTCTGTTTTGGTATCATTGTCATAAGGGCGACTGTGATATTCATACATTCAAATATATGAACCTTATAGGCGATGGCATACATAATTTCTTAGACGGCATGATAATAGCCACGGCGTTTATAACAAGCCGGTCATTGGGCATAATCACAACTATTGCAATACTGCTACATGAGATACCTCAGGAATTGGGTGATTTTGGCATATTGTGTTACGGAGGTTTTAGCAGGATGAAGGCATTATTCTACAATTTTTTGACAGCGCTTACAGCGTTCTTGGGCGCTTTTATTGTTTATATTTTTGCTGCCAGAATAGAGGGGCTTACCAGTCATATATTAGGTTTTGCAGCAGGCGGATTTATATATATAGCCTGCACAGACCTTATGCCTGAGCTGGGAAAAGAGATTAACCCGAAAAAGGCGTTGAAGCAGCTCATTTTTATATCTTTAGGCATAGCTTTGATCTGGGGCGGTAAACTGATATTTCATAATTAAAGTAGTTGTTATGAAAAAATACAGATGTACGATTTGTAATTATATATATGACCCTGCAAAGGGAGATCCTGATAACGGCGTAAAACCAGGCACTGCCTTTGAAAATATTCCTGATACATGGGTTTGTCCGGAGTGCGGCGCAGGAAAAGATCAGTTTGTAATGGAAGGATAATATGAAGCCTGTAACAATAGCAAATGATGTTTACTGGGTAGGCGCAATCGACAGGAATCTTAAACGTTTCCATGGTTATACATACACTGTAGCCAGAGGCACTACTTATAACTCTTATCTTATAATGGATGATAAGATTACGCTGGTAGATGCAGTATATGCGCCTTTTGCCAAGGAGTGGATAGACAATATAAAAAGCATAATAGATCCCGCGAAAATAGATTATATAGTAGTCAACCATCTTGAAACAGATCACACTGGTTCCTTGCCTGAACTTGTTAAACTTTGCCCAAAGGCAAAGCTTTACAGCACAGCCAAGTGCAAAGAAGGGCTTTTAAAGAATTACGATATTCCTTCTGACATGGTGCATGTAGTAAAAACAGGCGATAAACTGAACATAGGAAAAAGAAACCTGGATTTTATAGAGGTACCTATGATTCACTGGCCTGACAGCATGTTTACTTATTGCGCTGAAGACAAAATCCTGTTTTCAAACGACGCTTTTGGCCAGCATTACGCTACAAGCGAAAGATTTGACGACGAGGTTTCCCGGGATATACTGATGGCTGAAGCGATAAAGTATTACGCTAATATACTGTGGCCTCTTGCGCCTGTAATACTTAAAAAACTGGAGGATGTTAAAAAATTGGGCATAAAGATAAATGTTTTGGCAACAAGCCACGGTATAATATGGCGTAAAAATGTTTCAAAGATAATAGACGCGTATGTGTTGTGGTCGCAAAATAAGTCAAAACAAAAAGTAACTGTTATATTTGACAGTATGTGGGGTTCAACCGAAATCATGGCTGGAAAAATAGCCGATGCCATAAAAGACAGCGGTGTGGACGTCGCGTTGTTTAATGTTAATAAAACATCCCTGACGGAAATAATCGCAGAGATGTTTGATTCAAAGGGTTTTATTATCGGTTCATCAACTCATGATAATGATATGTTGCCTACTATGGCAGGGTTTTTATCTTTTTTAAAAGGCCTTAAACCGAAAAATAGGATTGCCGCGGCATTCGGTTCGTATGGCTGGTCAGGAGGAGCGGTAGTTTCAATAGAAAAAGTTTATAAAGAATTAGGCCTTGAAATTATTCAGCCGTCTGTATCCGTTAAACATGTGCCTGACGAAAACGATAAAAAGGCGTGTTATGATTTCGGGATGAGTTTCGCAAAACTCATAAAAAGTAAAATATGAAGCTCAATGAAGATGTGATAGATTTTTTTAATAAACAAAACTTTGTGATTGTATCTACCATAGATAAAAATGCAGCCCCGCATTCTTCCTGTAAAGGCATAGTAAAAATAGATCCCAAGGGAATTATATATCTTCTGGATCTTTATAAAGGCAAAACGCGAGAAAATATCGCGAATAATAACAAAACAAGCTTAACAGCAGTTGATGAGCATAAATTTAAGGGGTATTGCCTTAAGGGTACAGCCAGTGAAATTGCGGCGGCGGATATTGATGCGGATGTTGCGGATGAATGGAAAAAAAAGATAACCCAGAGGATAACGCACAGGCTGATTAAGAATATTCACGGCGAGAAAGGCCACCCATATCATCCTGAAGCGCAAATGCCGCGCCCGGAATATATTATCAGGATGGATGTGGAAGAAGTTATTGACCTTACGCCGCAGCATTTAAAATAACAGGAGAAAATATATGGCCAATACAGTAATGGTTTATAGCACGCCTACGTGCCCGTATTGCATACGAGTTAAGCAGTTTCTTAAAGATAATAATGTTGCTTATCAAGATATAGATGTTTCATCTGACCAGGCAAAGGCAGAAGAGATGACATCAAAGTCAGGACAGCTCGGCGTGCCGGTTATTGACATAAACGGGCAGGTTATAGTTGGATTTGATAAAGGAAAGATAAAAAAGGCTTTGGGTTTATGACAGAAATTTTTGATTTGATTATTATCGGCGCCGGGCCGGCGGGTATAACCGCCAGTGTTTATGCTGCGCGTAAGAGGATGAATTTTATAGTAGTTACAGGCGATATAGGCGGCCAGACCGTATGGAGCGGCGATGTAGAAAATTATACGGGCTATCAGTTTATAACAGGCCCGGAACTTGCCGCGAAATTTGAAGAGCATATGCGCCAGTATGGTATAGAGGCAAGAGAAACGGAGTTTGTCAGCGATATCCAAAAATCAGGCGGCATAATTTCTGTAAAGACCAATAAAGGCGCCTACCAGACAAAAACACTGATTATAGCTTCCGGTAAAAAATCAAAAGAATTAAATGTGCCAGGAGAAAAAGAGTTTAAAAACAAAGGCCTTACTTATTGCGCGACATGCGACGGCCCGCTTTTTTCCGGCAAAAACGTTTCAGTTATAGGCGGCGGAAATTCCGCCCTTGACGCGGCGCTACAACTTGTTAAAATAGCAAAGCATACCTACATTATTAATATAACACCTGCTTTGGGTGGCGACGCTGTAATGCGGGCTAAAGTAGAAGAAAGCCCGTCGGTGACGATATTTAATAATACCCAGGTATCTGCTGTGTTGGGCGATAAGACAGTAACAGGCATTAGGATAAAAGATAATAAAGGCAAAGAGGATTTAGTGGCAGTGGAGGGGATTTTTGTTGAGATAGGACTTGTACCAAATTCTGATTTTGCCAGGAACATTGTAAAAAATGAACAAGGCGAAATAAAAGTAAACTGCCACAATGAAACAAATATTCCCGGCATATTCGCCGCAGGTGATGTTACAGATGTGCCGGAAAAACAGATTGTGATAGCAGCAGGAGAGGGCTCAAAAGCAGCATTAAGCGCGTTTAAATATTTGGCGAGAAAAAAATAAGGAAGTTTTTCGTCCCTCGCCACTAAGTGAGATAGCTGGTGGCTCGGGACAATTTTTACAAATGAGAGAGGAGGTAAAAATTGAAGGCGAAGGTTGATAAAGATGCATGTATTGGATGTAGTTTGTGTGTTTCTACGTGCCCTGAGGTTTTCAAGATGGATGCCGACAAGGCAGTTGTTATAGGCAATTCTGTTCCCGGTGGCGGCGTGGATTCTGCAAAGCGCGCAGCCGAGGAATGCCCGACTACAGCGATAGCTGTAGAATAAAAGCCAACTTTTTTACTCTTAACATTTTTCTTGACAATAAAGCCCCGCAATGTTATATTTAGTTGCGGGGCTTATTGTTATGGAAAAAAACTGTGTAATCTGCAATAAAATATTTACGCCTACCAAATACAGGCCACAGGCCCAGGAGGTCTGCTCGGATCCTGTTTGTCAGCACAAAAGACAGCTCGAAAACATGAAAAGATGGCGCCGTAATAATCCTCATTACTTTAGGCAGGATGAGATAAGAGGCGTTTACTGGAGAGAACTATACCGCCGCAGGATACGAAGGTGGCGTAAGGAGCACCCTGAATATTTTAAGAAATACAGGGACAGGTACAAGGCCCAGCACAGGGAATATATGCGTGAATACATGAGAAGATACAGGAATGTGAAGAAAAGAATGTTGCAGCAGGCAGAGCCGCAGCCGCCAATCAGCGATATTTTGTCTTGACACTAGTAATATATATATGATAAATTGTAGTAAAATTAACACACTAGAATTCCCCCGACAAAATGGCAGAAAGAAAAAGAAAGGAAATTTTCTTTGACCAGGCGTGTATTTTTCTTTTTAATCTTTTTGTTGGCAATAACGCTACCGGCCTTTGCCAGGCCTTCAAGTTCATCTGATTTTCTTATCCTGCTTGATATTACCGCGCAAAATAACCCGGATTCAGCCAGAATAACCATATATACAAATAAATTTCTTGAATATGTAGATTACGAGCTTCAGGATGGCTCGGGCGGCATTGTTTTTGACCCTACAGAACCTTTATATGTAAATATAGAAGGCCTGAATTTTGATAAAAGCGGCATTATCAGCGGAATGAAATTTGCCAAAAGCGCTATCAAGCAGGATGATTTACCCGAGGTGTTGAAGGCGGGTTTTTACCCGTTGGATTATCTGGTTATAAATTTAAAACTTAAGTCCGGTTACAGGATATCGCAGCGGGCGAATATGATTGTTTTGGATATAGGAAATACTGCGATGCCGCTGCCTTCAGAATTTGTGCCAAGTTTTACATTAAAGCCTGCGCCTGTGCCAAAAAAAGAGGTTGCTTCAGGAGCAGGTTTGCTGCCGGAAGATATTGCAGCGGAATTTATAAAAACAAAACAAGGCAAAAAACAAGATAAGAAAAAAGAAAAGAAATCAAAAAAGAAACAAGAGCCGTTGGTTGAAAAAGTGTCCTTGCCGCTCCCGGCTTTAAGCCCGCAAGAGGCCGTGGCAATGGATTTTAAGCGCCTTAGGGAGGAGATTTTATCCAGGTCGCTTTCCGGCAAACCATCTTTAAAATTGCCGCAAGGCAGAAATGTACTTGGCTTTAATCAGTGCGTTGAAATAGGAACCACTAATTTTCTGCCGCTTGTTATTGCCGAAGAGGAAATGAGGCTTGGCGATATGAAAATCAATGAAGCCAAGCGCGGGATTTATCCTACAGCCACCGCAAAATATACTACAACAGACGGAGAAACGCTTGGGGTTGAGTTTACCGAAAAATCTTATGGCATGCAGGTTGAGCAGCCTCTTTATTACGGAGGCCGGCTTAAATTAACATTAAAACAGGCCCAGATAAACCGTCAGGTTGCCCAGTCGAAATTCGACAAAGCTGAAGCCGATGTGGTGTCAAAGATTACAGAGGCATTTTACGGCCTTGCTACAGCGCAACTTAATCTCGAGGACCAGAAGGAATTATTCGTAAAATCAAAAGAGATGCTTGCGCTTGCCGAGAAAAAATATAATCAGGACCTTACAACGAAACTGGAGCTGTTAAATGTCCAATCGCAATGCAACCAGATAGATTATCAGCTTGCTGTTGCAGCCAAGGATGTTGATATTGCAAAGATAAGCCTTCTTCAGGCAATGGGCACAGACCCTCAGGCTGACATTCGAGCCGATATGCCGCTTGATTACGCCGAGAATATTATAGATATTAACAAATGCCTTTTACTTGCATACCAGAACAGGCCTGAGTTGCATATGAATGAACTTCTGCGGGAGGCCGCGGAATATGAAGAGAAGATAGCCAGGTCAAAGGATGATTTTAAGGTTGATTTTACAGGATTTGTCGGCCAGTCGGGCGGCGCGTACAAAACAGAACCGTTAAATATGGGCAGTGACTGGTATATGGGATTTAAGGCGTCAAAGCCATGGCTTGGCAATACGGGTTCTTATAATTATACGCAGAATAAAACAAGCCCTAAATTAGGCCAAAGCACAAGGACAGGAGGTACTAGCCAATCTCTTGAATTCGGCATACTGAATAATATGACGGCTTATTCTGAAAAGCAGTCCGCCTTGATAAGCAAGCTTAAAGCGGAGAATGAACTTGTTGAAATAGAAAAGGCGATAAACACCGAGGTGCGCGAAACCTACAGCAGCTATGAAAAAGCTATTATGCAGATACAGAATACGCAGGAGAAGATAAGGTTCAGGCAGGAAGAACTTAATACATTGAAGGCGCAGTCGGAAATAAACGAGGCCGCCTTGTCGCAGGTGCTTGACGCGATGGTAAAGCTTAATGATGAAAAGGCATTATACCACCAGGCTATAGCAAGCTACAAGACCGCTTTGGCGAATTTAAACAAGGCAGTGGGGCTGATAGGGTATTTCAACTAATTCCCTCGCCGCGCCTCGTGATAAGAGGCGGCTCGGGATAAAATTTTGCCGAACACGGCATCCCGTGAACGGGACAAATCGAGATTACTGGAAAATTTCAGAGGTGAAAAATGGCCGCATTGATAAAAAAAAGATTTAAGGGTTGGGGGGTTGTGCTTATTGTTATTGCCGCTCTGGTTATTATGTTTGTTGTTTACGCGGCGCCGATAGCAGAGCATTTATGGAAAGTTTTTCCAGGTATCGCAAATTTTTCTTTTGTTTCCAATCTTTTAAAAGACAGGGTAATACAAAAGTCAGGCGCTCAGTCCGCAGGCCAAGAGCAGGAAGGCGGCGCAGCCGGAGCCGAAGAAAAACAGAGGCCGGTGTCAGTTATAGTATTTAAAGCGGTAAAAAGCGATTTTGAAGATACTCTTCTAGCCATGGGCACAATAAAGGGCGTCAGAGAAATAGAGCTCAGGTTCGAGGCAAACGGCGTTATAGACGCCATTAATTTCAGAGAAGGCGATTTTATAAAAAAAGGCGATGTAGTTGCGGTTTTGAACCAACAGGACGCCATATTAAAACTGGAATATTCGCAATCAAAGCTTAAAACAAGCCAGACGCAGATGCTTACGGCCAAGAAAAAACTTGAGATACATCAGAAGTTATACGAGTTGGGCACCATTATTAAATCAAAACTCGAAGAAGTGGCTCTTGAATATGAAAACACAAAAAGCCAGGTGACATCCGCTGAAAAAGAGGTGGCGTTTGCCAAACAGGAAGTGCAAAAGGCTTATATATCTTCTCCTATTGACGGTATTATCGGCGAGCGCGAGGCAGAGGCAGGCGAATTTGTTACGTCAAACACAAAGATAGCAACTGTTATAGATGTGTCGAGTGTTTATGCTGAAGTCGGAATTATTGAAAAGGATTTGCAGAAGATAGCCCTGGATATAGAGGCAACAGCTACTGTAGACGCGTATCCTGATGTGGAATTTAAAGGAAAGATCGATAATATACTTCCTACAATAGAAGGAAAATCAAGAACAATAACCTGCAGGATTAAAATAGATAATCAGGATGGCATGCTTTTGCCGGGGATGTTTGTGAGGGCGACTATTTTTGTATTTGGCCAGAAAGATGTAATAGTGCTGCCAACCCCGAATAATACACTGCGCGATACGGATAATGACGGAAAATTTGATTCTGTTTTTGTGGTTGATCAGGATAACGTCGCGCATCTTAAGCCTGTGGAAATAAGTTATCTTACTACTGATAACGCGGTGGTTGTTTCGGGGCTTGAAGAGGGCGAGCAGGTTGTTACAGAGGCAAGGGCTGAGCTTAGCGATGGCGCGCCGGTTGAAGTTTTGGAGACGCAGGAGGGGCTTAAGCCTCAGGAAGAGCTTCCGGGAGCAGGCGGAGAAAAAGAGATGGTGATACAGTAGCGTAGCTGGAAAAATTTGCCCCTCGCCGCAAAACGCGATTAGAAGCGGCTCGGGACAATTTTACTAAACGAGATAGCAGGTAAAATCGGAGGTGTAATATGGAAGAGAAAAAGCAGGCAGCACAGCAGCCTTCACCAAAAAAGAGAAACGATTCAGTTATTTTAATTATATTGGCTGGGATATTAATAGTTATTTTTGCTTTTATGGTTGCTAATTTGCTGAATAGGGGCAAGGCCTCAAAGACAGAATCGAAAACCGTGCAAGCTTCCGAACCTGCTGTGCAAGAAAAAGTGATGCCTTATCCTGAAGAGCCAGTATCTATGCCTGATGCAGATATAACCGAAGGCGAGGCTGATATGGAGCAGCTGCCTGCAGAATACGCAAAGGCGCCAAGCGATGCGGAAGGTTTTTTTCAGACAGGAGAAGATCTTTATTACAAAGGGGATTTTGATGCGGCAATAGAGAGTTTTAAAAAGGCAATCGAGCTTGACTCGCAATATGCTGACGCGTATTGCGAGATGGGCGTTTCATTTATGGAAAAAGCCGATTGGGATACTGCTATAGCCCAGCTTAACAAGTGTATAGAAATAAACCCGAATCAACCAAAGGCGCAGTATGCAATAGCGGTTAGCTACGCCAGAAAACCAAGCCCTGATGTTGCGGCTGCAAGAGAGCATTTTGAGATATCAAAAAAATTAGGTTTTGTTTATCCGCAATGGTTTGAGGATTTTTTAAAGCGCCTTGAAGCAGGCGAGCGCTTCCCAGGTCAAAACTAGTAGAAATGCGTTGTAACATATTGTTATATAATGAGTTAAAACGTGGTGCCTGGCACCGAGAAAAAAAGATATGTCGTTACCCGATTTTTCGCTAAGACGGCCTATAACAGTCATAATGGTTTTTATAGGCGTAATTCTGCTGGGGTTTATCTCATGGAGCCGCCTTCCGCAGGAGCTTTTTCCTCCTATTACCTATCCGCAGCTTACCGTAGTTACCACATATAAAGACGCAGCCCCCGAAGAAATAGAAATACTAGTCACGAAACCCTTAGAAGAAACCATAGGCACAGTAAGCGGCCTAAAGCGCATAAGCTCTGCCTCCAAGGAAGAGACTTCTATAATAACCGCGGAATTCAACTGGGGCACAAATATGGATTTCGCTGCCCTTGGCGTAAGAGAAAAGATAGATCTTGTAAAAGAACGCCTGCCAAGGGGCTCTGAAGAGCCGGTTGTAATGAAATACAATCCGTTTGATCTGCCGGTTATGGTTTTAAATATTACATCGGACCTGCCGCCTGCTGAGGCAATGCAGTTTGTGCGCAAGGTTATAAAAAACGAGCTTGAAAAAACAGACGGCGTGGCAGTAGTGCAGCTCTCAGGCGGAAGGGAGCGCGAGATACTTGTTGAGGTGGATCAGGGCCGGCTTCAGGCAGCCGGCATTTCTGTTGTTGCTTTGAGCGAGGCCTTAAACAAGGCAAACCTTAATTACCCGGCAGGCACTATAGAGGAATCTTTTTATGAATACCTGATAAGGACCATAGGAGAGTTTAAGGCGGTAAATGAAATAAGAGACGTCCCTGTTGTTGTGGACGAGATACCTGTCAACCCCAGAGAAGAAAATCCTCAGGAGCAGGGTATCCGGCCGCCAAAAGACAAAAAAACCGAAAAGAGGCTCATCCTTATAAAAGATGTCGCGGTAGTGAAAGATACGCTGCGGGAGCGTTCCAGTATATCAAGGTATAACGGCAAAGATAATATTTCCATTTCAGTAATAAAACAGGCAGGCGCTAATACTATCTGGGTCGCCAATAATGTCAGAGAGACAATCGGAGAATTAAAAGCCAGCATGCCCGCTCATGTAAAACTTAATATTGCATATGATCAGTCAAAATTTATAAAAGGCGCTGTTGGCGGCGTAAGAGATGCCGCTGTGCAAGGTGGATTTCTGGCGTTTATAGTGCTTTATATATTTTTACGGCGATTCAGTTCGTCTCTGATAGTTACCGCCAGTATTCCGATATCCATACTTGGCGTATTCAGCTTGATGTATTTTTCAAATATATCGCTTAATATGATTTCTTTAGGCGGCTTAGCGCTTGGCGTGGGCATGCTCGTAGATAACGCCATTGTTGTTATGGAGAATATTTCACGCTACAAGGAGGCCGGTAAAAATCCAAAGGATGCCAGTGTTGCCGGCGCTAAAGAAGTGGGTTCTGCGATAACAGGCTCTACGCTGACAACAGTAGCGGTGTTTCTGCCGATGGTATTTGTTATCGGCGTTGCCGGCCAGTTATTTAAGGAGCTTGCATTTACAGTGGTAGCGTCATTAATGGTTTCATTGATTGTGGCCTTGACATTGATCCCTATAATGGTGTCAAAAGAAGCGCTTAATAAATCAAAAAATAATATACTGCCGGTTTCATTTAAAAAGTATCTGGCGCTTACTGAAACGTTTTTTGTTAAATTAAGTTTATCGGTTAAAGAATCTGTTTTGTTTATCAAACTCAAAGAAGCGCTTTCCCTTGAGAACGCGAAAAGGGTTGTATCTTCGTCGTTGAGATTTTTCCTAAAGCACAGGATAATATGCCTGCTCTTGGTTTTTCTTGTATTTTTCATCAGCATATTTTTTCTGATAAATATGGATTGGGAATTATTGCCAAGGGTTGATCAGGGCCAGTTTATAATCAAGGTTGACCTGCCTCCCGGCACACGGCTTGAGGTAACGGATTCGGTAGTCAAAAAAATAGAGAAAGAGCTTTTTTCTCTGCCTGAGGTAAGCGATATAACGGTTACTATAGGCTCAAGCAGGGAAAAGATCTCAGAAGGCCCTATGATAGAGACGCTTGGGTCGAATCAGTCACAGATTATGGTTTTACTTAAATCTTTGGCAGCGTATAAAAAGACAAAATATCCGCTGTTACAGTTTTTGATTGAACCTTTTTCCGTTAAAGACCCAAAGAAGGTCCGCACTCGTTCAACAGGCGAAGTGCTGCAGAGTTTGAAATCGTCTCTTGAAAAAGACAATCTTTTCGGCGCCGATGTCCAATATATATTACAAGAAAGCGTTTTTCAGAATGCCTTTAGTAACGCCGCGCCTGTGGTTATAGAAATAAAGGGGCATGACCTGTTGAAAATAAAGGCCATATCCGACGATGTTGAAAAGAACCTGGAAAAAATAAAAGGCGTCTATAGCGTAAGGTCTTCTTTTATAAAGCCCGCGCCCGAAGCAAAGGTATATGTCAAAAAAGACAGGGCAGCCGCTTATAACCTGTCGGTAAGCGATATTGCCCTTACTTCGCAGACAGCCATGAAAGGCTATGTTGCCACAAAATATAAGGAAGCAGGCAGGGAAATTGATGTAAGAGTGCGCTTAAGGCCGAAAGACCGTTCCGATATTAATAAGATAAGAAGGCTTCTTGTACATTCGCCGCTTGATATCGACGTGCCTCTTGCCGAGGTTGCTTATATGAAAATAGGCAAAGGCCCCAGCCAGATACAGCGCCTGGCGCAACAGAGGGTTATAATGGTGTCAGCCGGCATATATAAAAGGCCATACAAAGAGGTGGTCGAAGATATTAATATTTTTCTCGCCCGGATGAAGTTAAGCCTGCCGCCTGATTACAGCGCAAAACTTACAGGTGAAAATCTGCAGATGAAAGAGTCGTTTGACAGCCTGCGTTTTGCGCTTATACTTTCTCTGTTTCTGGTTTACATGATTATGGCCGCGGAATTTGAATCGTTGTGGCAGCCGTTTATAATATTATTTACATTTCCGCTGTCTTTGATAGGCGTATGTTTCGGGTTATGGGTTACAAACACGGCTATTTCTATAATGGTTTTACTGGGCATTATAATCCTGGGAGGCATAGTCGTAAATAACGGCATAGTGCTGGTTGAATATGTGAATCTGCTGCGCGGCCGCGATAATTTTAACCTTCACGACGCGCTTATAGAGGCAAGCCAGATGCGGCTTCGGCCTATATTAATGACAGCGCTTACCACTGTGCTAGGCCTTTTACCTTTGGCAATAGGCCTGGCTGAGGGCGCTGAGATTCAGATTCCGATGGCAGTAACTGTTATGTCCGGTTTGACTATTTCAACTTTTCTGTCTTTAATAGTTATTCCTTTATTATATTTAAGTTTTGAAAAGTCTCTTGCTGCTGCCATGGGTTTATTTTTCGGCGCGCCACAACAGGTAAGGCTTGAATTTGAACCTGAATATAAGCCCAAACCCAAGCCCGAATATAAGACATCAACTATAATACACCTGCCTTACAGGCGCGAGCCTTCGCCGCAGATATCTGCTATAAATCTGCCGCATCAGGAGGAAGCGCCATCTGAGCGCGATGAAAGCCGCATCTTTTTTAAAGACGTGCTTCCCGATAAATACAAGTCTATCGAACTTACCGACAGGCAGAAAGAACTTATTTTATATTTAATACAGAATGACAGGATAACGCGCCCGGAATATATAATAAAATTAAATGTTTCTGTTGCCACCGCCGCAAGAGATATAAAGGATATGCTTGATAGAGGGCTGATAAAAACATGCGGCCCCCAGGCAGTGGGCAGATATTATGAACTCGCCTAAATATGGGACTTCCTAAAATATCAATAAATAGGCCTATAGCAGTGCTTATGCTTTACACGGGCATAGCGCTTATGGGTATAATATGCCTTTTGCGCCTGCCTATAGAGCTTATGCCTAATTACAGCTTCGGCGACATATCCATTTATGTTGATATACGCGGAGGCATGCCGCCTGTTGAAGTTGAAAATCTTGTTTCAAGGCCTATAGAGGAATCAGTCGGCACAGTCAGCCTTTTGCGTGATTTGATATCCATTTCAGAAGAGGGCCGTTCGCGCGTGGTGCTTACTTTTGAGCCGGGCACAGATATGGATTTTGCGGCGCTTGAAACAAGGGAAAAGTTTGCCAGGGTAAAAAATAAACTCCCGCCGGAAATAGAAAAACCCGTTATAGCTAAATTTGAACAGTCAGACCTGCCTGTTTTAAATCTTGCTATAACAGGTGAGGGCTATACAACCGAGATGCTGCGCCGCCTGGTGGATGACCAGATAAAAGAAAGGCTTCTGCGTATAAACGGCGTTGCCAATATTGACGTCGGAGGCGGCCGCGAAAGAAAGATTCTGGTTGAAATAAACCAGCAGAAGCTGCAGGCCTTTGGCCTGCCAATAGGCAAGGTGATAAATCAGTTAAGCCTTAATAATCTTAATCTTTTAATCGGAGATGTAAAAAGGCAGCATTATAAATATATAGCGCGCGCCATAGGCGAATTCAGGACCATAGAAGAGATAAAGAATATAGGAGTGGCGGTTGCGCCCAGCGGAGCCATAATACGCCTAAAGGATGTGGCCAGCGTTGAGGATTCATATCTTGAGGCAACAAGTTTTTCAAGGGTTGACGCCTTGCCGGTCGTGTCATTATATGTGCAGAAGGAATCAACAGCCAATACCGTAAACGTCGCAAAAAATGTTTTAGAGGAAGTTGATAATATAACTTCGCAGCTTAAAGATATAAGAATAATACCCACCTATAACCAGGCTGAATACATAAAACGCGCTATTGATGAAGTCAAAAAATCCCTCATTTACGGCGCCATGCTCGCTATTTTGATACTGTTTTTATTTTTAAGGGAAATAAAATCAACTTTTATAATAGGTATCGGCATACCCATATCTGTCATAGCCACTTTCAATCTTATGTTTGCGCAGAAAATAACTTTAAACGTTATGACTTTAAGCGGCCTGGCGCTGGGCACAGGCATGTTGGTGGATAACGCTATTGTTGTGCTTGAGAATATATATAAAATGCGCGAACGCGGCGTTAACAAAATACTTGCGGCCGCATTCGGCAGCGAAGAAATGCATCTTGCCATAGTGGCATCTACAATTACGACGATAGTGGTATTTTTACCGATAATCTTTGTTAATAAAGAAATAAGGATATTGTATTCAGGCCTTGCAATGACAGTAACGTATTCTCTGATAATATCTCTTTTTGTAGCGCTTACTTTGGTGCCTATGCTTGCGGCAAGGCTTCCCGGAGGCCGCAAAAAAGAAAATAAGATAGAAAAAACTATTCAGGAGGTAATTGACAGCGAGGATGTCATACCTGTCAGGGCGTTAAAACATCCGGGTATTTTTTACAGGTTTTACAGGTCTTTTTTATCAACTTTTATACGTTACCGGTATTTCTTCCTGTTGGCGGCATTTCTGGCATTTGTGATAACTATTGCGCTTGTGGTGCCTAAAATACCGAAAGAATTTATAGGCACAACCGAACAGGAGGATTTCACAATTTATGTCGAGCTGCCCACAGGAGCAAAGCTGGGCATATCCGATAAGGCCGTGGAAAAGATAGAAGAGGTTGTTTCCGCGATGCCTGAAATAAAGACGGTTTCGTCGAGAATTGAGCCGTGGTCTTCAAAGGTTTTTGTAAAGCTCGTCCCGTTAAATGAAAGGACCCAGACAACCAAAGAGGTAATAAATTCTTTAAGGCCAAAGGTACAGGAGGTTGAAAAATTATTTAAGGAGGCCTTTATATATTTTGAAGAGCCGCAGGAGATCGAGACCAACGAATTGATACTTGAAATATACGGTTATGATTATGATGTGTTGAATCAGCTGGCGGTTGAGATGCTTACAAGGATGCAGAGGGTTGAAGGGTTAACTGATTTAAAGATACGCTGGAGAAAAGGCAGGCCTGAATGGCAGCTGGTTGTTGACAAGCAAAAGGCCGCCGGATTCGGGCTTACGGTAAAAGATGTGGCTGATACAGTGCATGCCCAGATGAGGGGTTTAAGAGCGACATTGTATCACACCGAAAGCAAAGAGGTTGAGGTGGTAGCCAGGCTGCGCAAGGATGATCGAAAGACATTTGATATGGTGCGTAAGCTTTCCCTTGCCCTGCCAAACGGCAGGCAGATTACGCTGGATCAGGTTGTAAACTTTGTGCCTGAGACAGGCCCCAGTAAAATATGGAGAAAGAATAAAAACAGGATGATACAGGTTTCTGCCAATAGGGGATACCTGGCCTTCGGAGCCGCGGCCGAAAAGGTTAAAGCGCAGCTTAAGGATATGAAGTTTCCACTAGATTATTACTGGAAGTTCGGAGAGAATTACTGGAGGATGATGAGAAATCAACGGGAGCTTTCGTTTGCTATTTTTTTGACGATAATTCTGATATATCTTGTTTTAGCTTCTTTGTTTGAGTCATTTACACAGCCATTTATTATTATGGCTACTGTGCCGTTGGCTGCCATAGGCGTTGCCCTGGCGCTTGATATTTTTAAAAAATCGATAAACGTCGGCGTACTTATGGGTGGCATGATGCTTGGCGGCATCGTTGTTAATAACGCGATCATACTTATAGATGAAATAAACCGGCTTACAGTAAAAGGGATAATAGGCATAAAGGCTGTTTTGATAAGCGGCGAGAGCCGTCTGCGGCCTATAATGATGACAACATTGACTACCGTGCTAGGGCTTTTGCCTATGGCTATTGACAGAAGCGCTGAAGCAAATCTTTGGTCGCCTCTGGCAATAACAGTTATAGCAGGCTTAAGCACTTCAACGGTCCTTACCCTTGGCTTGGTCCCGTGTGTTTATCTTGTCTTTCTGGATGTTAAGCGCATGTTTAAGAAGAGATACGTTTTGAATCAATGAAATCCTATCGTTTTGTTTTTCTTTCCATAATATCAGCGGTATTATTAGTGCTTTCACATCCCTCGCCCGGCATGTGGGCATTTGCCTGGTTTGCGTTTGTGCCTTTATTTATTGCTCTTGACGGGAAAAAGTTTTTAGATGCATGGCTTTTAGGTTTTTTATCAGGGGTTGTATTTTTTTATGGCGCGATATCATGGCTTAATTCAATTGCTGTAATGGCAACCGTAGGCCTGGTTTTGTACCTTGCTTTATATTTTTCTTTTTTTGCTGCGTTTACGGCAGCCATACTTAAGAAAAATCTGCCTGTATTTTTAAAATGCGCCATAATAGCGTCGTGGTGGGTGGCGCTGGAATTTATCCGTTCAAATTTTCTGACAGGTTTCGGCTGGGCGCTTTTGGGATATTCTCAAAGCCCGTTTCTACCGGCCATACAGATAGCTGATATAACAGGCGCATACGGGGTTTCGTTTATTGTGATGTTTACGAATGTGGTGATATATGAATTCTTCGCGTCTCGGGGACAGGTTCATCCGGACAACAATTTTACGAGAGAACCTGTCCCCACCATGTTATTTAATAACAGGTTAATAAATTTTTTAGCGTGCATTTTCCTGATAGCTGTAGTTTTTATTTATGGTTTTTATAAATTAAACTTCCAGTTCTCAACTCCCAACTCCCAGCTAAAAATTTCTCTAATCCAGGGCAACATCCCGCAGTCGTTGAAATGGGACGATACATACAGGAAAGATATCATAAAAACATACTTTGATTTTACGATGGAGGCCGCAAAGGATAAGCCTGATTTAATCGTCTGGCCTGAGACATCTTTTCCTGTAGATTTGGAACTCGAGCCGGCAATGGCAAAAAGGCTTTTTAATCTGGCCAAGGCCGTAAATACGCATATATTGGTGGGAACCAACCGTTATAAGAGCGGCAATATATATAACAGCGCGTTTCTGATATCTCCTGACGGCGCGATAATGTCGTATTATGATAAGCTGCACCTTGTGCCTTTCGGGGAATACATGCCGAAAATACCCGGATTTTTATATAAGGTTTTGCCTGAAAAAATAAACATGGTCGGTGATTTCTCGCCCGGAGGGCAATATACTGTTTTCAAAAATTTCTCTGTCCTTATCTGCTTTGAGGATGTATTTCCGCAAATTTCGCGGCGATTCGTACAAAATGGGGCGCAGTTTCTGGTTAATATTACCAATGACGGTTGGTATGGCGCCTCAGCGGCGCCTTTCCAGCATGCCCAGGCCTCGGTTTTCAGGGCAGTAGAGAACAGGGTGCCTGTTGTGCGGTGCGCAAACACAGGGTTGTCCGAGTTTATTGATAAAAACGGCAGGATAACATCCGGCATGAAACCGTTTAGCGCAGGATATAAGACAGAAAATATTTCAATAAACCCTGCCAATAGTTCGTCGCTACAAGGTATATTTGTTGTTATTTCTTTCTTGCTTTCTTTTTGTGGTTTTGGTATAATATTTCTACGTCATTAGTAAAACTAAAAAGTTAGATTTTAAACTTGCTTTTCTTCTATATTGTGATATAATATATACACTGTTATATGAAAAAACAATCTAATAAATATAATACATTTATAATCTCGCTGTCGCTTGTGGGCTCAATGGTTTTATTGGGCCTTGGCGCTGACGTATTTTCTGTCAGTTGGAGGCAGCTTATAAAACCCGTATTTGTAAAAGAGGTTAAAAAGGAGGGTGTGGATTTTATTCTTGTTGATGATTTTGAAAAAGGCCAGTCCTCAGGCGTATTTTATGAGAGAAAAAATTCAATAGGGGGTTATCAGGGCACATGGGCAAAAAGGCCCTCGTATTCGATAATAACCAAGCTATCTGATGAAAGAGATTCTGCAAGAGGAAGATACCTGGCGATAGAATACAAAAAAGAGGCCGGCTGGGCTGGTTGGTATACGCTTTTAAATAACGCCGATATAAGTAATTATAATGCGCTTACGTTCTGGGTAAAGGGCGACAAGGGCGGCGAGAAATTTGATATAGGCCTTGCTGACGCCAAGATGCAGGAGTTTCAGATGGACGCTGTTTACGCCGGGCCGATAGATTTGTTTTTGCCGTTAGGCGTTACAACCGAATGGCAGAAGGTAAAGATACCTGTTTCAAGGGTGGAATCGCAGATAGATTTAAATAAAATGGGTTCGATCGTGCTATGGTTTAAATACGGCGGCGAGGGCAAGGTTTATATAGATGATATGGAGTTTGAATCCGATAAAGAGGTGCAGAAAAAAGAGGCATTTAATTCCCCTAAAGCCAATTTTGATCCCAAGCATCCGCGTTCTCTGTGGGTATGGAAGGTTGATCCGGTTACAAATCAGAAAGGCCGCAAGGAGCTTCTTCAATTATGTAAAGATGCAGCCATTACAAATATGTACCTTTATTTCGGCGACTTTGACCCGGAAAAAGAGCCTGAATACGCTTCGGGGCTTGCTGATTTTTTAAAAGAGGCGCATAAGTTTGGCATTAAGGTTGAGGCGCTTACCGGAAATCCGGTATGGACCCTTAAAGTATATCATCAATCATGCCTTGACTGGATAGATGCATTTTTGAAATTTAACAAGACAAGGCCGCAGAATGAGCGCATAGACGGGGTATCCCTGGATGTGGAGCCATATCTTACGTCTGAATGGCAGTCAGACACTGATAGAGTCAGGTCAGATTATATTGATCTGCTTAAAAAGGTAAGAAAGCTTGTTTTAAGATATAACCAGGAGTTTAAGATAGGGGTTGCCATACCTCATTTTTATTCTGAAATAGACAAAGGAAAATTTGAAGAAAAAACACTTGAACTGGTTGATTACGCGGCTGTTATGGCATATTATGACGATCCAAACAAGATAATAGAAAAATCCGCCCCGCATTTTGTTATAGCCGACAAACTGGGCAAAAAGATAAGCATAGGAGTTGAAACCCAGGACCTGATAGCATTAAATCAGGGCGAGCGCCGGCAGACGTTTTTTGAGGAGGGTTGGGAAGAGATGGAGGATTCGCTGGCGCAGGTTTCAAAGAAATTTAAATCGCATCCATCTTTTGAAGGATTTGCCATACATTGTTATTACAGTTATAAACTGCTTCAGAGGGGGCGCAATGTTCCGATAAAACAGCGGCCCAAGGACATATATTCTATTGTTTCCAAGCGAAGGCTTTCCAATATTAAGATAGACGGTAATTTGTCAGACTGGGACCTTTCTTCTATGTATGCGGTTGATAAGAAGGTAAACGTGGTGTACGGCCAGTTTTCCTGGGCAGGGCCAAATGATTTAAGCGCCAAGATTTACAGCATGTGGGATGACGGCAATCTTTATTTTGCTTTTGATATTACAGACGATGTAATAGAGCAGGAAAAGGCAAAACATGATTTATGGGAAGGCGATCATATAGAGATGTGGCTTGATATGAATCTTATGGCGGATTACAACGAGGCCATAAATTCCAATGATGATTACCAGTTTGGGTTTTCACCCGGTAATTTAAAAAAATTAAAATCCGAGGTATATACCTGGACGCCTGAATTAAGCAATATGGACTATACGAAAGAAATAGAGATTGCCTCAGCGAAAACCGAAAAAGGTTATGTTATAGAAGTAAAGCTGCCGGCGCGCGTTTTATATGCCAGCAGGGACACCAGGCAGCCGGTAAATCTTCGCCGGTCAGTATGGTTTAAAAATGGGGACAAATTCGGCATAAGCGTTGACCCTAGCGATTGCGATGATCCGGCGGCGCCGCAGAAGGTGCTTATGTCGTCTTCTGTTAGCAGGGCATGGGGCGATCCGACGACATTTGGAATATTGGAGCTTAAATGAGAAAGATTTTATTTTTCATAATATTTTTCATATCAACGGCTGCGTATGCCGCAACGGCGACTATAGAGCAGCTTCCCAAGCTGCCTGAGGGCACAGCGCTTTTTGAAAGTGAAAAAACATTCGGCAGAAGGGGCAAGCTCGGAGGTTTTGCTTTAAAACCCAGTAAATACGGCATATTTTATGACGACAAACAGGGTGGCGCCATAAAGATGATGTATCTGAAGCCGAATGATAAAACTTTCTGCGGCACATACGTTATACTAATGGCCGATCTTTCAAATTATGCGTCGCTTACATTTATGGTTAAAGGCAAAACAGGCAACGAGGCATTTGAGATAGGACTTAATGATACTATATCAAATAAACGCGAAGACGCTGTTATGGTGGGTTCTATCTACAGGTATCTGCCAGAGGGCGCTACAACCGAATGGCAGAAGGTGGTTATATCTCTGGCGGATTTTTACGGTTCAGATATGCATAAGGTTTACAGCCTTATATTTCATTATAATGAAATCGGCACAGGCGCTTTCTGGATAAAAGATATCCAGTTCCATACTGAACATTTATTTAACATAGAGGATGAAATATATAAAAAGGGTTATCTGCTGCTTGATAATTTTGATCATAACGACTTGAACCTTCTCGGAAGAAAGACAAATACATACAAAAAACTTCCTTCTATTTGTGAATCTGAAAGGGCCGAAGATGCGTTTCTCGGCGGCAAGGAAAGGGCGCTTAAGCTTATATATGACAAACAATCCACCGGCTGGGCCGGTTATTTTACACTGCTTAACCAGATAGACGGAGAGTATTTTGACCTGAGTAAATATAAAGACGTGTCATTCATGATAAAAGGCGCAAAAGGCGGCGAAACATTCCAAATTGGAATGGCGGATAGAAACTGGATTAATATCGGCGACTCTCTTAAGGCAGGCCAGATAGAGGATTTTTTACCCGGAGGCGTTACAACAGATTGGAAAGAGGTTACAATACCTTTGAGTAAATTCGGCTCGCTTGACTTTACCCAAATGGGTTCATTTGTCATAGATTTTAACAAGAAACAAAAAGGCGTTATTTATATAGATAATCTGAGATTTACACTTAAAACTAAAGAAGAGTTGTTGGCGGAATGGTAGATGTCGTCCCTCGTCACTAAACGTGATAGCGGGTGACTCGGGACGAATTTTGCCGAACACGGCATCCCGTGAACGGGACAGCCAAAAAGATTCTACTGGAAAATTCGGAGGTAAGTATGAAAAAAATATTATTAATTGCGTCAGTGTTTATTTTATTATTCAGTTCAGTGGTTTATGCCAAAGATGCGGCGCAAGTTTTTCTTTTGGATGATTTTGAGAAAGCAGGCAATCTCGTAGGCGGAAAATCGAATACTTACGAAAAAGAACCTTCAAAGTCGCTTGCTATGCGTGTTTCAGAAGAGTTTTACGGGAACGCAGGCAGGTCTCTTATGATAAAGTTCGACAAAAAGTCAGAGGGCGGGCTGTATGGCACAGGCGGATGGTGCGGTTATTATACAATGCTGCGCTCAGGCGCGAAATATTTCGACATAACGCCGTATAAAACGCTGACTTTTCAGGTAAAAGGGGTAAAGGGCGATGAAAATTTTAAGATAGGGCTCGCTGACAGGCATTGGGAGGAATTGGGGGATTCTGTAAAATCCGAAGATGTAGTTAAATATATTCCCACGGGAAAGATTACAACCGAATGGCAAAAGGCCGTTGTCCCGCTGGATGTATTTTTTCTGGATAAAAAAGAAGTTTCCTCGCTTGCCTTTTGTTTTGAGAGCGAGTCATTTGCTACCGGTAGCGCCAAGGGTACTGTTTATATAGATGATTTAAGGTTGGAGTAGGGGATGTGTAGTCCCTCGTCACTAAATGTGATAGCGGGTGACTCGGGACAAATTTTACTACCCGTGATAACGGGTAAAATTTGGAGGTAGTTATGGATAGACGTTTTAAGTTTTCAGTTTTAAGCGTAATCGTGGCTTTAGCGATGGCTATGGTTACCGCAAGCAGTTCTGTATCGCTGGGTGAACAGGTGAAACCTGTTATAGTCGATGATTTTGAATCAGGAACTATAGCAAATTCGCTTGGAGGCAAGACAAACGTTTTTATAAAGGCGCCTTCCAAGGCAATGGTTTCTTTTCGTAAAGACGTAAGGGCAGGAAAACCGACAGCAGTGCTTATGCTGCGCTATGAAAAAAAGGCAGAAGGCGGGCCGTATGATTTAGGCGGTTGGTGTGGTTATTACACACTGCTTAAAAAAGTGCACCCTTCGGTTTCTCTACAGGGAGCCACTGCGGTTGAAATCGAGGAAGATGTTTATTTTGATGCCTCTAACCACAGCGCTATAACCATGTGGGTTAAAGGAGATAAGGGCAATGAGAATTTTATGCTGGGCGTTGCCGATGCCCATTGGGATAAGATAGGTGATTCTGTAAAGAGCCAGGAAATAGGCAAGTATCTTCCCACGGGCAAGATAACTACGGAATGGCAGAAGGCTGTTGTTCCTATGGATGAGTTTTTTATCGATTACTCGAAATTCTCTTCCATTGCCATATCCTTCGAAAGCGATTGTTTTCCTGAAGGACAGGGTTCAGGCAGGATTTATATAGACGACATAGCGTTTGAATAGCCTACTTCGCCGTGATGCTTTCGCTCACGGCTTCGTAGCGCCTAATTGCTACGAAGCCTTTACCAGCGTTTT
>Ga0100395_1000076_pt1 | contig 65239 bp, 64 predicted proteins | sample CryGeymeta201519_FD_81542 | JGI IMG/M metagenome (GOLD analysis project Ga0100395, IMG submission 81542) | Groundwater microbial communities from Crystal Geyser aquifers in Utah, USA - Crystal Geyser metaG 2015-19 | ecosystem: Environmental > Aquatic > Deep subsurface > Groundwater | place: USA... | reverse complement strand
TGAGCGCCTTGAGCTCCGGCATGTCAGCCCAGACGATGGCATCCTCGCCCATAGCAACACCCGCCAGGCAGGTATGCAATGCGTCAGCCAACACCTTGGCGTCGATCGGCTTGGTGATGAATGCATCAAACCCGGCCGCCACACAGTGATCACGATCCTCGCTCAGCGCATTGGCGGTCAGCGCTATCATCGCGCCGCGATAGCCCGAAGCACGCAGCAATTGCGCAGCCGAAAGCCCATCCATTTCCGGCATCTGCAAATCCATCACGATCACGTCGAAATCATCGACCAGGGCCCGTTCCACCGCACGCGCACCATTGTCCACACTCACCACATGCACCTGCGGCGCAATACTGGCGATATACAAACCGACCAGTTCGCGCACCTCGGCAGTGTCATCGGCCAGCAGCACACTGCCGCGCAACGTTTCCGGCACGGCACGCGTCGGCAGCACAGCCGACTCGCCGGCCGGCGGCGCCAGATGCAGCGGTATCAGCAGCCGAAACAGCGAACCACCGCGATAGCTGGGATCCAGTTCCAGGCTGCCACCGAGGCGTTCGGCGAACTGCCGCGACAGGTACAAACCAAGGCCAGTGCCACCAAACCGCCGCGATACCGATGCGTCGGCCTGCGCAAAGGGCTGAAACAGGGCCTGCGCCTGTGCCGCACTGATGCCGATGCCACTGTCGCTGACCGCAAAAACCAGCATGCCGCCGGCGTCACTCAGGGCAACGCGCAAACCAACGCTACCGCGGTCGGTAAACTTGGTCGCATTGCCCAGCAAATTGAGCAATATCTGCCGCAAGCGCAGCGGATCACTGACGATGCGTGCCGGCAGGCGTTCCGCACAATCCAGTTGCAAGTGCAGCGCCTTCGCTTCGATTGGTGGCTTGACGATTCCCACCACATCGGCAATCAGTTGCGGCAAATCCAGCGCAATCGATTCGATCAGCAACTGCCCGGACTCCATCTTGGACATGTCCAGCACGGCGCTTACCAACTCCAGCAAATGCCGGCCGGCGCCGGCAATGGTGTTGATCGCTGCTTGCCGGTTCGCGGCCGGGATGACACCGTTGGCAAGCAACTCGGCATATCCGATGATCGAGGTCAGCGGCGTGCGAATCTCGTGGCTCATGTTGGCCAGAAACGCGCTCTTGGCCTGATTGGCAGCATCGGCTTCGCGCCGCGCCACGTCCAGCTCACGGGTGCGCAATGCAACGCGCTGCTCAAGCTCGGCGTTTTGTTGCTTGATCAGGCGATAAAGTGCGGTGGACTCCAATACATTGGCGACACTCGACAAGATCAACTGCAGCAGGTTGAGTTTGGTTTCCGACAAGCTTGATGCGCCGGCACGATACAACCCGGCAAACATGCCGCGCACGCGGTTTCGGGTTGCCAATGCGCACAGCAGCAAAGTGCCCTTGCCGACCCGTGTGGGCAACACCACCGGCCGTGTCTGCCGCAATGCCCAGGCAAAATGACCGTCGTCCACCCGCGCATCCAGCTCGTCCTTCAGTGCCCGGACAGGGGGTTGCGACTCGCTGCCGGCAAACAGGAAGCCACCGCTGCTCTCGTCGACCAGCGCGATATCCATCGCATCGAAGGCAAACAGACGCGCAAGGTGCTGGTGGGCGGCGGCGAGCAGCTCGTCCTCGAACGATTCGGCGCTGATTCCGGCCTGCATGCCGGCCAGGCTGACGCTGACTTCCAACGCATCATGCACCCAACGGCGCTGTGCTTCCTCGTTGCCGAGCACTGCCTCCGAGGCGGCATGGGCAAGCAGCGGGGCATCATTCATCCAGCGGGTTCCATCATGATCTTCATGGTGTCGGAGAACTGCTGCCGCACCAGGTCGAGCGACGGTTTGATCACACTCACCGGAAGCCCCAACGCCAACCACGCCGCATCCTCCAGTGGTGGCACGGCATCCATGCCACTGCTGCCGAATGCAATCGCATTGGCCATCACATCGGCCACATGCACCAGCGCTGCGGTAGGTATGTTGGCGCCGGCACGCATCGGCAGGTGATGGAAAGCAACCCCAGCGCAGATGGCCGGCGGCAGGTTCCATTGCCGCAACAGCTCATTGCCGAGCGCCGCATGGTCGAAACCGAGAATGTCGCGTTCGACCACATGCAGCAACACGTCGTCGACACGCGAGCGCTCCAGCGCCTGCACCATCGACTCGTTTGCCTTGATCAGCAACACCAGACGGCCGATATCGTGCAACAGGCCGGCGACAAAAAACTGCTCGGCATTGGCTTCACGCTGCCAGGTAGCCAGTGCGCGGGCGAGCAAACCGGTCGCCACACTATGCCGCCAGAACGAGGCCATGCTGACCACGTCCGAGGCAACACCGGAAAACAAGTCGAGCACGCTGGTCGCCAGCGCCAGATCGCGCAACTGGCGCGTGCCGACCAACGTGATTGCACGCGACAGCGAATCCACATGTCCGGGAAAGCCGAAATAGGCGCTGTTGGCCAGACGCAGCAGGCGGCCGGCAAGCGCTGGGTCTTCGTAGACCACTTCTTCCATGTCGCGAATGGCACTGCGCGGGTCATCGACCACCGCCGTCAAACGCAAAAATACCGCCGGCAACGACGGCACGGCATCCACCAGCGCGGCGAGTTCTCTGGCACGCACAGTCATGCCGTTTCGTCTCCAGCCTCGTTTTCAAGACACCAGCGCAGCAACTCGGCAATCACCGGTTGCTGCACGTCGGCATGACGAAAGCGCAACCGCAATCGTTCGCGCAGACGCGCCAGCCGTTCAGGATCGAGTTGTTCAAGTCGGGCCTCGATGCCGGCCGGTGCTTCCACGCCCTCGATAGCCACCGCGGTAACGCCCCACTGCCGGAATATGCGCAGATGCTCGTCGGTAAGGCACACGCCCTTGCGCAACAGTACGCGGCCCGTCATATGCGCGGCATCCGCAGCCAGCACCATCCCTGCCCGCACGTCATCCAGTTCCAACATCGCCACGCATGTTCTCCCTTGCTGGGTTAGGGCACCTCGCGCATGCCCGCCGTCAATCCAGGTCAATGCTTTCGCTGCGATCCACGCGGCCATCGACCATGATCACCACACGGATGCGTCCGCTGCGACCCGGATAATGCCATTCTTCATAGCGCAGCGGCTGAATTACCCCGTAGCCGTAGCTGTCAAAATAGCGGGTGTCACCATAGCGGTGATAGCGCGCCTGCGGCGCTCCGCAACGCAATACCAACTCGCCTTCGCGGGTTCCGCGCAAAAACGCGATCTCTCCACAATCGCTGCCGACCCGCGCGCGACCATAACCCAACGCGTCGATCTGGTGCAGGCGGCCATCGACAAACGTCAAGCGCTGCACCAGCCTGCTACTGCCAAAGTTGTAATACCAGTCCTGCACTTCCTGTACCGCCCGCTGTTCGACCGGGCCGTAGGCGCCATAGACCAGAATCGTGCTGAACTCGGTGACCCAGTACGGTTCGCCACAACGCTCGCGCACCTGCACGGCATAGTCGCCGGTATCGACGATCCTGCCGCTGCAGCGCATGGCCAACGCACTGCCCGGAACAAGCAGCAATGCGATGAGCCACACCCAAGCGATGCTCAGCGATGAACGAGTCATGCCGGTATTGAAGCAGAGTTGTCAGGCAAATGGGTGAATCGCGCCGATCAAGAGGCCGCATGCACCGCTCACGACAATCGCCGATCCGATTACGCCCCGCGGCACATCGCCAGCGACAGCTTCTGCCCCGGCCGGATCAGGTACCTCGGGCCGCGAATGGCATTGGCTTGCGCCAGGCTGCGCGGGTTGCCGCAGCGATGCTTGCGCGCAATCGCGGCCAGCGTGTCGCCCGAACGCACGGTATAGGACGCCAGCTTTACCGTTCTGGCCTGCACCCGGCTGGCGCTGGCGATGTCCCTGGCCTGCGCGGCGATCTCCGCATTCATGCAGCGATCACGGTACAGCGGCAGCACGGCATCCGGCACCTGCAACGCGGTCCCGGCAGCGATCGGGGTATGCGCTTCGTAGCGCGGATTGAGATTGCGCAACGGCCGAAACCAGCCATCGCGGTTGCCGGCATTGCCCAGGCAAATCGCCAGCTCATTGATCGAACTGGCGTGCACGAGCGCCAAGGTGGCCGGGGTGCTGCTCACCTGCGGGAACTGCAACCCGTACTGCTCCGGATGCAGAAACAACCAGGCTGCGGCCAGCACCATCGGCACGTAATCGCGCGTCTCCGGCGGCAGGTTGCCATACACGGCGCTGCTCCAGAAATCCTTGCCACCGCTGCTGCGATACAGCCGCGCCACCCGGCCCTCACCACCGTTGTAGGCCGCCAGCGACATCTCCAGATTGTGATTGAGTTCGGCAAAGCGATCATTGAGATAACGCACATTGGCACGCGCGGATAGTTGCGGGTCAAAACGGGTATCAAAACCATTGACCTGACCCAGCCCGTAACGCAAGCCGGTGCTGTACATGAACTGCAAGGGGCCGCTGGCGCCAGCGCGCGACACCGCATGCACGCGGCCACCGGACTCCTTGGCCAGAATGCCAAACAGCAGCGCCTCGGGCAGACCGGCCTGCTCGTATTCCGGCCACATCAGATAGCGCATGTACTGGTAGTTCTCCCAGGCGCTGATCAGGTTGGGACGCAGCCAGGTCAGCCATTCGTTGAGGCTGGCCTTGACCGGCCCTTTCATGGCGATGAGATCGGACAAATCGCGTCCAGTGAGCGGCGCCACCGAGCGTCCCGATTCCGGCATCTCGGCAAGCAGCGGCGATTGTTCCGGGATCGCTCCCTCGCCTGCGGTAATTTCCTCGGTAGGCAGCACCGCAAACGGTTCGCTCTGCGCGTCCAGCGCCTGCGCACGCTCCTGCAACAGCGCGTCGTACACCGACACCACCCGGTTCACGTCGCAACCACTGGCGACAACACAACCGCTCACCGCATCACGCAGCTGCGCGGTGGCCACCGCTACCCCCGCGTTACCCTGCGCCGGATCGTCACCGGCAAGTTGCTGCAATGCCGCCCGATAGGCTTCCGCCGCCGCATCCACGCTGGCATACAGCGCAGTCACACCGGCTTCATCGAGCGCCATGGGTCGGTCTTGCTGGCGGGTCGTCGGCTGGCTGGCACAAGCGGTGAGCAGCAACAGCATCGGCGTTGCGAAGCGTGCAAAAAAAGGCATAGCGAACTCCAACACAAGTGCACGCAGCCTAACGGCGCAGCCCGCGCAGAGCAACTGCCATCCGCGCAATGGGCAAACGACGCACTGAGCAAGGCGAGCACCGCGCCCTGCCTTCGCACCCACGAATGAGTTTGCAGAGGGCGCCGCTCGCGCCCGCGACCGTGCGCGTCCAACAAACGATTCAGATCGTGGCTGCGCACGATCTAGCGCTATTCATTAGCGGTCGGTCGCAACAAAAGGAAAATCCGTGGCAGCCTGTCGGGCTTGATGCGGATCTACTGCGCAAAAGCCGAGAATAGATAAACCGCGTTGCACTGCACCACCCGCGCGGTGGTGGCCTTGGGGCTTGTCAGTTGGGTCGCCGTGCGTGCGCGACCGTTTGGGCGCGGCGAGGCGGTTCAGCGATGGTAAGGCCAACCACACACACACGCCGGAATACCCGCAATCTCGAACCGGTACCGGCGGTGGACACGGTCGCACCGGTGCGAAGCACCACAGCCGGCATTCAGCACTATAGAATCAGCCAACTCCCGGAGATCGACATGAGCGATATTTTTCTCGGCAAGGGCGAGCACGATGTTTATCTCTTGCGCCGCTATGGTAATCGCCACGGCCTCATCGCGGGCGCCACCGGCACCGGCAAGTCGGTGTCGTTGATGGTGCTGGCGGAAGGATTTTCGCGCATCGGGGTACCAGTGTTCATGGCCGATGTGAAGGGCGATATCGCCGGCATGGCGGCGGCCGGCACGCTGAGCGAAAAGTTGCAAAAACGCATCGATACGCTGGGCATCAGTGGCTTTGCCAACGAAGCCAATCCGGTGGTGTTCTGGGATCTGTTCGGCAAGCTCGGGCATCCGGTGCGCACCACAGTGTCGGAGATGGGCCCCACCCTGCTGGCGCGGGTGCTGGAACTGAACGATGTACAGGAAGGGGTGCTGGAAATCGCGTTCCGGCTGGCCGATGATCAGGGCCTGCTGTTGCTCGATCTGGACGACCTGCGCGCGTTGCTCAATCACGTCCTGGAAAACGCCAAGGCGATTTCCGGGCAATACGGTCTGGTCAGCAGTCAGTCGGTTGCGGCGATCCTGCGCGCATTGCTGCGCCTGGAGTCCGACGGCGGCAAGCATTTTTTTGGCGAGCCTGCCTTGGCGCTGGACGACATCATGCGCCAGGACATGAGCGGGCACGGCATCATCAACCTGCTCGCCGCTGACCAATTGATTCTCAAGCCGCGGCTGTATTCCAGTTTCCTGCTATGGCTGTTGTCGGAGCTGTTCGAGAACCTGCCCGAAGTGGGCGATCTGGAGCAGCCCAAGCTGGTGTTCATTTTCGACGAAGCACATTTGCTGTTCGATGATTGCCCACCAGCCTTGCGCCAACGCGTGGAGCAAGTGGTGCGGCTGATCCGCTCCAAGGGCGTGGGCGTGTATTTCTGCTCGCAGAACCCCGATGATGTGCCCGACGACGTGTTGAGCCAGCTCGGCAACCGCATCCAGCACGCGCTGCGCGCATTCACGCCGCGCGACCAGAAGGCGGTGCGCAGTGCCGCCGAAACCTTTGTCGCCAATCCCAACCTCGATGTCGCAAAAGTGATTTCCGAGCTGGCGGTTGGCGAGGCACTGGTTTCGACCTTGCAGGACAAGGGCGTGCCGATGCCGGTGCAACGCACGCTGATGGCGCCGCCACGCTGCCGCATGGGCACGATCAGCGATGACGAACGTGCCACGGTGCGTGCGCGCAGCCCGGTCGGCAGCCGCTACGACAGCGCACTCAATCGCGAGTCGGCGTATGAGGTGCTGGCGCAGCGGGCCAAGGCGATGCCGGAAACTGCCCCGGCAAGCGCCACGACAACACCTGTGGTCGATACCGGCGCGCACGAGCAAGCAGCCGGCGGCGGTGTCGGCGGCTGGTTCAAGGACATGTTGTTTGGTACCTCGCGCCGGCAAGGCGCGATCGAGGCAGTCGCCAAGTCCACCATGCGCAGCGTCGGTAACCAGGTCGGCCGACAGATTTTGCGTGGCGTGCTGGGCGGTATCTCCGGCAATACGCGCCGACGCTGAAGCGCTACCGGCAATTGTTCGATCGCCAACGCCACCGCGACGCGCTGGTTGACTGCGGGGATATCCGGCGATAAGTTGTTGACCAAGCTTTGGATTCCTTGCGCCCGTTGGCCATAGTATGATGTATTGTCATACCCCGGAGATAAGGCATGAGCAGCGTAAAGGTGGCTATCACCCTCGACCAGGACACGCTGATTCGCGTCGATAGTTTGGTCTCCAAGAACATTTTCCCCAATCGCAGTCGTGCGATTCAGGCCGCTGTGAGCGAGAAACTGGCGCGCATGGAGCGTGGTCGCCTCGCGTCCGAGTGCGCCAAACTCGATCCGAAGTTTGAGAAGGCGCTCGCGGAGGAAGGCTTGGGCCAGGAGCTTGAGTCGTGGCCCGAATACTGAGAGGCGAAATTCGTTGGGCCGATCTTGACCCCATCCGTGGTCGCGAACAGGCTGGCTTGCGTCCGTTACTGATCCTCAGCCACGACGTGTTCAACGAGCGCTCCGGTACAGTCATCGCGGTTGCTTTGACCAGCCAACCTCAGCGCGCGGGATTTCCCCTCACACACGAACTAAAATCTCCGAGGCTTGCCAAGCATTCGTGGGTCAAGATCAGCCAGATTCGAACCCTGTCCGTTGAGCGTATCGGCAGGAAGCTTGGTCGCTCCAGCCCGGAGGAGCTTGCGCTGGTCGTCGAGGGTCTGAATGAGATCATCGGAATCTAACGATAAGCGTTTATCTGGCGCGCCAGCGTAGCAACATCCAAGGCGCGGTGCATGGCGCGACAGATAGACCTCGTTGGACTGAACCGGCGCGGAAATGATGCGGCCGATCCATTCGATGATCGAGTTCAAACAGATCATCGGGCGCGGCACGCGACTTTTCGACGGCAAGGATTACTTCACGATTTACGACTTCGTGAAGGCACATCTGAATTTTCAGGACCCGGAGTGGGATGGCCCACCCGAACCGGATGAGCCGTTCCCGAGGTGCGGGCAAAATCGCTGCGCGTGTGTCGTCACGCCGCCCAAACCCTGCGCCGTGTGCGGCAAAAGTCCGTGTGAATGTCCAAACGAGCCGTGCCCGGTCTGCGGCAAGGTCCGATGCGTGTGTGGAAAAAGAAGAAAGTGAAAGTGAAACTCGCCGATGGCAAGGAGCGCACCATCCAGCGCATGATGATGACGACGTTCTGGCATCCGGACGGCACGCCGATGAGTGCGCAGCAGTTCATGGAAATGTTGTTCGGCAAGCTGCCCGACTTTTTCCAGAGCGAGGAAGAACTGCGCGCCCTGTGGAGCGCTCCTGACACCCGCGCCAAGCTGCTGCAAGGCCTGGCCGACAAGGATTTCGGCCATGACAAGCTGGTCGCGATGCAGCAACTCATCGACGCCGAAAAATGCGACCTGTTCGATGTGCTCGCCCACGTAGCCTGCGCGCTCCCGCCAGTGACCCGTGTGGTTCGCGCCGACCATGCGCGGGTGCATATCAATTCCCGATTCAACGCCAAGCAACAGGCGTTTCTCGATTTCGTGCTCCAGCACTACGTCAGCGAAGGTGTGAAAGAGCGGGAGCGACGCAAACTGTACCCGTTGCTCCGCATGCAATATCGCGACTCCATCGCCGACGCCGTCGCCGATCTAGGCGGCAAACCGGAAGAGATCATCAATGTCTTCGCCGGGTTCCAGCGCTACCTTTACCAGCACACGGTTGCAGCATCACAGTGACGGCAGAAAAGCGCGCTAACGAATAAGGTTGGATCGTGCGCAGCCACGCTCCAAACCGTTTGTGGGCGAGTCCAGCCGTGGCGGGCAGCAGTCGATGTCGGAGCCCGCGGCCAGACTCAGCGCCCCGGCAACCCGAACATCCCCTGCGGCGGTTTCGCCAGTGTGGCAATCTGTTCGCTGAGCTGTTGCCACAGCGCTTGCTCCAGTTCATGCAGATCGCTGAGCACCTGCGACCCGCTGCCGTGGTACCAGCGCAGCCGCGATGCGAAGGTGCTGGCCGCATCCGCGCCCACGCAGCGGATGAAACGCCCGCTCCAGGCGGTGCTGGCATCCGGCACCAGCGCGTGGTCGACGGCATGGTGCAGGCCGCCGACCTGCTGTTGCTGACGATCGGCACGGTGCTGGCGGGATGGCTGCACATCTCGATTGCCGCCGTCGCCGGCGCCACGTTGTTGGTGCTGACGCTGATGGTGTTCGCGCTGGCGATGCTGTTGCTGCCGGCGGTATGGCCGCTGTGATTTCAAGGGGAAAGATACGCATGATCTTCATGCAACTGTTCGGGTCGATTACCCGCACTTATACCTGTCTCACCGGCTGCACGGACACGGGCAGGCGTGTTTCCTGACTCCATTCACACTCTACATCAACACCGCGGGTACTTATGACAAACGATCAATGGCTGATTCTGGCTATTCTGGCGGCGACTGTAGCCATGTTTCTCTGGGGGCGCTGGCGTCACGACATGGTGGCAGCCGGTGCGCTGCTCGCCTGCGTACTCACCGGACTTATCACCCCTACCGAGGCCTTCATCGGTTTCGGCCATCCGGCAGTGATCACGGTGGCCTGCGTGCTCATACTGAGCCGAGGCCTGCAAAACGCGGGAGCGGTCGATGCCTTGACGCGCACCATGCTGCCCGCCAAAGCGGGGCGCCTCGTGAGCCTTGCCGCGCTGATGGGTCTGGGCGCCTTGTTGTCTGGTTTCATGAACAACGTCGGTGCCATGGTGCTGTTGATGCCGGTGGCCATCCACGTCTCACAGCGCCTCGAACTCGCCCCGGGGCAGGTGCTGATGCCACTGGCTTTCGGCACGATTCTCGGCGGCATGACCACGCTCATCGGCACGCCGCCCAACCTGATCGTATCCAGCTTTCGCACCGACACCGGTATGGGTAGTTTTTCGATGTTCGATTTCACGCCCGTCGGTCTGGCCGTCGCGGTGGCCGGAGTATTGTTCGTCGCGCTGGTCGGCTGGCGTCTCGTGCCATCTCGGGAGCGGTCGGGTGTCGAAGGATTCGAATCCGGCGCCTACATCACCGAAGTCCGGGTGCAGGAAGGAAGCAAGGCCGATGGCATGAGCCTGCGTGAAATTGAAACCAAACTCGATAATGTCGACGCGCAGATCATCGGCATCGTGCAGAAAGAGGTCAAGCTCATCGCAGCCAACCCGGGGCGCCGAGTGCACACCGGTGACATTCTAATGATCGAGGCAGAAGCCGAGTCCCTGACCGATGTGCTGTCCATTCTGGGTCTCAAACTCGAGGAGTCAGTCAAGCCGGACGAAACTGAAGAAACGGAACCCGCCGATACTCCAAAAACGAAAGACACAAAGAGTGGCACGGGCAAACGGGCATCCGAGGATGCGGAAGACGCCGAGGCGGCAGCGGCCGAAACTGACACGCCGACAAAATCCGGCGATGTGGTCCTGATGGAGCTTGTCGTGCGGCCCGGCTCGCCGCTGTCTGGCCGCTCGGCAAGCGACATCCTGTTGCGAACGCGTTACGGGATCAATATGCTCGCGCTGTCCCGCGAAGGCCACCGCTCGATGAAGCGCCTGCGGTCCATCGCCATCCAGTCCGGCGACCTGATGTTGATGCAGGGCCCGCCGGAGTCGATTGCCGAATTCGCGGCCGACAACGCCTGCGTGCCGCTTGCCCAGCGGGAGTTCCGCATTCCCGACAAACGCAAGATATGGGAAGCAAGCCTGATCATGCTCTTCGCCATTGGCGGCGCCGGATTCGGGCTGTTGCCGGCAGCCATATCGTTTGCGGTTGGCGTGCTCGCTTCGATGGCGCTGCGCACCGTGCCACCACGACAGGTTTATGAGGCGATCGATTGGCCTGTCATCGTGTTGCTGGGCGCGCTCATTCCGGTCGCGGGTGCCATGGAAGCCACCGGCACGGCCGATCTCATTGCCCGTTTCCTGATCGAGAACGTGGCACAAGGCCACACCATTGTCGGGCTGGTATTGATTCTCGTGGTCACGATGTTCCTGTCGGATCTGATGAACAACGCCGCCACAGCCGCCGTGATGTGTCCCATCGCCATCGGCACCGCCTCGGCATTGGGCGTGAACCCCGATTCGTTTCTCATGGCGGTAGCGATTGGTGCCTCCTGCGCGTTCCTGACGCCGATCGGGCATCAGAACAACACCCTGATCCTCGGCCCGGGCGGCTTCCGCTTTGGTGATTACTGGAAGTTGGGTCTGCCGCTGGAAATCGTCGTGGTTGCCATTTCGGTGCCGATGCTGCTGCTTGTCTGGCCGCTGTGACCGTGCACCCAGCGGGTGATTCCATGGCGTCAGGCGTATTTTGCAAGCAGTCCGATTTCTCACACGCAGCAGCACATGGCGGAGCCGTTCCGTTCGCATGCTGCTGGCGGCTCTGAACACAGCCCAGACGGTCCACTCCCGGGTTACGCCTTCATCCGCTCAAGGGCGAGCGTACGCGGTTGACGGCGGAGCGCGTGGCCAGACTCAGCGCCCCGGCAGCCCGAACATCCCCTGCGGCGGTTTCGCCAGTGTGGCAATCTGTTCGCTGAGCTGCTGCCCCAGCGCTTGCTCCAGTTCGTGCAGATCGCTGAGTACCTGCGACCCGCTGCCGTGGTACCAACGCAGCCGCGATGCGAAGACGCTGGCTGCATCGGCGCCCACGCAGCGGGTGAAACGCTCGCTCCAGGCAGTGCTGGCATCCAGCGCCAGGGCGTAGGCGAAGCGCGATTGATAGCCGTCGGCATCGAGCGCGCTGTCACTTTCAAGCGGCACATCGCTTGCAAGATACGCCGCGAATGCGCTCACCTGGCTGCGCCGCTGCTGCATGTCGCGCGCGGGAAACAACGCATCGAGCATTTCTTCGTAGCCCTCGCAGGCGTGCGCCATGCGCCGCGCATTGTTTTCGGTCAGTTCGAACACGTGCGCACCGCGGGCAAACAGCCGGTCGGCCAGTGCGCGCTGGGTCGGCGTCAAGCCATCGTCGCTGGCCTCCGGCTGGCGTTGCAGCCGCCAGCGAAAGCCAACGACGCGCGCCTCGCGGCCGATTTGCAGATAGCCACGAATCGCCATATCGACCAGATCGGCGGCGATGCAGCGCGCATCATATGCGCCGCGAAACACATAGCGTGCGCTACCCGGCGACAGGTCAGCCGGCGGTTGACTCGGGTCGATTTCGACCGTCGCTTGAGCCGGTGCGTTGTTTGATGCCCGCTTAAGCCAGCGCCACCAACCAACGAATCCACTCAGCGCCAGTATCACTGGCAACCATAACCACAATCCCATCGCTACATCTCCGTCGCATGGTTCGCATGCCTGATTCACGCCAATGCCAGCGTCCGCAGCTACCGGTTGGGGGCGCTGCGTTGTCGCTAGCGGTTCGCCCCAACACGCTGAGCGCTGCTTGCGGTTGGCCACGCGTGCAAGTGTAATTCGAACCTCACGCGACAGGGCGAGACAACCCTGCCGGCAGTCGCCACTGGGGTACGCGAGTATATTCAACATCCGCTCAAGGATATTGCCGATGTCGCGCTGGCGCCCTGCCGCCGTTCCCAGCACCGCGTTGATTACCCGCGCAGGACTGGCGTGTTTGCGCGCCGAACTTGATGCGTTGTGGCGGCTGCGCCGTCCCGAGGTCGTCGCGGCGCTGGCGGCTGCCGCGGCAGAGGGCGATCGCTCGGAAAATGCCGAGTACCACTATCGCAAAAAGCAGTTGGCCGAGATCGACCGGCGGGTGCGCTATCTGAGCAAACGCCTCGACACCCTGCGTGTCGTCGACGGCGTAGCTGCCGACCCCGATGCGATCTTCTTCGGCGCCAGTATCGAGCTTGAGCATTGCGCCAGCGGTGAGGTCTGCACCTATCGCATCGTCGGCCCGGATGAGGCCGATGCCCGCCACGGCGACATCAGCATCGATTCGCCGCTGGCACGCGCCCTGCTCAAGCGCCGGGTTGATGACGAGGTGCGGGTGGAGCTACCCAACGGGCCGGCACACTTTGTGGTGCTGGCGATTCGCTACCCGGTGGATGTGCCCTGAACTGCCGTGCGGGACGATTCACGCCACTGCGTCGTTCACCAGCGCGTACAGGTCGTGTTCGTCGCTACCCATGATCCGCACATCGGCAAAATCACCGGGTTTGAGGCCCGCCTCGGCACCGTCCTGAATCTGTACCAGGCCATCGATTTCCGGGGCGTCGGCCATTGAACGGGCGATCGCCAGATCGCCGTCGATTGCATCCACCAGCACGCGCTGCACGCTGCCGACCTTGCGCGCCAGCTTTTCCTCGCTGATTTGTTCCTGCAGTGCCATGAACCGGGCCAACCGATCGCGCTTGACTGCCTCCGGCACGGGATCGGGCAGCGCGTTGGCCGCCGCGCCGTCGACTGGCGAATAGGCGAACGCGCCAACACGGTCGAGTTCTGCCGCGTCGATGAAGTCCAGCAATTGCTCGAACTCGGCATCGGTCTCGCCAGGAAAGCCAACGATAAACGTGCTGCGGATGGTGATCTCGGGGCACATCGCGCGCCAGCGCGTGATCCGCTCCAGGGTTTTATCGACCGCGCCGGGGCGCTTCATCAGCTTGAGGATGCGTGGGCTGGCGTGCTGGAATGGGATGTCCAGATAAGGCAGCACCTTGCCTTCGGCCATCAGCGGCACGATGGCATCGACGTGCGGATACGGATAGACGTAATGCAGCCGCGTCCAGATGCCGAGTTCGGCCAGCCCTTCGCACAGCGCGCTCATGCGCGTCTGGTACGGCTTGCCACGCCACTCGCGCTCGGCATATTTCAGATCGACACCATACGCGCTGGTGTCCTGCGAAATCACCAGTAATTCCCTGACCCCGTTGTTCGCCAGTTTTTCCGCTTCGCGCAACACCGCGTCGATGGGCCGCGACACCAGGTCGCCGCGCAGGCTGGGGATGATGCAGAAGCTGCAACGGTGATTGCAGCCTTCGGAAATCTTGAGATAGGCGTAGTGCTTGGGCGTGAGCTTGACGCCGACATCATCATCGCGGCGCGGCAGCAGGTCGATGAACGGGTTGTGGCGCTGTGGCAACGCCGCATGCACGGCGCCCATGACGCTGGCGTAATCCTGCGGCCCGCTGATCGCCAGCACATCCGGGTGCACCGCACGGATCTGCTCGGGACGCTTGCCAAGGCAGCCAGTGACAATCACCTTGCCGTTCTCGGCCAGCGCCTCGCCGATGGCATCGAGCGATTCGGTGACCGCAGAATCGATGAAGCCACAGGTGTTGACCACTACCACATCGGCGGCATCGTAGCTGGGCACGATGTCATAGCCCTCGGCGCGCAACTGGGTCAGGATGCGCTCGGAATCGACCAACGCCTTGGGACAGCCGAGGCTGACGAAACCGACCTTGGGATTGCTGACAGCCATGGCATCAACCGATGTTGCGAACAGGGGCGGCGATTATACGTGCTCGGCTGGCGGCAAACGTGTTTGACTGCGGCGCATGGCCGCATTACTGGTGCCGTTGCGTTGTTGAAGGTGTACCGGCGAGTCCAGCCCGACCGGCCGTCGGAGCTTGATTCGTCGGCGCATCGGCGCGATGCTGGCGCCACTGCGCACCATAACGGAGGTTGCCATGCGTACCGTTGCCCAGTTGTTGCAAGCCAAACCCGATCGCATCATCGCCATTGCCCCGGACCACAGCGTGCTCGAAGCGGTGCAGACAATGGCCGAGGCCGAGGTTGGCGCGCTGATGGTGATGCACAACGGGCACCTGATGGGCATCGTGTCCGAGCGCGATTACTCGCGCAAAGTCATCCTCAAGGGGCGCACCTCGGCGACAACGCCGGTACGCGACATCATGAGCAGCCCGGTTCTCACCGTCGGACCCAACAAGACGGCGACCCATTGCATGCAGGTGATGACCGAAAAACGTGTGCGTCACCTGCCGGTGGTCGACGGCGGTGTCGTGCTCGGTATCGTGTCGATCGGCGATCTGGTGCGCGCCGTGATCGAGGATCAACAAATCGAAATCGAGCAATTGCAGCGCTACATCGCAAGCTGACCTGCACTCTGCCAGCGGTGCGCGTGGCGGCAGGCTTGCGCCGGTAGTGGCCCAGGCTGGTGACCATGGGGTTGCCGTGATCGACGCACCGATAGCGATGGAGTACAGGCATGGGATACCCGGTTTCGATCGCAACAACGGCTGGCCGCATCGGCGGCTGGCGTGCCGATCCAGCGATCCCGGCAAAAGGCGCGCTGGTGGTGGTGCAGGAGATATTCGGCGTCAACGCACACATTCGCGAAGTCGTCGAACGGTTCGCCGCGCAGGGTTTCGTGGCCTTGGCGCCAGCCCTGTTCGATTGCATCGAACCCGACATCGAACTGGAATACACGCCGGACGGCGTGGCGCGTGGCCGCGACCTGGTTGAGCAACTCGGATTTGATCGCGCCGTCGCGATGGTTGATGCCGCCGCGTGCGCCGTGGCTGAGGTGGGCAAGGTTGGCGCGGTGGGCTATTGTTGGGGCGGCACGGTCGCCTTTCTCGCCAACACCCGGCTCAAGCTGCCGGCGGTTAGCTATTACGGCGGGCGGACGGTGCCGTTCCTGCACGAGCGGCTGAGCGCGCCGATGCTGTTTCTGTTCGGCGAGAACGATCCAATCATCAGTGCCGAGGACATTGCCCGGCACCGTGAGCGGCAACCGCAGGCGAGTTTCCACGTCTACGCGGCGGGCCATGGATTCAACTGCGACCAACGCGCCGATTTCAATCAGGCTGCCGCCACCGATGCGCTGGCGCGGACCTTGACATTTTTTACACGGACCCTGACATGAACGCCTGGCAGCTCGATCCGCAACTGGCAAATGACAGTCAACCATTGCACAGCGCCGCGCTGTGTGATATCCGCCTGATGGACGATGCCAACTACCCGTGGCTGATCCTGGTACCGCGCGTTGCCGGCGCCTCGGAATTGTTCGATCTCAGCGCCAGTCAACGTCGCACCTTGATCGAAGAGATCGCCCAGGTCGAGACGGCGCTGCAAGGCGTGTTCCGCCCGGACAAGTGGAACGTGGCAGCACTGGGCAATGCGGTCGCGCAACTGCACGTGCACGTGATCGCCCGCTACCACAATGATCCGGCATGGCCGTTGCCGGTGTGGGGGCGGACACAGGCCAGGCCGTACACCCCCGAGCAATTGAGTGAACGCTCGCGCGTGTTGATTGCGCGGTTGCAGCCCTGAAACCTCGCCCGTGGCGAAGCTGTTGCGTGTGTCAGCCACGGGGCCGAGTGCCGGCCCCGTGGCGATCGGTTGTCAGAAATCGAAATCCAGCGAGGCGGTCAGCACCAGGCGTGCGTTGGCAATGTCCGTGTCGGCAAACTCGCCATTGAAACCCGCCGTATCGATGTAGGCAACGCCCAGGTTGACTGGCCCGAAATCCTTGCTGACGCCCACCTGGATATCCCAGAAACGATCGCCGGCAACGTTGTCGAAATCGTTCAGGCCGGCAGCCAGCGACAACGCAACACCACTGTCGCCGAGATCCCAATCGCTACCGACCTGGTAATAGGTGGAGCTTTCGCCGCTGTTGACGTAATCGCTGGTGTAACCGAACATCGCGTAGAAGTGCTCGGCCACAGTCACCTTGGCCAGGTACTCGTTATAGTCAATGCCAAAACCACTGTTGGAGCCCGGATAGGTGTAACGCACCGCCGACAGGTCGAGGTTCACGCCCTCGCCGACATCGCCAGCCCAACCCAGCCCGTAATCGACCTCGACATTGATGCCATCGCCGGCGGTATCAAAGTCAACGTTGGAACCCCACACGTAACCGTATAAACCACTTTCATGCTCGACCGTCAGCGATGGCTGAAACGCAAAGTTTTCGCTGCTCTGCGAAATGCCACGGAACACGTAGTCGTTGGTGGCGGTGACGTTGCCACTGACACTCCATGTGCTCTCGCTCTCTTGTGCCATCGCCGGCATAGCCGCAACCAGAGAAACGACCAAACCCAACTTGATCAACTGCTTCATTGTTTTTACCCCTTTGGTTGAACCACAAAAACCACTGTATCGACGGCACCGGACAAAGCCGAGTGCATCGTCTGCATTCCCCCCCGCCCCGTCGACCCGTCAATCCACCCAAACACTGCGGATGTTGACGAACTCGCGAATCCCATGCTCGGCCAGTTCACGGCCGTAGCCGGACTGCTTGCTACCCCCGAACGGCAGGCGCACATCCGAGCGCACCAGCGCATTGACAAAAACCGCACCCACATCCAACGCACGCGCAATGCGCTCGGCACGCTCCCTGTCCTCACCCCAGACGCTTGCGCCCAGGCCAAAGCGGGTGTCATTGGCGATCCGTACCGCATCCGCATCATCGTTCGCCGCCAGAATGCTTGCCACCGGCCCGAACAATTCTTCGTCATAGGCCGGCATACCTGGCACAACACCGGCCAACACGCTCGCCGGATAAGCGCACGGGTGCTGCGGTAGCTGACATCCGACCACGGCCCGTGCGCCCGCGGCGATGCTGCGCTCGACCTGGCCATGCACCGCACTGCGCAAATCCGCACGAGCCATCGGTGCCAATGTGGTGGCCGCGTGCAGCGGGTCGCCAACGATCAACCCCTGCGCCGCCGACAGCAACCGATCGGTAAAACCCTTTAACGTTTTTTTTACCACAATAAAACGCTTTGCTGCAATACAGGTTTGCCCGGCGTTGCCAAATCGCGACGCCACCGCCACTGTGATCGCACGATCCAGATCGGCGTCATCGAGCACGATGAACGCATCGCTGCCGCCCAGTTCCAGTACGCATTTCTTGAGGTTCTTGCCGGCGGTGGCGGCGACCGAACGGCCAGCGCGCTCACTGCCGGTGAGGGTAACCGCCGCAATCCGTGCGTCGGCGATCACCCGTGCCGCCATGGCGTTATCGATGTGCAACGCGGCAAATGCCCCCCCCGGCACGCCGGCCGCGTGCACGACGCGGGCAATGGCATCAGCGCAGCGCGGCACCGTGATCGCGTGTTTGAGCAAGGCCACGTTGCCGGCCATCAACGCCGGAGCGAGAAATCGAAATACCTGCCACACCGGGAAGTTCCACGGCATGATCGCCAACACACAGCCGATCGGCTGGTAGCTGACATAACTGCGAATCGCCTCGGTTGCGATCGGCTCGTCGGCCAGATAGTCGCCGGCATGATCAGCGTAGTACTCGCAACACGCGGCCGACTTGTCGATTTCGGCCAGCCCCTCGCGCTGCAACTTGCCCATCTCGGCGCTCATCAGCGCTGCCAGCGTCGCGCGCTCCTGACGCAGCCCTGTCGCCACACGACGAAGTACCGCTGCCCGCTCGCACAGCGTTCGCCGCGACCAATCGGCAAACCCGTGCGCCGAGGCGGCAAGCAAGGCTTCAACCTGCGGCTCTTGCATATAGTCGTAACGGTAATCGCACTGCCCCGTCCACGGGTTGATGATGTCAACATTCATTAGCTCTCTCCTCAATCGGTCTGCGTAACCGCCATGCGCATATCACGCTGGCGCTTGCGTTCTTCGCGTGCCATCAGCGACCAGGCAATGGCCGCAGCAATCGACATCACCACGATCAACAAGGTGGCGAGTGCGTTGATTTTCGGGCTGACCCCGAGGCGCACCGACGAAAACACCTTCATCGGCAAGGTGGTCGAAGACGGCCCAGACACGAAGCTGGCGATCACCAGATCATCGAGCGACAAGGTGAAAGCCAGCAGCCAGCCCGATATCAGCGCCGGCGCGATGATCGGCAAGGTGATCACAAAAAACACCTTCAGCCGATTGGCACCGAGGTCCATCGCCGCTTCTTCCAGCGCACGATCCATCTCGCCCAGGCGAGAGGTCAGCACCACGGTGACAAACGCCACGCAGAAGGTTACGTGGGCAATCCAGATCGTGGTCATGCCACGTGGAAAGCTGATGCCAAAAATGTCGCCGAACGAAACAAACAGCAGCAGCAGCGACAGACCGGTGATCACTTCGGGCATCACCAATGGCGCCGTGATCATGCCGGCGAACAGGGTCTTGCCGGCGAACCCGCGCATGCGCACCAACACCAATGCCGACATCGTGCCCAACACCACCGAGGCACACGCGGTGTAGAACGCCACCCGCAGGCTGGTCCAGGCGGCATCCATCAACTGGGTGTCGTCGAACAGCTCGCCATACCACTTCAACGAGAAGCCCGACCACACCGTCACCAGGCGCGACTCGTTGAACGAGTACACCATCAGAATAACAATGGGCAGATACAGGAATGCGAAGCCAAAAATCAGGAAGCCAAGGCCCAGCCGGCCGGTTTTTTGGTTCGCGCTCATGACAATTGGCGCTCCAGTTCCTTGGCCTGAAAGTGGTGAAACAACGTGATCGGCACCACCAACAGCAACAGCATCACTGTGGACACCGCCGCCGCTACCGGCCAGTCGCGGTTATTGAAGAACTCGTCCCACAATACCTTGCCGATCATCAACGTGCTGGGGCCACCGAGCAGCTCGGGGATGACGAACTCACCCACCACCGGAATAAGCACCAACATCGAGCCGGCGATGATGCCGGCCTTGGTCAGCGGCAACGTGATCGACACGAACACCCGCCATGGTTTGGCGCCCAGATCGTAGGCGGCCTCTTCCAGCCGGCGGTCGAGCTTCACCATGTTGGAATACAGCGGCAGGATCATGAACGGCAAGTAGGCGTAGACGATGCCGATATACACCGCGAACGGCGTGTGCAGCATCTCCAGTGGCTGATCGATGAGGCCCAGCCATTGCAGGAAATTGTTGACCAGTCCGTTGCCCTTGAGGATGCCGATCCAGGCGTAGATGCGGATCAGGAACGAGGTCCATGACGGCAGTACCACCAGCATCAGGGCAATATTGCGGGTTGCCGGCTCCATGCGCGAAATCGCGTATGCCATTGGGTAGCCGATAACCAGGCAGATCAGGGTGGAAACCAAAGCGATCTTGAGCGAACTCAGATAGGCATTGACGTACAGGCTGTCGCGCAACAGAAACAGGTAGTTGCCAATGTTCAGGTGAACGCTGAGTTTGTCGCCATCCCACGACAGCAAGTCGGTGTAGGGCGGCATGGCGATCGCCGCGCTGGCAAATGAAATTTTCAGCGTGATCGCAAACGGGATCGCAAAAAACAGCAGCAACCACGCGAACGGAATCACGATCACCGCCCAGCGGGCGCCCGGCAACCATTTGCTGAACGCCGGCCTCATGAGGTCAGCACCACACCCGCCTGATCATCCCAACTCAGCCAGATGCTGTCTTCCCAGGTAAAACGATCCGCCGCCCAGCGCTGCGCGTTGGCACTGTTTGCCATCAGCCGCTCACCACCGGGCAGGCGCACGTGGTAGACAGAGTGGCTGCCGAAGTAGGCGATGTCCTCGATCACGCCGCGCGTTTTGTTGTACGGCTGTGCTGGCTCCTCCTTGCTGACCACCAACTTCTCGGGACGCAATGCCAGCACAACATCCTGCCCTTCATAACCGGTCACGCCGTGGCCGACATAGATGGCGTGCGCCAGGATGGGCGCGCGGATGGTGATGTAGTCCTTCTGATCCTCGTCGATCTTGCCTTCGACCAGGTTCACCGAACCGATGAACTCGGCGGTAAACCGGTTTGCCGGCTGCTCATAGATTTCATCAGGCGTGCCAACCTGGCGAATACGTCCGGCATCCATGATGGCGATCCGATGCGCCATGGTCATGGCTTCTTCCTGATCGTGGGTCACCATCACGCAGGTCACCCCCAGACGCTCGATGATGTTGACCACTTCAAGTTGCATCTCACCGCGCAATTTCTTGTCGAGCGCGCCCATCGGCTCGTCCAGCAACAACAGCTTTGGGCTTTTCGCCAGCGAACGCGCCAGCGCCACCCGCTGCTGCTGACCACCGGACAGTTGGTGCGGCTTGCGCCTGGCCATGCTCTCCATGTGTACCAGCGACAGCATCCGCGCCACCTTGTTCCTGATCGCGTCTTTCGGCAAGCCGTCCTGCTTGAGCCCGAATGCGACGTTTTGTTCCACCGTCATATGCGGGAACAACGCATACGACTGGAACATCATGTTGACCGGCCGCTGATACGGCGGCACACCATTGAGCACGACACCATCGAGCTCGACCGTGCCGGCGCTGGCCTGCTCGAACCCGGCCAGCATGCGCAGCAGCGTGGATTTGCCACACCCCGACGCACCCAGCAGCGCAAAAATCTCGCCGCGCCGGATCGACAGGCTGACATTGTCGACCGCCACAAAGCCGTCGAACTCCTTGCGCACCGAATCGATACGCAGGTAGTGCTCTTCGCCAAGTCGCTCGTTGCGATTGGCGGTGCTGCCGGCAACCGGTCCGGCCGCCGTCAGCGCCTGCTCATTCACTTCCACCATGCTGTGCGCTCCACGCTGGCATGGGCGAGGTGCAGCCCGCCCATGCAACCCGAGGAAACCTGATGAAACCGTCGCGAGCGGCCCGAGTGCATGGCGCACGGAGCACAGGAACCGGCGTGTACATTCGCGTACATGAGGATTCCGCGCCCCGCGCAACGCCGCCATCGGGCCGCGCAGCAGGTTTCGAGAGGTTTCCCGATTACTGACCGGTTTTGAGGGTTGTCCAGATCCGCGTATACAGGCGGTCCACTTCCGGCGGCAATACCGCGAAGGTGAACAGCTTGGCGCGGGTCGCGTCGCTCGGATACACGCCCGGATTTGCGAGCACTTCCGGATCAACCATCGGCAGCCCCGCCTTGTTGCCGCTGGCGTAGGCAACATAGCTGGAGATGGCCGCCGAGACCTCAGGCTTCAACAGATAATCCAGGAACAGGTAGGCATTGTTCGGATGCTTGGCATCCTTGGGCATCGCCAGCATGTCGAACCACATCGCCGCGCCTTCCTTCGGAATCGAGAACGCGATTTCCTGGCCGTTTTCCGCTTCATCGGCGCGATCTGCGGCCTGGAATACATCACCCGACCAACCGATTGCCACGCAGATATCGCCATTGGCCAGATCATTGATGTACTGCGAGGAATGGAAGTAGCGCACGCTGGGCTTGATCGCGGTGAGAACGGCTTCGGCCTTGCGGATCACTGCTTCATCGAAGCTGTTGGGGTCTTCGCCCAGATAGTTGAGCACGCTCGGGATAATCTCCTGCGGGGTATCGAGCATGACCACACCGCAATCCTTGAGCTTGGCGATGTTCTCCGGCTTGAACACCAGGTCCCAACTGTCCACCAAAGCATCCTCGCCCATCGCCGCCTTCACTTTCGCGACGTTGTAGCCGATGCCGGTGGTGCCCCACAAATAGGGGATGCTGTGCGCATTGTCGGGGTCACTGAATGCGATCCGCGCCATCAGGTTGGGATCGAGGTTGCCGTAGTTGCTGAGCCGGGACTTGTCGAGCGGCTGAAACACGCCGGCCTTGATCTGGCGTGCGAGAAACGACAACGACGGAACCACAATGTCGTAGCCGGTGCCACCGGCCATCAGCTTGGCCTCCAGCACCTCGTTGCTGTCGAACACATCGTAGGTCACCTTGATGCCGGTCTCGGCCTCGAAATTGGCGATGGTGTCCTCTGCGATGTAATCGGACCAGTTATAGATGTTCAGGACTTTTTCTTCTGCCGCGGGTGCGGCTGCCGTTTGCGCCGACTCGCCGGTGGAAGGCGCCTTGCCGCAACTGGCCAGAACCAGCGCCGCCGCAATACCGACAGTCAATCGAACAGTCTTCATCACAATTCCTCCAAAAAAGTGGGTGCAGATGAACCAATGTGCTGCTGCAGGAGATGCTGCCGGACCACGGAGCCCGCCTGCCACAGCGCCCCGAAAACGATAGTACCCGCACTGCGGTGGCGGCAACAGCTCATGCGCCGATGGCCATCGCGGCGGCGGTCTGATTCAGTGCCGCCCAGGTTTTGTCGAACAGTTCGTCGATCTGCGTGCGCGAAATCACCAGCGGTGGCGACAGCAGCATCGAATCGTTGGTGGCACGCAGGATCAGCCCATTGCGCAGTGCCATGTCGCGACACAGCGTGCCGACCTTGCCGCGCTCGGGAAAGAATGCGCGACGGCGCTTGTCCGGCACCAGCTCCAGCGCCCCAACCATACCGACGATGCGCGATTCGCCAACCAGCGGGTGCTCACCCAATTCCTGCCAGCGTTGCGCCAGGTAAGGCGCGGTGTCGCGCTTGCAGTTCTCGACGATTTTTTCGTCTTCGAGGATGCGGATGTTTTCCAACGCCACCGCAGTGCACACCGGGTGCCCGGAGTAAGTGTAACCGTGTGCAAGTTCACCGCCCTGCTCCATCAGCACTTTGGAGATGCGGTCGTTGAACATCACCGCGCCGAGCGGGATATAACCCGAGGTGATGCCCTTGGCCAGAGTCATGATGTCGGGCTGGAAGCCAAAATACTGCGACGCAAACCAATCGCCGGTGCGGCCAAACCCGCAAATCACCTCATCGGCGATCAGCAGCACGTCGTACTTGCGGCAGATCCGCTCGATCTCGGGCCAGTAACTCATCGGCGGGATGTACACGCCGATCGCACCCATGATCGGCTCGCCGATGAACGCGGCGACGCGCTCGGGCCCGAGCTCCAGTATTTTGGTTTCGAGGCGGCGGGCCGCCAGCAAGCCATAGTCTTCCGGCGAATGATCGCCGCCATCGGCGAACCAGAACGGCGGCTCAATGTGATGGATATTCGGGATCGGAAGGCCACCCTGGGCGTGCATGCCTTTCATGCCGCCAAGGCTGGCACCCGCCACGGTGGAGCCGTGGTAACCGTTGTGCCGGCCGATGACGATATTGCGCTGCGGATGCCCTTGCACCGCCCAGAAGTGGCGCACCATGCGCAGAATGGTGTCGTTGGCCTCGGAACCGGAGTTGGCAAAGAATACGTGATTCAGATCGCCTGGCGTGAGTTCAGCCAGTTTTGCCGCCAAGCGGATGGTCGGCTCGGTGGTGCACTGGAAGAAGCTGTTGTAGTAGGCAAGCCGGGTCATCTGCCGCGCCGCCACGTCACCCAATTCCTTGCGGCCATAGCCGATGTTGACGCACCACAACCCGGCAAACGCATCGAGCAGCTTGTTGCCGTCGGCGTCCCACACGTACACGCCCTCGCCGTGCGTCAGAATGCGCGTGCCCTTCTTCGCCAGCGCCGCGTTGTCGTTGAACGGATGCAAGTGATGCGCGGCGTCAAGCGCTTGCAGGTGTCTGATGTCAAGTTGGGTCATGGTTGGGTTGCCTTGTTCGGGTTATTCGTTTGGATTGCGGGTTTGGGTATCCATGAAGCGGGACCCGGGACCCGGAAAAGCCAAAGATGCCGGGACCGCGGGACCACGGGACCCGGAAAAGCCACAGCAAAAAGCAAAAGCTCAAATCGAGAGTTCGTAGGATGGGTAGAACGCAGCGAAACCGATCAACCGCAAACCCCGAGGTCCCGGCTTTTCAAACCGTCAACAACAAAAACTCGCGCTCCCATGAACTGATCACACGCAGAAAGGTTTCATACTCGCGCCGCTTTACTGCCGAATAGGCGCGCACAAAGCGCAGACCCAGCACCTCGTGCAGGGCATCCGCATCGCGCAGCCATTCCAGTGCTTCTTCCAGCGAGCGCGGCAGATCGTGGCCGAGGGTCTTGGCACTGATGCTCACCGGTTCGCTGGGGTGCAGTTTTTCCTTGATGCCCAGGTAACCGCAGGCCAGGGTGGCCGCCATCGCCAGATACGGGTTGGCATCGGAGCCTGCGAAACGGCTTTCCACACGCGTGTTCTCGGGTGTATCCATCGGCACGCGCAGGCCGCAGGTGCGGTTGTCGTAACCCCACTGCACGTTAATCGGCGCCACTTCGCCGGTAGCCAAGCGTCGATAGGAATTGACGTTCGGGGCCAGCAGCGCCATTGCCATCGGGATGTATTTCTGCAAGCCACCGAGATAATGGGTAAACAGCTCGCTGTGCTGGCCCGCCTTTTTGCCCATGAACAGGTTGCGGCGGGTTTTGACATCCACCAGACTTTGATGGATGTGCATCGCGCTACCCGGCTCATTGCTCATCGGCTTGGCCAGAAAGGTGGCGTAGATGCCGTGCCGCATCGCGGCCTCACGCATCGCACGCTTGAACAAAAAGACCTGGTCGGCACGTGACAGCGGGTCGGCATGCTCGAAGTTGATTTCCAACTGCGCCGCACCGCTTTCGTGAATCAGGGTATCGACATCCAGCTCCATCGCGTCGCAGAAGTCGTACATCAGATCGAGGATCGGGTCGAACTCGTTGACCGCATCGATCGAATACGACTGACGCGCCGTCTCCGGCCGACCCGAACGCCCGGCCGGCGGCTGCAACGGCAGGTCGGGATCGGTATTGCGCTGCACCAGATAAAACTCGACCTCCGGCGCGACGACCGGCGCGATGCCCAGCCCCTCATACAGCGCCAGCACCCGCCGCAAAACGTTACGCGGCGCCAGATCATGCAGTCGGCCGTCGCGTGTGCAGCAATCATGGATGATCTGCGCGGTGGGATCGGTGGCCCACGGCACCATGCGCACCGTTTCCGGATCAGGCAGCAGGTACATGTCGGAATCCGATGGCGACACCAAGTCATCGTATTCGTCGGGAAACTCGCCGGTGACGGTGGTGACGAAGATGCCTTCCGGCAGCCGCGACCCATAATCGTGGGAAAACTTGGCCGCCGGGATGATCTTGCCGCGCGCGTTGCCGGTCATGTCCGGCACCAGGCATTCGACCTCGGTGATGTGCCGCTCTTTGAGCCAGCGCTTGAGCGAACTCTCCTGCTGCTCGGGATCACCTTGTACTTTGCTTACACGTTTCTTGGCCATGGTTCAGACTCGTTGGTTCATGCGTTGCCGACAGGCGTCGGCAAAGGCGTGAAATATCGCAAGGTAAAACGGGTTTTCGGCAACCTTCCATTCCGGGTGCCACTGCACTGCCAGCAAAAAACCGTCAGTGCGATCCAGGCGCACCGCTTCGATCAGGCCATCGGGCGCGGTGGCTTCCACCGCCAGACCCGGCGCCAGCGTGCGGATGCCTTGGCCGTGCAACGAGTTGACCATCATCTGCGCACTGCCTGCCAACTGCCGCAGAATGCCGCCCTCGGCCAAATGTACCGCATGCGCGGGCGCGTACATCTGATCGAGCGAGTCATCGTGGTTTTCGCGGTGATCATCGAAACCGGGCTGCTCATGCACTTTCTGATAAAGACTGCCACCCAGCGCAACATTGACCTCCTGCAATCCGCGGCATAACGCCAGTATCGGCACGCGCTGTGCAATTGCCAGCCGCACCAGGCCGAGGGTATTGGCGTCACGCGCGGCATCATGCACATTGCCCGCATAGCTGGCTTCATCGGAATAATGGTGTGGTTCGATGTTGCTGGGCGATCCGGGCAGAATCAGGCCATCCAGACGCTCCAGCAACTGCACCCAATCCAGCGCCGGTTGCAGCGACGGCAGCAGCACTGGCAGGGCCTCGGCAGCGACTACGGCGGCACTGATGTACTTTTCACCGACACAATGAAACGGGTGCGCACCCACCATCTTGCGGTCGGACGGCAAACCGATCAGCGGAGCGCGGGCAGCCTGCCGGGCTTGACGCTGATCTACTGCGGAAAAGCCGAGGTTGGTCATATGTTCCGTTCTTTCTCGTTAAAGGGCCCTGCCATTCGCCTCGAAAGAGCGAAAAATCTGCTTCAATCCGGCTTTCCCTCGCTACGATCGGTCAAGCGCGACAGGCTGCTGGCAACGGCAAACCTGTCGTGGGGTCAGTGCTCGACACTACTCCGGCCGTTTGATTTTATCAACGCGCATTGCAACATTTCACACGGGCCGTCCACCAGGGCGCCCGGCCAAAGGCGGCTTATCGGCAACGCACAGGCCATCTGACCGACACAGCACAAAAATCCACAGGCGTGTAGCGTTGAGTATTTTTTACACTTTCCGTCGGCGTCTGCTAGTATCCGGCAATATCCCGAGCGAGCTTCAGCCATGACCCAGCCCAGCCTGCCCCCATCCGACGCGGCCTCCCTGGCACAGATGCCAGCGTGCAACGCCATCGACCTGATCTTGCCCGACATGAACGGCCTGCTGCGCGGCAAGCGCATCACCGCTGACGCGCTGGAAAAAGTCTACGTCGACGGTGTGTGCCTGCCGATGTCGCTGATCGCCACCGACATCACCGGCAACACCGTGGAAGAAACCGGCCTGGGCTATGACATCGGCGATGAAGATCGGATCTGTCGCCCGGTGCCCGGCTCGCTGCGGCCGGTGCCGTGGCAGCAGCGACCGATGGCACAGTTGCTGTTGGCGATGGAAGACGGCAGTGGCGGCATGTTCGCCGCCAATCCACGCGAGGTCCTCAAGCGTGTGGTACAGCGTTTCGCCGAGCGTGGACTGACGCCGGTGGTAGCGGTAGAACTGGAGTTTTATCTGCTCGATGGCGACCTGGACGCGGCTGGCCGCCCGCTCACCTCGCGCAATCCCGCTACCGGCGAGCGCAACACCACCACGCAGGTGTACTACCTGCAAGACCTCAATGACTACCAACGTTTCACCGATGCGGTGGCCGATGCCTGTGCTGCGCAGGGCATTCCCGCGGATACCGCGGTAGCCGAATACGCCCCCGGGCAGTTCGAGATCAACCTCAAGCATCGCCATGACGCCGTGCTGGCTTGCGACGATGCGATCTACCTCAAGCGCGCGATCAAGGCGGTGGCGGAGCAACACGGCATGATCGCCAGCTTCATGGCCAAGCCATTCGTCGAGCAAGCCGGCAGCGGTACCCACATTCATGTCAGCGTGCTCGACCGCGCCGGCAACAACATCTTTGCCTGCACCCCAGCGACGCCTGCAGACACCCTGCGCCATGCCATCGGTGGCCTGCAACAGGTGTCGCGCGATTGCATGCTGATGTTCGCACCGCACGGCAATAGCTATCGCCGCTTCGTGCTCAACGCCTTTGTGCCGCTCAACGATTGCTGGGGTTTCAACAACCGCACGGTGGCGATGCGCGTGCCGCACAGCAACCCGGCCAACGTGCGGGTGGAGCACCGTATCGCGGGTGCCGATGCCAACCCGTACCTGGTCACGGCGGCGGTGCTGGCGGGTATTTTGCATGGGCTCGAAGCGCAGGCCGATCCGGGCCCGCCAATCGTCGGCAACGCCTATGAACAGAGCGAACCGCGCACGCTGTTCTGGCGCGACACCATCACCGATTTCATGGCCAGCGACTTCGTCGCCGACGCATTCGGCAGCGAATTCCGCCACATTTTCGGCCAGCAAAAGCTCAAGGAAATGCGCAGCTTCAATCGCGAGGTCAGTGACATCGACTATGCCTGGTACCTGCGTGCGGTGTGATGCCACGCGGTAACGCTATATGCGTAGAGCATTGGGTCCGCGAACAGCGCAAAAGGCGCAAATGAAAACACGTCAAAATAGGCGCGCCATGACACGATGCGCTTCTGCGGAACGGAATAGACCTTGGAACCCGATCATGACCTCGTGGGCATTCGGGTCCGCGAAGAGCGAAGGGCGCAAAGCCAACTGGACAGGAAATATTTGTCACGCGAATTACGCCGATTCCAGAGAGCGGTAAACGCATTGACGATCCGTGCAGGGAAATCGCAGCCCAACCAGGGTGATCGCGACAAATGCCCACGTCGCTACCGAAAGAAAACTTCGCGTATTTTGCGTTCTTTGCGGACTGTTGTTGCACTTGACTGGCCGGTGTTCGCAGCCCGTAGCGATATCCTTCGCGTCAAAGGCGCACATCGACAACGGAGCGAGCAAACATGTCAGATCACCCGTCGCATCCTGCTTCCTGGTACGCCGCCAGCGCACACGCGATGGCAACCCATCCGCACCTTGAAGGCGCACAACGAGCAGATGTCTGCGTGCTTGGTGCCGGCCTGACCGGACTCAACGCCGCACTGGAATTGGCGGAAGCCGGTTACCAGGTGATCGTGCTGGAAGCCGAATCGGTCGGCTGGGGGGCTTCGGGCCGCAATGGCGGCCAGGTGATCTTCGGTTTTGGTTGCGGTGAGAGCAAACTGGAAGGCTTGGTCGGACGGGCCGATGCGCAGCGCTTGTTCGCGTGGTCGCTGGACGGGGTGCGCATGATCGGTGAGCGGATCGCCAGACACCAGATTGCCTGCGACTGGCGCAGCGGCCACGCCCACGTCGCGATCCGGCCTCGCCATGTGGTCGAACTCCAGCACTGGCAACGCCAACTCAGCGAGCACTACAACTACCCGCTGACTTGGTGGGATCGCGATCAGTTGCACGCCAATCTGCCCTCCGAGCGCTACCTCGGCGCCCTGTACGACGCCAACTCGGGGCATCTGCACCCGCTCAATTACACGCTGGGCCTGGCGCGCGCCGCCTGCGCTGCCGGGGTTCGTATCTTTGCCGGCAGCAAGGTGCTGCGGATCGAACACGGCGCACGGCCGGTGCTGCACACGCAACACGGCAGCGTACGTTGCGATTTTGCCGTGCTGGCCGGCAATGCACTGGTCAAGGGTATCGCACCGCAGCTCGATCGCAAGATCATGCCGGTGGGCACCTATATCGGCGCCACTGCGGTACTGGGCGACGAACGTGCGCGCGCACTGATCGGCAACGACATGGCGGTGGCCGACATCAACTGGGCACTGGATTATTTCCGCCTCAGCGCCGATCACCGCCTGCTGTTCGGCGGCCGTGCCAGCTATTCCAACCTGCCACCTGCGAACCTGCGCGGGGTAATGCGCGCCCGCATGCGGCGGGTATTCCCGCAACTGAAGGGTGTCGATTTCGAGTATCTATGGGGCGGCGTGATCGACATCAGCCGCAACCGCGCACCGCATTGGGGCCGGCTGTGCGACAACGTGTATTTTGCCCAGGGTTTCTCTGGCCACGGTGTCGCCGCTACCGGCCTGGCCGGACGTGTCATTGCTGAAGCGATCCGCGGCCAGAGCGAGCGCATGGACGTGTTCGCGCGCATCCGTCACCGCGATTTCCCCGGCGGCCGCGCGCTGCGCATGCCGTTACTGGTGGCGGCAATGGCATGGTTCAAGCTGCGCGATGCGCTGTGGTGAGCACGCGCTCACGGCAACCATTCAATCCAGCCGATACGACAGCGCCAGACCGAGCCGCCACTGATCGGGATCGCCGCCGAAGCGCACCACCGGGCTGTTGCGGGCATCGCCAGTGAGCCGGCTATAGGCCAACTGTCCGAAAATGCCCCAACGGCGATTGAACTGCATGTTGAGCCCGGCCGAAGCGGATAACTGATGGACTCCGGCATCCGCGCTGAATGTGGGCAAGCCGCTGGCTGCGGCACCACGCTCATCGACACCGAACTGGGTGTCCATGAAACCGTCGCTGGCATACACCGCGCCTAGATTGAGCAACGCCCGAACGCGCGGCGACAACGGCGTGTTGTAATCCAGCCCGAGATCAAGGGTATAACCACGGTAGACGCCACCGATGTCGGCCATCACGCCCAGCGATACGGCGATGGCATCGGCGTTGTTGAACAGGGCGCGAAAGCGGCGGCCGAGGAAGCCACCCAGTTCAACCGTGCCAGCAATGTCGGGCAAGCGGTCGACCGCCGGGTTGTCGACATCATGGCGCCCCGGCACATAGGCCGCAGTGATGCCGCCGACCCAGGTGCCTGCACTGCGCAACTCAAGAAAATCGGCCTTGAGCGACAACCCCTGCCAGGTGTAGCGCAGATCACCGACGCGATAGCTGGCAAACCCGAAGGGCACCAATTGATAGTCGTTGGAGCCGCGGTAGTCGGGCGTTGCACCCAGACCCAAGGCGACGAAATCCCGCCCTCTACCCGGATCGGGTTTGCCCTCGGAAGCCAATGACACCGTGGTAAACAGCACCAGGCCGATTGCCGCCATTACTCGCCAGCGCATCGCAACGTCCTCGTGAAATCGGTTTACATGGTATGGGTCGGCCGGTCCGAATCGAGCATGCCTGCGAGCAGGGTCTCGATTCTGCTGCGCACGGTTTGACCTTCGTTGCTGTCGGGTATCTGCACGCCAATGCCGGCGCTGCGATTGCCCTGCGCACCGGCCGGTGTCACCCAGACCACCTTGCCGGCAACCGGCAGGCGCTCGTTGTCTTCGGGCAGCGTCAGCAACAAAAACACCTCATCACCGAGGAAGTAGCGCTTGTTGGTCGCCACAAACATGCCGCCACCCTTTACGAATGGCAGGTACGCGCTGTACAGCGCTTCCTTGTCCCTGATTGCGAGCGACAAGATACCCTGCCTTGCACCCGGACCCACAGCCATTGCGTTCTCCGATCAGACACCCGCGCACATCGCCCGGGCGCGCCGCCAGCCGGCGCTGTGCGACAAGCTTAGCGTGAATTACCGGTGTTGGGGCAGCGCCGGGGCCAATGTCACAGCATGATGGTCACTCGGGATTGACCCTGACCGGCGATTACCGGCACACTTCAAGCATGGCATCTCCCGAAAAAACTGACGCAACCGCCAGTCCGGTGGCAAACTTTGAGCATGCACTCGACGAACTCGAAACCCTGGTGCAGCGCATGGAGTCGGGCGACCTCGCGCTGGAAGACTCACTGACCGCCTACGAGCGCGGTATTGCGCTGTATCGGCAATGCCGGGGAGCGCTCGATCACGCCGAACTGCGCGTCAAGCTGTTGTCCGACCCACTGGCTCCGGATGCCGCCGAAGCGTTCAATGCCGACCCACCTTGAATGCGGCTGCAGCGCGCCACAGCGGGCTGCGCGGCGCCGGCAGCCATGCTGAATCATCCGTCTTTCGCACAGTGGCTGGCGCGCATCGAGCGTGGCCTTGAGTGCTGCCTGCCCGACCGCACTCTACCGCCCGTGCGGCTGCATGCGGCGATGCGCCATGCAGCGCTGTCCGGTGGCAAACGCCTGCGGCCGATGCTGGTTTATGCCACCGGCGCGGTAAACCGCGCCGATCCAGACGCGCTCGATGCCGGTGCAGTTGCGGTGGAGCTGATCCACGCCTACTCGCTGGTGCACGACGACCTGCCCGCGATGGATGATGACGACCTGCGCCGCGGGCGGCCAACCGTGCATGTTGCCTTCGACGAGGCAACCGCGATTCTGGCCGGCGACGCGTTGCAGGCGCTGGCCTTCGAGTGTCTGACTCAGGCGCCTGTCGGTGCCGAAGTTCGTGTCGAGCTGCTGCGTACGCTCGCGCGCGCCGCCGGCTCGACCGGGATGTGCGGCGGCCAGGCGCTGGATTTGCAGGCGACCGGCCAGCAGCAGTCGATCGATGCCCTGCACCGCATGCACCGCGCCAAAACCGGCGCGCTGATACGAGGCAGCGTACGTATCGGCGCGTTGCTGGGAGCATCCGACGCGGCCACGATCGGCCAACTGGACGCTTACGCCGATGCGCTCGGACTGGCGTTTCAGATCCGCGATGACGTGCTCGATATCGAGGGCGACTCGGCACAACTGGGCAAGACCGCCGGCAAGGACGCAGCGCACAACAAATCCACATTCCCGTCGCTGCTCGGCATCGATGCCTCGCGCCAACATCTCGATGCGCTGGCCGCGCAGATGCAAGCCGCGCTGGGCGCCATGGATGAGCGCGCCGAACCGTTGCGGCAACTGGCCCGCTTTGCGGTGCAGCGCGGGTATTGATGCAGCACGTGCTGCACCAGCGCTGCCAACCGGTGTGCGTCACAGCGTTTTATTTGATCAAGCGCAGTGCAAATGGATAACGGTAATACTCGCCGTCATTGGCCTTGATTGCGGCGACGATGGTAACGATCAACCAGATCAGCGCAATCACGATCCACAGCGGCACCGCAATCAACAGACCGAGCCCGAGGGTAACGATGCTGATTATCCAGAGCGCCGCGCTGACGATGAACACAGTGATGTTGAAGTTCAGTGCTTCCTTGCCCTGATCGTTGACGAACGGCATTTCGTCGCGCTTGATCAGCCACACGATCAACGGCCCGAGCACCAAGCCGATGCCGCTGAAAAACGCCGACAACGCCGCCAGATGGCAGAGCATGCCCCAGGTGCGTTGTTCAGCGCTGGGCGCATCGCTACCGGCAGCGGGTGCCTGCGTGAGATTGTCAAAATCAGCCATTGTACTTTCCCCTTGGTCGCGAACTGCAAATTATCAATGTCGCGTCACCCCTGTCATCCCGAACCGGCCACCGTCAGTTGGCCAAGCAACATCGAGCCGGTCAAGATATGCGAGCGCGAATCGACATCGTTGGCCACCGCTTCGATGGCGGCAAACATCTCGCGTAGATTACCGGCCAGTGTGATTTGATCGACCGGGTAGGCGATCACGCCATTTTCGATGCGAAACCCGGCGGCACCGCGCGAATAATCGCCGGTAATGATATTGACGCCCTGTCCCATCAATTCGGTGATCAGCAGGCCGCGGCCCATTTGCCGCAGCAATGCCGCCTGATCGAACAATCCCGGTTCGACGATCAGGTTGTGGATGCCACCGGCGTTGGCGGTTGATTGCAGACCGAGCTTGCGCGCCGAATAACTGCCCAGTACGTAGCGCGCCAGCACGCCGTCACGGATCAGCTCGTTATCGGCAGTGGCAACGCCCTCGTCATCAAACGCCGCCGAGCGAAAGCCACGCCGTAAATGGGGCCGCTCGCGGATATTCAGCCAAGCCGGAAAAATATGCTGCCCGGCGCTGTCGAGCAGAAAGCTGGCCCGCCGGTACAGCGAGCCACCGGATACCGCCGCCAGCAGATGGCCGATCAGGCTGCGTGCCGCCTGCGGCGCGAACAACACCGGATAATCGCCGGTTTTGACGTGGCGCGGTGCCAACCGCGCCACGGCGCGTTCCGCCGCGCGACGGCCGATTGCCGCGACCGGCTCCAGGTCTTCGGCGGCAACCGCCGCGCTGTACCAGTGATCGCGCTGCATGTTTTCGCCACTGCCGGCAATCAGCGAAATGCTGACACTATGGCTGGTGCCACACTCATGCCCAATGAAGCCGTGCGAGTTGGCATAAACGCCCAGGCTCTGGTTGCTGTTGACCGAGGCACCTTCGGAATTGCTGATCCGCGCGTCGGCATCACGCCCGGCGGCCTCGCAGGCAATGCCCATGGCAATGCCCTGCTCGGCATCGATTGCCCACGGATGCCACCGATCGAAATCCGGAAACTCACGCGCCATGCGCTCGGGATCGGCCAAGCCGGCAGCCGGGTCGTCTTCGGTATGACGCGCAATCGCGCACGCCTGGCTGACGGTCTGCTCGATGCTGGCCGGCGCCAGATCGGCGGTGCTGGCATGGCCTTTGCGCTGGCCGAAGTACACGGTGAGCGACAGCCCGCGGTCACGGGTATCCTCAACCGTCTCCACCTCACCCATGCGCACACTGACTGACAGCCCGTGACTTTCGCTGGCATTGACCTCGGCCGAACTTGCCCCTTGGGCACGACAGCGCTTGAGCACCGCCGCGGTGATGTCCGCCAGTTCGTCCAGACGCGCCTGCGGCAATGGCGAGGTTTTTGCGGAATGGGCTGTCATCCGCGTATCCTTGCGCGTTGCGATGAGGTAAATCCATGACTGATGTCACTGACAGCGACAGCCGCGAGGACGCGTCGCCCAGCCGAACCCAGCAGCGGCGGGCAGCGCTGTCGATATTCGAACTGGCCGAACGACTGGTCGCGCTGAAGCCGGCCGAGTTGCAAACGATGCCGATCCCGGACGCGGTTCGCGAGCAAATCGCGCAAGCGCAGGCGATCCGCACGCATATTGCGCACAAACGGCAGGTGCAGTTTCTGGCCAAAACCATGCGCCGCGAAGACGACGACACGCTGGCCGCCATTCGCACACAGGTTGAGCACGCCAAGGGCGCCAGCCGGCAGGAAACGGCGATCCTGCATTTGGCGGAAACCTGGCGCGAACGCCTGCTTGCCGACGGTGATGACGGATTCACCGCGTGGCTGCACGCGTTTCCGGATGCGGATCGTCAACGACTGCGGCAACTGGTTCGCAACGCCCGCGAGGAACGCGCCAAGGCCAAGCCGCCACGCACGCAGCGCGAACTGCTGCGCGCCCTGCGCGCGGCGCTGGGCGACGCATGACTCAATTGAGCCAATCATGCTTGCGTACCTCCCACCGTCAAGGCATCGATCAACAAGGTCGGTTGGCCGACACCGACCGGGACGCTCTGCCCGTCCTTGCCGCACACGCCGACGCCTTCGTCCAGGCTCAGGTCCGAGCCGACCATGCTGACCCGGCCCATGGTTTCCGGGCCGTTGCCGATCAGGGTAGCGCCTTTGACCGGGCGGGTAACCTTGCCATCCTCGATAAGATAAGCCTCTGACGTGGAAAACACGAACTTGCCACTGGTGATATCAACCTGGCCGCCGGCAAAATTGACCGCATACAGGCCACGTTTCACCGACGCGATGATGTCCTGCGGCGCATGCGGGCCGGGCAGCATGTAGGTGTTGGTCATGCGTGGCATCGGCAAATGCGCAAAGCTCTCGCGGCGGCCATTGCCGGTGGGGCTGACCCCGGCCAGGCGGGCGCTCAGCATGTCGTGCATGTAGCCACGCAGCACACCGTCCTCGATCAGCACATTGCAGCGGCTCGGATTGCCTTCATCATCGATATTCAACGAGCCGCGCCGCTGCGCCAGCGTACCGTCATCGACGATGGTGACGCCGGCCGCGGCCACCCGCTGGCCGATGCGGCCCGCATAGGTTGACGTGCCCTTGCGGTTGAAATCCCCTTCCAGGCCATGCCCCACGGCTTCGTGCAGCAGTACGCCAGGCCAACCCGGCCCCAACACCACCGGCATGGTGCCGGCCGGCGCCGCACTGGCATCGAGATTCAGCAATGCCTGGCGCAGCGCCTCGCGCGCCCATTTTTCCGGTTTGCCGTCGGCCAGCAAATGCAGATAATCGTAGCGGCCACCGCCGCCGGCGTAACCGGTTTCACGACGACCGTTTTGTTCGACAATCACCTGCACATTGAAACGCACCAGTGGCCGTACATCGGCAGCCAGCAAACCATCGCTGCGCGCTACCAGAAGGGTTTCGACACTGCCGGTCAAGCTGACCATCACCTGCTTGACGCGCGGATCGAGCGCACGCAGCAATTTGTCGGTATCGCGCAGGGCAGCCAGACGCTGCGCCACGTGCATCGTCTCGATCGGGTCAGACGCGGAATACAGCCCACGGCTGAGGCCACGGACCAGCGGTTTGGGGTTGGCAGACAGGCCATCACGGGCGATCGCACGTGCCGATCGCGCTGCGCTCGCCAGCGCCGCAGCACTGATCTCGTCGGAATAGGCGAACCCGGTCTTTTCACCGCTGACCGCTCGCACACCCACACCTTGTTCGATGGCGTGGCTACCTTCCTTGACGATGCCATCTTCCATGGCCCAACTTTCCCGCCGGCCATGCTGGAAATACAGGTCGCCAAAATCCACGCCCGGCCCGAGCAGCACGCCAAACGCGCGTTCCAGATCCGATGCCGCGAGGCCCGATGGCGCGAGCAGAATCGTCTCGGCGTGAGTGATGCAATTGCTCATTCATGAACTCCGCAATGCCACAGTAAAATCAGAACAGTATCGAAAAACCGCCAGCGGCCATGGCATGGGTCGCGTGCACAGAGGGGGTGGTGGCGCGCGAAGCGTGATTGCGATGGCTTGATTATCGGCCACCCACAGCATCAGCGCCAATGCCATTGGACACCAAGGTCATCAGTCATCATCGGGCCAACCGATTGCCGGGGCGGTGGCGGCCTTGCTCGCAGGCAATGCGTACCCGCGCAGCGCCCACGCCATCGCCAATGCGTCGACGCTGGCGGCAACATCGTGCACTCGCACGATGCTGGCGCCGCGCTCCACCGCCAGCAATGCCGCTGCAACCGAGCCATGCACGCGTTCCGGCAACGCCCGGCCGGTGATCTCGCCGATCAAGCGTTTGCGCGACAGCCCAGCCAATAGCGGCACACCCAGATCAGCGAACCGTTGCAGATTGGCCAACAAGGCCAAATTGTGCTCGCGGCTTTTGCCAAAACCAAAGCCCGGGTCGATGACAATACGCTTTTTATCGATACCGGCCATTTCACAGGCAAAAATACGCTGCGCCAGAAAGTTGTGAACGTCGGCCACGACATCGGCATAGTGCGGCGCATCCTGCATGGTTCGTGGCTCACCGCGCATGTGCATCAACACCACCGGCACACCCAGATCGGCGGCAGCAGCCAGCGCACCATCTCCGGCCAATGCACCGACATCGTTGATCATGCCGGCACCGGCCGCGACCGCCGCACGCATTACCTCGGGGTGACGTGTATCCACCGAAATCGGCACACTGCACTGGCTGGCCAGACGTTCGATCACTGGCACCACCCGCGCCAGCTCTTGCTGCAACGGCACCGCATCGGCACCCGGGCGGGTTGACTCACCGCCGATATCGAGCAGATCGGCCCCCTGCGCGATCAACCCCAGGGCAAAGGCCACTGCGGCATCGGTATCGGCATGGCAACCACCGTCCGAGAACGAGTCCGGGGTGACGTTGACAACACCCATCACCCGTGGGCGATCCAGGCTCAGCTCACGCCCGGCACAGTTGAGAGTACGAATTGAGGGGTCAGCGAACATCCTGCCGCCTCCGCAACAGTGTGGTTTGATGTTTGCTCATCATGATCGCCAATTGCCTGATGTTCTTGGATTATTGATGGCAGTGAAGGCCCATCCCCGGTCGGCTTTTTTTGCCACACAGCAAGGGTGCTCGCGCCAAGACGCCAAGATCGCCAAGATCGCCAAGTGAAGCCAAGGGAGGCGAGCAGCGGTGCTTCACTATGCCCTGCCGGCAGGCGATATGGGTACTTGCTGATTTTCAGCGAGGCACATATGCAGCGCGGGATTACCCGAACCGTCAATCGTGTCCAGCAAGAGACCGATGGATTCCTTGGCGTTCTTGGCGTCTTGGCGAGCGCTCAGCTACTTTGCACCCACACTCGCTGACCTGCCAACATCGTTGGGCCATCGACAGGGCTCAATCCAGCACCGAAATGGATGAGTTCTCGCGCAAACGCAACGGCGGTAGTGGGCACTGTAACAGCGCACAGACGGTGCGCAGCAATTCTGCTTCGGCCAGCGTGATCTGGTCGTCGTGGGCGGCGGCCACCGCCATCGCCTCGATCAGCACAGTCTTGCCCGCCGCGTCGAGGCGAATCAGTTCGGGCCAGGCCGCATCCAATGCCCGCACCGAAACCACGGCTGTCGGGTATTGGACCTGCACCCGTGGCAACAGGCAGTACCACCCGGCGCTGAACGCACGCCGGGCGGACTCGGCATCGGCATGGCCGTTTTGCGCCAACACCGCCAACAGGTCGCGCAGCGAAACAATGCAATCCACCAGCTTGCGTTTGCCCGCTTGCCAGTGCCGCGCTGGGTCCAGTGCCTGGATTACCTGAGTGCGCAGCAAAGTGGCCAGGCAATACTCGAACAAATCCAACTGCCCATCGGCAACGATGAGCGCATCAACGCTGGCAACCAGATCGTCCAGTTGCGGCCGTGGCCGATGCCGCAGCGCCGGGAACGCCATCTGCGCGAGCGGCAAGCGCAACAGCGGGTGCAGATCGCGCAGCGCCGCAACCTGTGCCGCCACAGCTTCGCAAAGGGCTGTGCCATGACGCTCGGACAGCAACACCAATTGCCGCTCGGCCAGCGCCTTGTCCGGTGAATGCAGCAACGCCAGCACCAGCGCAACCACCTGTTCGTGCGAGCGGGCCGCAACCGCCAGCGCCTCAGGCATGTCGGCATGAATCATCGCAGCGCGGCGATAGTCGTCGCGATCAGGGCTGCCGACCTGCGCCGGTATCTGCGCCGGATGCACGCTGATCGTGGCATCGCCGGGCGGCAGCGCCACACGCCCTTCGGCCAGGCCCGATGCACGATCCTCGGCCAAGCCGTCGGGCGGTGTGAGCTGCCAGCGTTTTCGCAGCGGCGCGAAATGTGCCGCAACAAAACCCGGCTCCAAGGCCTTGATCCGTTCAATCAAGGGCGGATGACTGGATAACCACGTGGAATAACCGACCCCATCGCCAAACAGCATGTGACTGACCTGTTCGGTGCGGTCACTGCTCAAGCGCGAACCTTCAGCCACACCGCCCACCTTTTTCAACGCCGAAGCCAGCCCTTGCGTCTGGCGCGTGAATTGCACCGCCGAGGCATCAGCAAGGAACTCGCGCTGCCGGCTGACGCCAGCCTTGATCACGCGCGCGAAGAACAGCCCGACACCACCGAGCACCACCAGCGCCAAACCGAACAACGGGATTTGCGCAGAGCGCCGGGCGCGGCTGAAGTGCGCATGGCGCAGCAATTGGCGGCCGATCAGGCTCAATGTGAGGATGCCAAAAAGAATACCCATCAGGCGGATATTCAAGCGCATGTCGCCATTCAGGATATGGCTGAACTCATGCGCCACCACACCCTGCAATTCATCGCGGTTTAGGCGATCCATGGCGCCGCGGGTTACCGCGATCGCGGCATCCGACACACTCCAGCCGGCCGCAAACGCGTTGATCGCCGCTTCCTGCTCCAGTACAAAAATAGCGGGTACCGGCACTGACGATGCAATGGCAACCTCCTCGACCACATTGCGCAACCGCCGATAACCCGGGTCGCTGCCATCCACTGGCACCGGCGTACCGCCCAACTCGCGCGCCACCGCCGCACCACCGGCCCGCAAGTCCAGCATGCGTGATAGCGAAGCGATGCCAATGACCGCCAGCACCAGTAGGCTGCTGACACCAATTGCGGTGCGATGCGCCAGCAAACTCGCCCAAAACCCGGGTGGGCCTTCGTTGAAGATACCCAACAGCAACAGCAGCGATACATCGACCGCAAAAACGATGCTGGCAACCGCCAGCACGAACAGCAGAAGCAAACGCCGCGACTGTGTGCGGACGGCCTGCTGGCGCTCGAAGAAGTTCATTGTCGATCGACCTGAGGATGGTCTGAACAAGACCGATCAGCCGTCATTGCGGGCGTAGCGATGCCATCCAATGCCGTCACTCTCTGAACGCTCTGGATTGCCACGTCGCTTCGCTCCTCGCCATGGCAGCGGGCCGGAGTTTCCCCGCAGCACGGGGTGCTTAAAACGCCACCTTGGGCGCCACCCGCGCCTCCGGCGTATTGATTTCGAGCAGGCTTGCCGGCTGAAACTGGAACATGCCAGCCACCACATTGCCCGGAAACACCTCGCGCCGGTTGTTGTAGGCCATCACCCCATCGTTGAACGCCTGCCGCGCAAAGGCGACGCGATTCTCGGTGGAGCTCAGCTCCTCCGATAGCTGCATCATGGTCTGGTTGGCCTTCAAATCCGGATACGCCTCGGCCACCACCATCAGCCGACCCAGCGCACCGCTGAGCGCACCTTCGCTGGCACCCAGATTCGCCATCGCTTCGGCGTTGCCCGGATTGGCCTTGGCCGCGCCGAGGCCGCTGACCGCCTTCGCGCGCGCCGAAATCACGGCATCGAGCGTTTCCCGCTCATGCTTGAGATAACCCTTGGCCACTTCAACCAGGTTGGGGATCAGGTCGTGACGGCGGCTGAGCTGCACATCGATTTGTGCAAACGCGTTCTTGTAGGCGTTGCGCGCGGTAACCAGCCCGTTGTAGATACCGACCGACCAGACCACCAACACCACGACTAGCAGCAATACGATCCAGCCCATGAACTATTCTCCCGGTAAAAGATCAGACGCGGCAACACTGCCGACACCATGGTAACCGAGCAACGCGAGACATGGCATCGGCACGGCAGGTTGCATCCGGCGCGCGCACCGGTGCGCCATCGCCGGTGATTAACCGTTCAAAGTTCGATCGTGGTCGTGCTCTATACTGCAAGCCGCCATCACCGCCGGATTATCATGCCCCGCACTCGCGCCGCCCACCCTCGCCCGCTGATCGCCTGGTTGTGCGCCATTGCCATCGCGACGAGCACTGCCCCGGCGGCACACGCAGCCAACCCACACGCCGGCGAAGCCAAGCCGTACGCCGTGCAAGCCGATGCCAACCGGCTGCAACGCCTGGCCAAGCGGGTAGTCGACGAGGCGCGGATCCCGGGCTTGGCCATTGCCGTGGTACAGCATGGAAAATTGGTGTCGGCACGCGGTTTTGGCGTGGTTTCCAGCACCGATCGACAGCCGATTACCGCCGACACCACATTCCGCATCGCCTCGCTGTCGAAATCCTTTGCCGGCACCTTGAGTGCCATGCTGGTGCGTGATGGCGTGCTGGCCTGGGACGCACACATCAACACCTACCTGCCCGCGTTCAAGCTCGCAGACATGAAATCCGCCGAAAATCTGACCGTGCTGGATATCCTCAGCCATCGCGTCGGCTTGCCCTACAACGCGCTCGATCGCAGCCTGGAGGCCGACGAGCCGTTTCCATTGCTGGTGGCGCAGCTCGATCAAGCCCCGGTCATCTGTGCGCCGGGCGACTGCTATGCCTATCAGAACATCGCTTTCAGCCTGATCGGCGATGTGGTGTTCGCGGTCACCGGCGATTTTTTCTATCACCAGGTGGAAAAGCGGCTGTTCCATCCGCTCGGGATGCATGGCGCCACCTATGGCCGTGACGCGCTGGAAGCCAGCGCCAGTTGGGCCCGCCCGCATGTGCGCTCGCGTGGGCGCTGGAGCCCAGTGCGCGCCAAGGAAACCTACTACCGGGTGCCGCCTGCAGCCGGCGTGAATGCCAGCATCAACGACATGGCATTGTGGCTGATTGCGCAATCCGGACATCGCCCCGACGTGCTCGCACCATCGCTGCTCGCCACCATCCACGCCGCACAGGTACGCACCCCCGACCAACTGCGCGGTTCGCGCTGGCGCCGCGAGCGCCTGCGTGATGCCCATTACGGCATCGGTTGGCGGGTCCTGGATTACGCCGGCCACCCATTGCTTTACCACGCCGGTGCGGTGCAGGGTTATCGCTCGATCATGGCGATCGTGCCGGAGCACGATCTGGGCGTGGTGATCTTGTGGAACAGCGAAAGCGGCGCACCCGCAGGCTTGCTACCTACCCTGCTCGACAGCGCTCTGCAACTGCCCGCCAGCGACTGGCTGGAGTTCGAGCGTTTCCGCAAACTCCGCTGACAGGCAACCCTCGCCGCTCACCGAGTGCTGCCAGCATCGCTGCCATCGCGCCGACTCGCCCTGCGGGCCAGGCTCAGCCACCCAACCAACGACTGCGAAAGATGAAATACACCGCACCCAACAGGCACAACCCAGCCCACAGGTAGTCCAGCTTCAACGGCTCGCGCAGGTAGAACAGCGCAAACGGCACGAATACCGTCAGCGTGATCACCTCCTGCAATACCTTGAGCTGCGCCACCGACAACACGCTGTAGCCGATTCGGTTGCCAGGTACCTGCAACAGGTATTCGAAGAACGCGATGCCCCAACTGACCAGCGCGGCAATGATCCACGGCTTGTGGCTCAGTTCCTTCAGGTGCGCATACCAGGCAAAGGTCATGAACACGTTGCTGAGTGTCAGCAGCACGATGGTGAGCCAGATCGGACGCATCGGTGTGGTACCTGAACATATCAATCGGCACTATGCTGCGCTGGCCACCGGCCATGCGACAAGTAGCACCACCCAGGCTACAGCAACGACCACCGTGGCAATCGCGGCAGATACCGCAATCGAGCGCGCCAGGCGTGCGCCACGCAACCACAGCAGCAGATATCCGACCAAGAACACAAACGACCACAGCAACAGCGGGATGGATAGAAAGATGTCCTTTTCGCCGCCCCCCAGGCTCAGCGGCCCAGAGACCAGCCAGACGAACCCAGCCGTGAGTGCGAACGGCAAAACGGCAATCAGGTATCTGAAAACGACGGGCATGGATAGCCTGCGACAGACGAGGGCATGGCACACACTAACGCTTGGCGCTGACCAATCACAGCACCCCGGACACCGGCGACGGCCGCGCGAACGTGCTGCGTGTTCCAGCGCACAGAGCGATACCAGGGCCGACGCGCATGATGCGGATCACGCACCGCGGCGTTGAGAGCGATTTTCGGCAGCTCCGGGCGTTTGCTCCAGCGGCCAGAAGTCCCGTAATACCCGTTGCCATACCACTCGCCCCAAGGATGCCACCCATGAAACGCCCCCTGATTTCACTGCTGCTCCTGCTCTGCCTCAGCTTCCTGACTGCTTGCAATACCGTTGGCGGCGTTGGCCGCGACATCGAAAGTGTGGGTGATGAAATTGGCGATGCCGCCGAGGATTGAGCGCCTGATGCAACCCGAAACCTGCGTCGTTCGGCGCGGGTTGCGCCGGCACAACGTGCCCCGGGTTGCGCCGGCACTACCTGCCCCGGGTTGCGCCGGCACTACGTGCCCCGGGTTGCGCCGGCACTACGTGCCCCGGGTTGCGCCGGCACTACGTGCCCCGGGTTGCGCCGGCACTACGTGCCCCGGGTTGCGCCGCTGCGCGGCTATAACCCGGGCTACATGCCTGCCCCGGGTTGCGCCGCTTTGCGGCTATAACCCGGGCTACATGGTGGTACGACGATGCGGGTGTAGCCCGGGTTGAGGCCCAACGGGCCGTAACCCGGGATTGCGCGGTGCCCCGGGTTGCGCCGCTTTGCGGCTATAACCCGGGCTACAAAACGCGGGGCTAAGAGGTGATGCGATCCCAGAACGATTTGACGCCGTCCACGAACGAACTTGAGCGTGGTGAATGGCGCGCCGGGTCAATGCCGGCAAAGGTTTCCTCGAACTTTTCCAGCAGTTCACGCTGAATGTTGGTAAGAAGTACCGGGGTTTCGACCACCACCTTGCAGATCAGATCGCCGGTGCTGCGGCTGCGCACCGATTTCACCCCCTTGCCGCGCAGACGGAACATCTTGCCGGTCTGGGTTTCTTCCGGAACCCGGATTTCGGCCGTGCCATCGAGCGTTGGCACGCTGATGGTGGCACCCAGTGCCGCTTGTGAAAAGCGGATCGGCACCTCGCAATACAGGTCGTCACCGTCGCGTTGAAAAATCGGGTGCGGGCGCACCTGCACATCGACGTACAGATCGCCACTGGGCGCGCCACCCGGGCCCGCCTCGCCTTCGCCAGTGAGGCGGATGCGATCACCGGTATCGACACCCGCAGGAATCTTGACCTTGAGTACGCGCTCGGTCTCGGTGCGGCCATTGCCATGACAATCGCCGCACGGCGACTCGACGGCCTTGCCGGTACCCTCGCAGTGCGGGCAGGCTTGCTGGATCGAAAAAATACCCTGCTGGATGCGCACCCGGCCGTGGCCGTGGCAGGTGTTGCAGGTGTGGGTCTTGCCATCGCTGGAACCGGTGCCTTTGCAGGTGGTGCATACCACCAGCGAAGGCACGTGAATATCGCGTTCCAACCCTGCCACCGCTTCATCGAGATCGATCTCGATGGTGTAGCGCAGGTCGGCACCACGGCGCGGCTGGCGGGCGCGACCACCACCGAAAATATCGCCGAAGATATCGCCAAAGATGTCACCGACATCGTTGAACCCAGCGCCACCGCGAGCGCCCATACCCGACTCGAACGCCGCGTGGCCATGCTGGTCGTAAGCGCGGCGCTTGGCCGGATCAGACAGCACCTCGTAGGCCTGCTTGGCTTCCTTGAACGACTCCTCGGCGGTCTTGTCGCCGGGGTTGCGGTCCGGATGGTGTTTCATCGCCAGCCGACGATAGGCGGTCTTGAGCTCGACCTCGGTGACCGTGCGGGCGACGCCGAGGACTTCGTAGAAATCGCGTTTGCTCACCTATCCTCCACCATAGAAACGTCTACAAATTGCCCATCGCCAGAAGCAGAACGCAAGCCTGCGCAGTCAACATCCCCGTATGTTTCCGCGAGCAAACCCGCCTGCTCCCGGGCAAGCTTGGTCACCTGCCACGCCTGATCCCCATTCATGATGTCCGCAGCGGCGAAGAAGCGCCCAGTGAGTGCTTCGCAACGAAGAATGCTCAAGGCATCACGACATTCATTACTATCGACCACACCCACCCGTTTGTCACACAAAATCGATGTCTGTAACGCGTCCGTAGCCTCAACGGCAGCGAACACGTGCGAAGGTGTCGGATAGAAGATCACGGCTGCGGCAGCCATGGCGCAAACCGCCATAATAAATGCGAGCGACTTGCTTAACACAAACCGCATCAGTGCTTCCATTGCATGGCCCATCCATTGCAAACTGATGTAAACCCCGAACATGCTGCCGCATCAACGGAAAAACGCTTTCACCGGCCTGCGGCCGGCGAGGCACTTTTCACGGCGGAAAAGTACCCAAAACGCCTTGCGCCGGACGCACGCCGACGTGGCTCCTGCCACGCCGGTGCCCTGCGCTTCTCGCCGCATGCGGGCCGGCACCAACTCGCACATCCATGTGCTCAAACAGTGGTGCCTTGCTCCCGCATTTGGCTGCGATGCTCGGCGTGCTTTACGGCGCGTTGTCGCACACGACCGCGCATCCATGCGCTATCAAGCCGTGTCAAGACTTCTTGTCGTCTTTGACCTCGGTGAACTCGGCATCGACCACGTCATCGTTGTTGCTGCCGGCGCTGGTGCTGGCACCCGCATCACCCGCGCCCGCCTGGGCACCGGCAGCACCAGCGGCCAGTACCGATTGCGCAGCCTGTTCAAGCGCCGTGGTCTTGGCCTTGATTGCACCGGAATCGTCGCCTTTCATCGCGGTCTCCAACTCCGACAAGGCGCCCTCGGCGGCAGCCAGCGCTTCCCCGGGCACGTTGGCGCCATGCTCCTTGATCGCCTGACGGGTCTGGTGAATCAAGCCATCGGCGCGATTGCGCGCTTCCACCAGTTCATGAAACTTCTTGTCTTCCTCACGATGCGTGTCGGCATCATCAACCATGCGCCGGATCTCGTCCTCGGACAGACCCGAACCGGCCTTGATTTCCACCCGCTGTTCCTTGCCGGTCTTCTTGTCCTTGGCCGACACATGCAGGATACCGTTGGCATCGATGTCGAAGGTGACCTCGACCTGCGGCATGCCACGCGGCGCCGACTCGATACCGGCGAGATCGAACTTGGCCAGCGACTTGTTGTATCGGGCCTGCTCGCGTTCGCCCTGCAACACATGCACGGTAACCGCGGTCTGGCTGTCCTCGGCGGTGGAGAAGGTCTGCGCCGCCTTGGTCGGAATCGTGGTGTTCTTCTCAATCACCTTGGTGAACACGCCACCCAGGGTTTCAATACCCAGGCTCAGCGGCGTCACATCCAGCAACAGCACATCCTTGACGTCACCCGACAGCACGCCGCCCTGGGTTGCCGCACCGATTGCCACCGCCTCATCGGGGTTGACGTCCTTGCGTGGCTCCTTGCCGAAGAACTCGGAAACAGCGGCCTGCACCTTGGGCATGCGGGTCTGGCCACCGACCAGGATCACCTCGTTGACGTCGCTTGCCTTCAGCCCGGCATCCTTGAGCGCCACCTTGCACGGGTCGATGGTGCGGCGGATCAGCTCATCGACCAGCGCTTCGAGCTTGGCACGGGTGAGCTTGATGCTCAGGTGCTTCGGGCCAGAGGCATCAGCGGTGACATACGGCAGGTTCACTTCGGTTTGCTGCGCGCTGCTCAACTCGATTTTGGCACGCTCGGCGGCATCTTTCAGGCGTTGCAGCGCGAGCGGGTCCTTGCGCAGGTCGATGCCCTGATCTTTCTGAAACTCATCGACCAGGTAATCGATCACCCGCGAGTCGAAATCTTCGCCGCCAAGGAAGGTATCGCCGTTGGTGGCAAGCACTTCGAACTGTTTTTCGCCATCCACTTCGGCGATCTCGATGATCGACACGTCAAACGTGCCACCGCCCAGATCGTAGACCGCGATCTTGCGATCACCACCCTTCTTGTCCAAACCATAGGCCAAGGCAGCGGCGGTGGGTTCGTTGATGATGCGCTTCACGTCCAGGCCGGCAATGCGGCCAGCATCCTTGGTGGCCTGGCGCTGGCTGTCATTGAAGTATGCCGGCACGGTAATCACCGCCTCGGTCACTTTCTCGCCGAGATAGTCCTCGGCGGTCTTTTTCATTTTTTCCAGCACCCGCGCCGAGATTTCCGGCGGCGCCATCTTTTTGCCATCAGCGGTACGCACCCACGCATCGCCGTTGTCGTGCGCAAAAATGTCGTACGGTACCAAGTCGAGGTCTTTCTTGACCTCGGCATCGCTGAACTTGCGACCGACCAGGCGCTTGACGGCGTAAAACGTGTTCTTGGCGTTGGTTACCGCCTGCCGCTTGGCCGACGCACCGACCAGCACTTCGCCGTCCTTGGTGAACGCGACGATCGATGGCGTGGTGCGATCGCCTTCGGAGTTTTCAATGACCTTGGCCTTGCCGCCTTCCATGATCGCGACACACGAGTTGGTGGTGCCGAGGTCGATACCAATGATCTTGCCCATGTTCCTGCTCCTGATGTTGATTCGGCCACGCGGGCCACTGTTCTGGTTCGTTAGTTTGGGTCGATGCGGCGCAGTTCAAGCCGGCAACCCCAATCAATCTGCGGCGACCACCACCAAAGCGGGGCGCAGCAGCCGATCGTTGAGCACATAGCCGTCCTGATACACCTGCACCACCGTGCCCGGAGCGTGCTCGGGCGATGGCAACAGGCTCATCGCCTGATGCTGCTCGGGGTTGAACGGCAAGCCGACCGGATGCACGGTTTGCAGGCCGTGGTCGGACGCCATCTTGAGCAACTGCCGCAAGGTCAGCTCCATGCCCTCGCGCAGCCGCGCGGTATCGGCCACATCCGCGCCCAAACCAGCCTTGAGGCTGTCGATCACCGGCAGCAGATCGCCCAACAGGCGTTCATTGGCAAACCGACGCGCGGAATCGACATCACGCTGCATGCGCCGGCGCTGGTTCTCCAGTTCGGCACGCTCGCGCAGGCTCTGTTCGCGCAACTGCTGCAATTCGGCGAGCGCCGCATTCAGCCGCTCATCGCCGGCAACCGCCGATTCATCACTGACAGCCGGATTATCCGCGGACGTTTCCGCCGCGGTCGGGTCGGTCTGATTTTGCATGGTTCAATCCTGAGTTTGATCAATCCGAAAGGGCGCAGATCGCATGGCACGTACCCGGCACCCTGCCTGCCCGGCTTTATTGGGCCGGCTCGCCGGTATTCAAGGCCTCGCCGAGCACCGCTGCCGTTGCCTGCACGATCGGGATCACCCGTTCATAGGCCATGCGTGTCGGCCCGATCACGCCCAGCACACCCAGCACCTCGCCCTTGGCGGTATAGGGTGCGGTCACCACGGTGCAGCCGTCGAGCGGAGCCATCCCGGTCTCCTCGCCGATGAAGATGCGTACCCCCTGCGCCGAAATGCAGCCTTCCAGCAATTGCAGAATCTCGCGCTTGCGCGCGAACGCCTCGAACAACTCGCGCAGGCGATCGATATCGGACAGGTCGGACACTGCCATCAACCGCGTCTGCCCCGCCACCAGCATGTCGCCGGGATCGGCATCGAATGCCTGTTCGGCCAGATCGACGGCATTGTGCAGGGTCTGCTCCATGGCCGTGCGGGTCTGCCGCAGGTCGTGCAGCAACGCAGTACGAATGTCGCGCAGCGAGCGCCCGGCGAAATGGCTGTTGAGGAAATTGGCGATCTGTTCGAGTTCCGATGGCCCGTACGGGCGACGGGTGACAATGATGCGGTTCTGCACTTCGTTGTCGGCAAACACCAGAATCACCAGCAAGCGGCTGCCATCGAGCGCAACAAAATCAATATGCCGAAACGCGAATTGCTCGCGCGTCGGCACCGTCACCACCCCGACAAAATGGCTCATCGCCGAAAGCAGTTCCGAGACATTGCCGAGCAACGACTGGGTGCTGGCTCCCGCCGGCAAGCGGCCACGCATGTCCTGCAACAGCGCATGGGAAATGGGTTTGAGTTGCAGCAGGCTGTCCACGAACACGCGATAACCTTGCGCGGTGGGAATACGCCCGGCCGAGGCATGCGGCGCTGCCAGCAATCCCAACTCTTCCATGTCCGACATGATGTTGCGGATCGTCGCCGGGCTGACATCCAGCCCCGAATGCTTGGCCAGCGTGCGCGAACCCACCGGTTCGCCATCGCGCACGTACTGCGCAATCAGGGCACGCAGCACGCTGCGGGCACGCGGATCCAGTTCGGGCATGACGGCCATGGGGCTACAACGATCTCGGGAACATGCTCTATAGATAAGGGTGAAACGGGCTGCTGGCAAGCGTTTAATGTGAACTCGGCCGCACCGGAAAGCACAATCAGGGGCCGGCCAGCCGTTCCGGCGTTGCCCACCTGCGTTTTCGATGAACACAAACTGGTAGCATTTTGCATTCCCGAACGGTGCTGGTTGCCCATGCTGCGTACCCTGTCGATCCGCGATTTTGCCGTGGTCAGCGAAGCCGAAATCCGCTTCGGTTCGGGCATGAGCGTGGTTTCCGGCGAAACCGGTGCTGGCAAGTCGCTGCTGGTCGATGCGCTGCTGCTGTTGGGCGGGGCGCGCGCCGACAGTACGGTGGTGCGGCACGGCGCCGAGCGTGCCGAACTCACCGCTGAGTTCGACCTTAGCGATTGCGTGCAGGCCGCGCAATGGCTCGCAGAGGAAGCGCTCGACGAAGATGGCCAATGCCAGGTGCGCCGCGTCATTCGCGCCGATGGCGGTTCGCGCGCCTGGGTCAATGGCCGGCCGGCCGCACTGGCGCAATTGCAGGCGCTGGCCGAACACACCGTGGAAGTACATGGCCAGCACGAGGCCCAGGCCCTGCTCGGGCGCGCACACCAACTGAACCTGATCGACGCTTTTGCCGGCCATCAGCAACTGCTGTCCCGCGTTGCCGACATCGCCGCACGATGGGCTGCCGGTGAGCGCCAGCGGGCCGAGATCGAGAGCCGTGGCGATGTCAGCGAACGGCTGGAGTATCTGCGCCACAATCTGGCCGAACTGGAACGCGAAACACTGACGCCCGAAGCGCTGGAGGCGCTCGCCAGCGAGCATCGCCGGGTAAGCCACGGCGCTGCGTTGATCGCTGCTTGCGAACGCGCCGACGCGCTGCTGGCCGGCGATGCGTACGCGGCGCCGGTGCAACTGCTGGGCCAGGCGGCGGCGGAGCTCACGCGCATGGTCGAACACGAGCCTGCCCTGAGCGAGGTCGTCGCGCTGCTCGATTCAGCCGCTATCCAGATCGATGAGGCACAACGTTCACTGACACGCATCCGCGACACGCTCGACATCGACCCGGAGCACCTGCGCGAACTGGAACAGCGGCTCAGCCGCCTGCACGATTTAGCGCGCAAACATCGCGTGCCGCTGGCCGAACTCGCCACCCATCGCGAGCACCTGCATGCACAAGTGCAATCGTTGGCCGATGCCGGCAACGCACTCGCCGCCATCGAGCAAGCGCAGGCAGCCCATCGCAACGCGTGGCTAGAGGCGGCCGCAACGCTTGGCAGCCAACGCCGCACGGCCGCTACCGCGTTGTCGGAACGGGTCAGCGCGTTGATGTGCGAGCTGGGCATGGCCGGTGGCCGCTTTGACGTGCTTGTGGAGGCCAGTGCCAGCGATAGCCCACAGCCACAGGGGGCCGAACGGGTCGAGTTTCTGGTTGCGGCCAACCCCGGCCAGCCGCCGCGTCCGCTGCGCAAGGTCGCTTCCGGTGGCGAACTCGCACGCATCAGCCTGGCGATCGAGGTCGCCGCATTGGGCCTTGATAGCGTGCCGACGATGGTGTTTGATGAGGTCGACAGCGGCATCGGTGGTGCCGTGGCCGAAGTAGTGGGGCGCAAACTGCGCGCGCTGGGCAGCCAGCGCCAAGTGCTGTGTGTCACCCACCTGCCGCAGGTGGCGGCACTTGGCCATCAGCATATTCAGGTAAGCAAGGACAGTACCGGCGGCATCACCCGCAGCCACATCGTGGCACTGGATCGTGCCGGCCGCGTTGAGGAACTGGCGCGCATGCTCGGCGGCGTGGAGATCACCCAGGCCACCCGCACCCACGCCAAACAGATGCTCGCTACCGGGCAGACCGACTGATCGCCACGAAGGCGCGTCCGCGCACCTTTTCTCCCGTTGCCACCCTCTGTACAGGGACACGGCAATCAGGAGTCGCCATGAACGACCTCGGCAAAGGGATGTTCGCCGGCATGAGCGCCGCCCTGCTCACCGGCGCAGTGGATCAGATGTTGCACGGCGTAGGCGGCGTGGGTGGTGTTGACGTATTCAGCCTAAGCGTGCTCGTCTCGCAGCCGCTGATCGGCGCCACCACCAGCGCGCCGGCGTGGCTGACTTGCGCCGCCGTTGGCGCATTGCTTTACGGCAGTGCATTCGCGCTGCTGTTTACCCGCCTGCCCGGCCAGGCAGCGGTCTGGCGCGGCATCGTGTTCGCCAGCGTAGTGTGGCTGGGGTTGATGCTGGTTATCATGCCCGCCACGGGCGTTGGCCTGTTTGGCCTGAGCATCGGTTACGGTACGCCATGGCTGACGTTAGCCACGCATCTGTTTTTCGGCATCGCACTGGGTGCGATGTACCGTCGCCTGAACCCAAAACGGCTATAAACACAGCACTTAAACTACAGGAATATCAATGCCATGTACAATATTATTCGCATATTTTGTGTGATTGCTCTGCTGCTGGTGTCGGCCCCCAATCACGCCCAGACTGGCACCCGCACCGACGATGCCGAAGCCAAGGCGCGCACAGCGCGAACCTGGCCTGTCGACGTGCTACGCGAAACCTTCGGCTTCGACGCCAGCACCCCCGCCGAGGTGCCGTTGACGGAGTTGATTCAGGGCTGCCCGGCGCGGGATTGCATCCCGGCGATCGAAAACCCGAAGTTCGTCAGTGCTGCGCAAGCAGACTTTCTGGCCGACGATGACATCGTGCTGGCGATCTCGGTCGATGGCGTGCACCGCGCCTATCCCACCGCGATTCTGGCACACCACGAAATCGTCAACGACACCATCGCCGGCCAGCCAATCGCCATCACGTACTGTCCGCTGTGCGGTTCCGGTGCGGCATTCTCGCGGCGGATCGGCGGCGAGGTAACCAGCTTCGGCGTGTCCGGCGTGCTGCACAACAGCGACTTGGTGCTGTATGACCGTGCATCGAACACGCTGTGGGCACAGGTGATCGGGCGCGGCATCGTTGGCCCACGCAGCGGTGAAAGCCTGACTGCGCTGCCGCTCACGCAAGTAGAGTGGAAGGCCTGGCGCAATGCGCACGCCGATACCCAGGTGTTGTCCACCGACACCGGTTTTGCTGTCGCCTACGGCGGCAACCCCTACGGCGACTACGCCAGCAGCGAAAAGGTGTTTTTTCCGCTATCCAACCGCGACACCCGCATCCACCCAAAAATGGTCGTATTCGGCATGCAGATCGACGGCGCCTCGCTGGCGGTAACCGACGAGTATCTGCGTGCCAACCCGCGCATCGAAACCGCATTGGCCGGCGAGACGTTGCTGATCGAACGCGCTGCCGATGGCATGGTCAACGCCCACCGCGCCGATGGCAGCGTGGTGCCGGCAATCCGGCTATTCTGGTTCGCCTGGGCCAGCTTTCATCCACAGACCGAGTTACGCGCGCTACCACGCTGATGCACGCCGCACACCGTCCGCATTCGCTTTGCACAAGGAGTTGTCCGATGTCCCGCATTTTCGGCTGCGCAGTGATCACCGCCGCACTGATGCTCTCCTCACTGACCGCCGGCGCCGCCGGGATCGCGCCCTCGGCCACCGAGATCAGCCCGATCCTGCTCGGCTCCACCCTGCCCGATCCGGCCTTGCGCGATCGTGACGATCAGCCCACCACCCTGCACAAGGTGGTTGACGGCAAGCCGGCGGTGCTGGTGTTCTATCGCGGCGGCTGGTGCCCGTTCTGCAACGTGCAATTGAGCGAGCTGCGCGAGATTCATCCCGAACTGACCACGCTCGGTTACCAGTTGATCGCGATCAGCCCGGACCTGCCGGCCGAACTGAACAAGACTCTGGGCAAGGACCAGCTCGACTACACGCTGGTGTCCGACAGCAGCACCGCTGCGGTCAGCGCGTTTGGTATCGGCTACACCGTCGAGGATTCGCTGGTCGCACGCTACCGCATTGGTGGCATCGATCTGGAGAAGGCATCGGGCGAAACCCATCACGTTTTGCCGGTGCCATCGGTGTACATCGTCGATGGCGATGGCGTCCTGCAATTCTCGTATGTGCATCCGGATTACAAGGTGCGTGCGCCGGGACAAGTGATTCTGGCCGCCGCTCGCGAGATCGCCAAACAGACGCACAAGCTGCATCCCAAGCGCTGAACAAGTCCCGTTCGGCGCTTCCCATCTTCATTGATGGGTTGCGCTCTTTTCATTCCGGATCGAGGCTGCGTTGCGGCGCTATTCGCTGGCATCGCCGTTCCTGCTGTTGTTGCCATGGAGTTGCCGATGACGCGCCAATCCCGGTTTCGTGCCTGCCCGCTGTGTGAGGCCATCTGCGGTCTGGAATTGCAGTACCAGGACGACGCGCTGGTCGCCATCCGCGGTGACGCGCACGACCCGTTCAGCCGTGGCCATATCTGCCCCAAGGGCAATGCCCTGCTCGACCTGGAAGCCGATCCCGATCGCCTGCGCCAGCCGATGCAACGGCTCGGTGAACGCTGGCAGCCGATCGCCTGGGACACGGCCTTCGCGCTGGCCGGCGAGCGTCTGGCCGCGATAGCCAGCGCCCACGGCACTGCCGCCATCGCCGCCTATCTGGGCAACCCCAACGTCCATCACTTCGGTTCGATCGCCTACGCCCCGGCACTGCTGCGTCTGCTGAAGTCGCCAAACATCTATTCCGCCTCATCGGTCGATCAGTGGCCGCACCAGTTCGTCAACTGGGCGATGTACGGCCACCAGTTCCTGCTGCCGATTCCCGATATCGACCGTACCGATTGCATGCTGATGCTCGGCGCCAACCCGGTGGTGTCCAACGGCAGCCTGATGACCGCGCCCGGCATCGGCAAGCGCCTGAAGGCCTTGAGCCAGCGCGGCCAGTTGATCGTGGTCGATCCGCGGCGCACGCAAACCGCGCAAATCGCCAACCGCCACCTGTTCATCCGCCCCGGAACGGACGCTCTGTTTCTGGCCGCGCTGTTGCAGCAACTGCAAATCCTCGGCCCGCCCCGTTGCCAACACTACCGCGATCGCCTCGACGGCCTGGACACGGCATTGGCGGCCATCAATGCGTTGCCACTGGATAGTGTCAGCAGCCACACCGGCATCGCGCAAGCCGACATTGCCGACATTGCGAAACGGCTCCATCAAGCGCCCAGTGCCGCCGTCTATGGCCGCATGGGGCTGTCCACGCAGCGCTTCGGCTCGCTGTGCCAATGGCTTATCCAGTTGCTCAATCTGTACACCGGCAACCTTGATCGCGAGGGCGGCACGCTGATCAATGACGCGGCCATGCCGATCACCGGCGCGGGCACAGCCGCCGGCCACTACGCGCGCTGGCACAGCCGGGTACGTGGCTTGCCGGAGTTCGCCGGCGAACTGCCGGTGTCGGTGTTGGCGGAAGAGATCGACACCGCCGGCAATGGCCAGATCCGCGCACTGATCACCAGTGCCGGCAACCCGGTGCTGTCTACCCCCGATGGCCGGCGCCTGGAGCGCGCATTGGGCACACTCGAATTCATGCTCAGCATTGACACCAGCATCAATGAAACCACCCGTTTTGCCGACCTGATCCTGCCGCCTGCGTCGCCGTTGAGCCAGTATCACTACGATCTGATTTTCAATGCGTTTGCGGTGCGCCGGGTGGCCCGCCTGAGTGTGCCGCTGCGTGAACCGCACGCTGATGAACGTGGCGACTGGCAGATTTTCAACGCCACTGCCCAGGCGTACGCCGCCGCATCGGGCACCGCCTTCACGCCGCTGCCCGAGCCATTGCAGTTGATCGCCGGCGGCCTGCAACGCGGCCACAGTGGCATTGATCTGACGGCGTTGCTGGCGGCACCGCATGGCATCGATCTGGGTCCATTGACGCCGTGCCTGCTCGATCGCCTGCAAACCGCCGATCGCAAGATTCACTGTGCGCCGGCACCGTTGCTGGAGGATCTGCCACGCCTGGTCGCCGAATTGGGCCAGCCGGCAACCGCGGGGAGCCTGCGCCTGATTGGGCGTCGCCACCCGCGCAGCAACAATTCGTGGATGCACAACGCGCCGCGCCTGGTCAAAGGCAAGCCGCGGCACCAATTGCACATGCATCCGGATGATCTGGCGGCGCGCGGCATTGCCTCAGGCAGCCAGGTGCGCATCCGCTCGGCGATTGCCGAACTGCACACCGAGGTGCTGGCCGACGCCGATTTGATGCCGGGCGTGGTCTGCCTGCCGCACGGCTTTGGCCACGGCCGCGCCGGCAGCCAACAACAACTCGCCGATGCCCTGGCTGGCATCAGCTACAACGACCTGAGCGACCCCGATGCGCTTGACGGGCCGACCGGCAATGCTGCACTCAATGGCTTGCTGGTAACCGTTGAGGCATAAAAAAACGGCCCCGGCGCTTGGCGCCGAGGCCGCTCTTGCAAACGTGGCTCAGTACGGGCTTATTCGGCCTCGACCTGATCGGCCTGCAGGCCCTTCGGGCCCTTGACGACCGTGAACGTCACTTTCTGGCCTTCCTTCAGCGTCTTGAAACCGCTGCCCTGGATGGCACGGAAATGAACGAACAGATCCTCACCACCATCGGCCGTGATGAACCCGAAACCCTTGGCGTCATTGAACCACTTGACGATACCACCCTGACGATCCGACATGTACAACTCCTCGAAACAGATGAAATTACGCGGCTGCCCGGACATCCGGTAACTGCGACTGAGGTTGCAAGGAGTTGAGCGAAGCGAGCGATGTAGCGGATCGTTGGATCTACCGCATCGGGCCACATTCCACCGTGACCCTAGCAAACACAGTGCGCGCAGGATAGCGCGTCCTGGATCGTAAAGCGAGCGTTTTTTTGAACATAAGCTGGCTGAGGTTAAACACCACCCCGCCATGGTGGCGACCAGCAACTGCGGTTATGCTTGCGCGATGGCCGAGAAAACCGTGAAATCCGTGATCTTCAAATGGCTGCGCTTTGCTGCCCTGCTCGCCGTGGTCTATGTTGCCAACGTCCAGTTGCAAACCTGGATGGGCAAACGCGCCCTCGAACAGACCGAGCTGCAATTCCTCGGCATCGCGGCCGGCCTGGCGCAAGGCCAGCACGAACACAAGCCGGTATTGGTCGATTTTTCCGCGATCTGGTGCGGCAATTGCCGGGTGATGCACCAGACCTTGTTCACCGACACCAGTGTCAAACAGGTGCTGGCACACGATTACGTGCTGGTACGGGTGGATTATGACGCGCCGGATGCGGAAGGCTTCATGCAGCGCTATGACGTGCGCTATTTCCCGAGCCTGGTGGTGCTGAGCGGTGACGGCACGCTGCTGCGCCGGCTGCCGGTGCCGAACACCGCCGCCGAGTTCGTCGCTGTGCTGCGTGCGCCGGGTTGATGGCTGAGTGATGGGGTGAACGGCGTCGGTGCCCCGGGTTTCGGCTTCGCCTCAACCCGGGCTACCGGGGTTTGTGGGCGTGCGGTGACGTCGGTTCTTGGCGTGCGGTGACGTCGGTTCTTGGCGTGCGGTGACGTCGGTTCTTGGCGTGCAGCGCTGCCGGTTTGCGCACGCGGCGGTAGCCCCGGGTCAGGCTGCAGGCCGTAACCCGGGATGTAACCAAAAACGATCAGAAGCGAGCAGTGAACTCGATCCCGTAAAACGCCGGTTCGTTGACGAAACCGGTCAGATTGTTGAAGTCGATGCCACCAACCACTTCCTTCTCGTTGAGGATGTTGCGGCCAAAGACGGCGACTTCGTACTTGCCGTAATCCCAGTTGTAGCCACCCCGCAAACCACCTTCGAGCAATGGCGCGCCGGTGAACTCGGGCGAGTTGTACAGGAAGAAATTGACCTCGCTGCGATACGCCCAGTCGGTATAAAAGAAAATCTCGGCACCATCGCCCATCGGGATGCTGTAGCGCGCGGTCATGTTGGTGACCCACTCCGGTGCCTGCGGCAGACGGTTGCCATCCAGCTTGGCCAAGGTCACCCCGTCAACGACGATGGTCTCATTGGTCACCGTGCAGCCCGAACCGCAAATCTGTGTGGTCAGGTTGCGGTCATGGATTTCGGTATCGTTGCGGCTGGCGCCGAAGGTAACCAGCAGGTTGTCGGTGATGTAGGCCTCCAGATCGAACTCGAAACCCTGCCCGACCGTCTCGTCGGCATTGACCAGCCGGTTGAAGTTGGCACCACCGCCGACCGCGGTCAGTTGCTGATCGCTCATGTCGTAGTAGAACACCGTAAAGCTGGCGCGCAGGCGGTTGTCGAGCAGTTGCGTCTTGATACCGGCTTCGTAGGAAATCACCGATTCGGACTTGGCCACCGAGATGGTGTCGCCGAACAGCAAACGGCCCTGCACACTGGGCGCGCGATAACCGCGGGCGACACGGCCAAAGTAGCTCACATTTTCGCTGCTCGCCCAGACCAGGCTGGCATCCCAGCTCAGATCCGTATCATTGGGGTTGGCGGTAATCAAGCCAGTCGGCGGTGCGCCAAACGGCGACACCGTGCGCTCAGCCGTGAAGTTCTTGTCGTCGCTGGTATAGCGCACGCCACCGCGCAACTTGAGCTGCTCGGTGATGTCGTAATCGCCTGAGGCGAACACCGCCCAGGCATTGTTTTCCTGCTGCTGGCGGGCAAACCCGTTCTGCGGCCGGCCGGGCGCGAAGGTGTCGAAATTGAAGCTGTCGACGGTGATGTCTTCGTAAAAATAATACAGGCCGGCCTGCCAGTCGAAGCGGCCCCACTCGTTGGATTCGAGACGCAACTCCTGGGTAATCTGCTCATGCTTGGGCAGGCCGTCGGCCGACTCGGCCGGGAACGGGATAAAGCCCGGGCCGAAGTTGCCTGCGCCGAGGAACGCTGCGCCAAAACCACCGTCGATATCGCCGCGGCTGATCACTTCGGCGTTCTCGTAGCCGGTGATCGAGTACAGGTTCATGTTGCCGAGGTTCCAACGCATCTTCAGGTTGGCACCATAGGTGTCCAGTTCCTGGTCGTTGACGCCATCGATGGCCACTTCACTGCGCTTGAAACCGCCGACCAGATCGCCAATGCCCGGACGAATGATATTGGCGCGGAACAGCCGTGCGGTGCCATCGAGGTGGCGCAGATGAACGTTGGCCAGCGCGTAGAAATCATCGCTCGGCTCAAACAGAAGCTGGGCGCGCACGGCGGTCTCCTCGAAACCTTCCAGTGCGTCGTTTTCACCGGTGAAGGTGTTGTCGACATAGTCGTCACGGCGCTGATACAGCGCGGAAACACGCCCGGAAACCACCGGTGTCAGCCCACCACTGAGTGCGCCCTCGAAATTGACCGCATTGAAGCGGCCATAGGAAATCTGCCCGTAACCTTCGGTTTCCTGCGTCGGTTTGGCCGAATCGAGCTTGACCACGCCAGCCGGCGTATTGCGCCCGAACAAGGTGCCCTGCGGGCCGCGCAACACTTCGATCTGATCCAGATCGAACATCGGGAAGCCCTTGAGGATCGGGTTCTCCTGCACGATGTCGTCATAGATCAGCGACACCGGCTGCGACGCGTTGAGGTCGAAATCGGTATTGCCCAGGCCGCGGATGTAGAAGCGCGGGAACGCACGGCCAAACGAGGATTCGATGTTCAAGCTGGGCACGCGACTGGCCAGCACGCGGATGTCGTCGCCACCCGAGCCGATGATATCGAGCTTTTCGCCACTCAGCGCGGTAATCGAGATCGGCACGTCCTTGATGTTTTCGCTGCGCCGCTGCGCGGTTACCGGCACCGCATCGAGTTGTACCGGGTTACTGTTGTCTGCCTCTTCCGCGTTCGTATCGGCATCCTGCGCCAGCACCGCGGCAGCCGGCAACGCCAGCGCAATGGCAAATGCCAGCAGGCTGCGCGAAAGATGGGCAGAGCCCCGTCGAGAATGTTTGAACATGTGTGGAACCCCCAGTTAATGGCCTACCCATCACCACGATGAGTTCCCGGCCACAATGAAATTTTTCCCGCCGTAGCGGCCCCGATCGTAAAAACCTCTGAACAAGCCGCCCCCGTTCCGCCAACAGCCACTCTTGCACATCCCGGTGCCGTGCAGCGCAGCAACGCCGCGCTCGGATTTTCGAATCATGGCTGGATTGCCACGTCGTTCGTGCATGCCCCCTGCTGCCACTGGCATCACGTCCGGGCACGGCCAAACTTGCACCATGGCCACCCGCACAGCCTACCGCGTGTGTGCGTCGTGGAAAAGTGGGAACACGCAAATCGCCTCAAAACCCTGTTCGTCGCCTTGCATCAGCCGCTTTTACACCCTATCGCTGGCTACCGCGCGGTCAGGATGCCATGCTTGCCGGCAACCATCCAGCAGCGGGACAACCCATGAACACCACCTTGTATGTCGTTGCTGCGCTGATGGTGCTGACCGGCCTTGCCGGCATCATTCTGCCGATACTGCCCGGCGTAGTGCTGATTTTCGCCGGCATGCTGCTGGCGGCCTGGGTCGGTGATTTCGTGGTGATCGGGCCGTGGACGGTGGGCATTCTCGCCGGGCTAACCCTGCTGTCTGTGCTGGTCGACGTGCTGGCCAGCGTGGCTGGCGCGCAACGCGTGGGCGCCAGCCGGCAAGCCCTGCTCGGCGCCTTGCTGGGGTCTTTGGTCGGCCTGCTGTTTGGCCTGCCCGGCCTGATCCTCGGCCCGTTTGTCGGCGCTCTGCTCGGCGAATACCTGCATGTGCGCGACCTGTCGCGCGCCTCGCAGGTTGGCGTGGCAACCTGGGTTGGCCTGTTGCTGGGTGCGCTGCTCAAGGCCGCTCTGGCGATGGTGATGCTGGGCGTGTTCATTTTTGCGCTGGCGCTGTGAGCTGACCGCGCCGGGATTGCGCATCGAGCCATACGCCAAGGCCCTGCGCATTGAGTTCGATGTCCAGCCGCAACACCTCGGCAATCGCCGCCGCGCCAAGCAGCACGCCATGCTGTTGCGCGGCACTGACATAGTATTCGCGCAAGGCCGCGCACAATGCCCCATGGCGATCCGGAACCGCGGCCGCTGCCTCAGCCAAGGCCACCATCCGATCGATCCGCGCGTGCAGATCAGCCGCCAGCCGCGCAACCGCGCGGACCGGCCCGTAATGGGTCAGGTACATGACCTGTGGCTGCGTGGCCAGCATGCGCGCGATGCTGGCCTGCATCGCCAGCGGGTCGAACTGCACCGGCGTGGTGGCCGGAATGATGAATGGCCCAGCCGCGGTATCCAGCTCGCGGTAGCTGATGCCAAAGGCGTCGCCGGTGAAGAAAGCGGCGGCAGCGGGCTCATGTACCACCAGGTGATGGCGGGCATGGCCCGGCGCATCCAGGCACTGCAATGCGCGTTGCCCGACGGCGATGCGATGGCCTTCGCCAGCAGCAACGATGCGATCGCTGGCAATCGGCAGCAACACCCCGTAGGTTGCGCGCACCGCAGCGGCACCATAAACCGCTGATGCGCCAGCCAGCAGCACGCTGGGATCGATCAAATGGCGCACGCCACGCGGATGTACATGCACCATTGCGTTCGGCAACTGCGTCAACAAGGCGCCGGCGCCACCGGCATGGTCCAGGTGAATATGGCTCAGAATTAGATGATCGACCGCGTCGACGCCAAGCCCTGCCGCCGCCAGGGCGGCAAGCAACCGCGGCTGCGAGGCGTTGACCCCGCAATCGATGAACGCCGCACGACCGCTATCGATTAGCAGATAACAGGCGTCAAAACGTGGCCGGTGAAAGCCGGTATCGATGGTGATGGTGTGGTTGTGCTGCGACATGGCGATAGCGTGGCGGCTGGCACGATTCGACGCAAGTGGCGCATGCCGGCAGCAACGGCTGCACCACAGTGTTCTGCACACGCGATGGTAACCAGCGCAATCGTCAGCCACAAACGCGTTATCGTGAGCGCTGATCTTTTACGGAACTCACCATGACTGCGCACGCAACCCTGTTCAAACCGCTTACCCTCGGCAAGATCACCCTCGCCAACCGCATCGCCATGGCGCCACTGACCCGCAACCGTGCCGCCGCCGGCAACGTGCCCGGCCCGCTGGCAGCCGTGTACTACGCACAGCGCGCCAGTGTTGGCCTGATCATTTCCGAGGCCACCCAAATATCGCCGATCGGCCAAGGCTATATCGCCACGCCGGGCATCCACAGTGCCGAGCAGATCGCCGGTTGGCGCACTGTCACCCAGGCGGTTCACACTGCCGGTGGTCGGATTTTCATGCAGTTGTGGCATGTCGGGCGCATCTCGCACACCAGCCTGCTGCCCGATGGCCAGGCGCCGGTGGCGCCGTCGGCCATTCGCGCCGCCAGCAAGACCTTCACCAGCGAAGGTTTCGTCGATGTCTCGATGCCGCGCGCACTGCGCCGCGAGGAAATAGCACAGACTGTGGCGGACTACCGCCAGGCCGCGCTCAATGCGATGGCAGCTGGCTTTGACGGGGTTGAGATTCATGCCGCCAACGGCTATCTGATCGACCAGTTTCTGCGCGACAGCAGCAACCGGCGCGACGATGACTACGGTGGCAGCATCGATAACCGCGCGCGCTTTTTACGTGAGGTCGTTGCCGCGGTTTCCGGGGTTGTCGGTGCGGATCGAGTCGGGGTGCGGATTTCGCCGGTATCGGCGTTCAACGACATCCGCGACAGCGCGCCGCAGGCGCTGTTTGAAGCCGTTGCAGCGCAAATGCAGGCGCTTGGCATCGTCTATGTACACGTCATCGAAGGTCAGACCGGTGGCGATCGCAATACGCCGTTCGACTATCGGGCACTGCGGCGCCAGTTCAAGGGCGCGTGGATCGTCAACAACGGCTATGACGCCGCCATGGCGGACACCGCCATCACCGCTGGCGATGCCGACATGGTGGCGATAGGCCGGCCGTTGATCGCCAACCCGGACTACCTGGCACGCGTTGCCAACGGCGCCGCATTAAACCCGCTCGATCAGGCCACGTTGTACGGCGGCGATGCGCATGGGTACACCGATTACCCCACGCTGACGCCATGAATCCGGCGCTGCGCGCGGCCACTGCCGCGCTGCCGTCATGCCTTCTTCTTGCGCACGTACAGCACCAGGCTGTGATCGACGATATCGAAACCATGTTCTTCGGCGATTTCGTGTTGCAGGCGTTCGATGTCGTTCGAGACGAACTCGACAACCTTGCCGCTGTCAAGATCAACCATGTGGTCGTGATGCTTGCCGCGATCGAGTTCGAATACCGCCTGCCCACCCTCGAAATTGTGTTTCATCACCAGCCCGGCCGCCTCGAACTGAGTCAGCACCCGATACACCGTGGCCAACCCAATATCTTCCTCAAGGCTGAGCAATTGCCGATAAACATCCTCGGCGGTCATGTGGCGCGGGCTGGCATTTTCGAGAATCTCAAGTATGCGCATGCGTGGATGCGTCACCTTCAGCCCGGCTTTGCGTAGATCTTGCGATTCCATCGAATCTCCAACCGCATGTGAATTACGCGAGCCCCGATGGCCGCGCAGCAGGCTGCTTAGTGTATCATCCGGGCGGTTTTCAGTGGATTCTCATGACGATGCGTTCGACCTGGCTCATTCTCGCCATTACCGTTGCCAGCAGCGGCTGCGGCATCATCTACAAGGCCCCCATCCACCAGGGCAACCTGCTCGACGAGCGCAACGTGCAGCAGTTGCAGGTTGGCATGAGCCGGCGCCAGGTGATCTCTCTGCTCGGCTCGCCGGTGATCGCCGACCCGTTTCACCAGTCGCGCTGGGATTACGTGGCCAGCCAGAAGCGCAAGGGCAAGGATGCCGAGGTCAAGCGCTTCGCGGTGTTCTTCGATGGCGACTCGCTCAGCCGCTGGGAGGGCGACTACTTTCCGGAACAGAACCAGGTGTTGTGGGCCGAAATGCAACGTTTTGGCAACTTGCCAAAATCGCGCGACGAGAAGCGCAAAGGGCGCTGAGCCGCTGCCTTGCGAGATTGCACTCACGCCTTGCGTGCGCGCACACGACGCACCTGCTTGGGGTCGGCAAGCAACGGCCGCAGCACCTCCAGCCGATCGCCAGTCTTCAGCACCGTAGCAGGTGCCACCGGCTGCGCATAAATGGCCAAGGTATGCGTGTGCCCGGCATAGCCGGGCACCTGGTCCGCCAGACCCGATGCCGCCAACGCCTCAGCCGCCGTACTGCCGCCCGGCAACTGCAACGACAGCAACCATTGCCGCTCCGGCAGGGCGTACACCACCTGTACCTGAATCGGCGCATCCCGGCTCATGGCTGCTGCAGCGCAAACTCGCGCCGCGCCTCACGACAAAAATCATCAACCATGCGATCGGCAATGCCGGCAAAGCCGATCGCCAACGCCGAACCCAGCAAGCGCCCGGCCAAATCGAACTCCAGCATCAGTTCCACTCGGCTGGCGTTATCGGCCAGCGCGCGGAACGACCACACCCCCGACAGCCGCTGGAATGGCCCCTCGACCAGCGCCATTTCGATGCGCTCACCCGCCAGCAGCGTGTTGCGTGTGGTGAACGCGGTACGCATGCCACCCACTTTTACCGTCAACCGCGCCACCTGCACGTCAGCGGACGACTCCAGCAAGGTCGCCTGCTCACACCAGCCAAAGCGTTGCGCGTAGGCCGGCACATCGACCACCATCGCGTACATCCGGGCTGCTGCAAACGGGATCAGGGCGCTGCGTTCCACTCGGGTCATGCCGTTGTTCTCGCCTCATGCACGCGCATCGGCGACAATGCGCGCCAAGGAAATGGATATGAACAAAAAGAAAGACAAGAAGGATACCGGAAGCACGATCGCGTTGAACAAACGCGCCAGGCACGAATACGCCCTGGAAGATCGCTTCGAGGCCGGCATCGCGCTGCAAGGCTGGGAAGTCAAGTCCCTGCGCCAAAGCCGCATCGCCTTCAGTGAATCATACGCGCTGGTGAAAAACGGCGAGATTTTTCTGTTCGGCGCGCAGATCACACCGTTGATCTCAGCCTCCAGCCATGTGATTGCCGACGACCGCCGCACCCGCAAACTGCTGCTGCATCGCGCCGAGATCGACAAGCTGATCGGTGCTGTCGAGCGCGACGGCTACACCCTGATTCCCACGGCGATGTACTGGAAGGGCAACAAGGTCAAGGTGGAGATTGCCCTCGCCCGCGGCAAACAGGCGCACGACAAACGCGACACGCTGAAGAATCGCGACTGGGAGCGCGACAAGCAGCGTGTCATGCGCAGCCACAACAAGAATGCCTGAGCTAGCGATCACGCGATGAACCACAGGCAACCGGCGACACGGATTTCCTTGATGTCTGCCCTGCCCACCCCTACACTGAGCCGTGGTTGATTTTCCCCGGGGGTGTTTCGGCTTCGACGGGGGTCGCGAAATCGACCGGTGCATGCCGAGGGGGCAGCTTTCCTCGTTAATCCAGCGGCAAAACTTCAGACGCCAACGACGACGTCTACGCTCTCGCCGCTTAAGGCGTAAGCCCTGAACCCGTTTGTGCTCGTGCTCGCGGATGTAGGGTCATTATCACGGGATCGCTTATCGCGGCTGCCTGTCAGCGAAAGGCTAAAACATAACCGGCTGGTTCTCTGGCGTGCTTCGCACACCGTGCTGTCAGGGAACGAGATCCAACGGTGAGCTAAGCATGTAGAGCCGGAGACGTAGGGCTTTCGGACGGGGGTTCAACTCCCCCCACCTCCACCAATACTGAAGCCCCAACTGTTATCAGTTGGGGCTTTTTTTTTGCCTGATCGCGCCGGTTCCCGCGTGTTGTTGCGGGTTCCTGCGGAAGCCTGTCGTGGTTTACTTTCCTCGGACACCTCGATAGGTGGATCATCCACCCGAAGAGGAGCATCCAATGAGCAAGAAACGTAGAGTGTTTGATGCAGGCTTCAAGCTGCAAGTGGTGCAGATG